>Ga0070726_10002546_pt1 | contig 16349 bp, 12 predicted proteins | sample tdAd471_FD_67275 | JGI IMG/M metagenome (GOLD analysis project Ga0070726, IMG submission 67275) | Marine sediment microbial communities from the Atlantic coast under amendment with organic carbon and nitrate - tdAd47.1 | ecosystem: Environmental > Aquatic > Marine > Coastal > Sediment | place... | reverse complement strand
AGGGGGCCCACCAGCGTCTTAGGGTCCATCGGATTACCGACGCGAATACTTTGATAAGCGGCTTTAAGCGACGGTACTAATGTGTCATAGATGCTGTCATGCACAAACAGGCGTCGGGTCGAGGTACAGCGTTGTCCGGCGGTTCCCACAGCACCAAATAAAATAGCGCGAACGGCCATCTCCAAATCGGCGGATGGGCAGACAATAATAGCGTTATTACCACCCAGCTCAAGAATGGATCGCCCAAATCTTTGTGCGACAGCGGGACCCACCTTGCGGCCCATGGCGGTGCTACCGGTTGCGCTGATCACCGGGACTCGTTTATCTGCCACCAATTGAGCACCAATCTCAGCTTCTCCGACCAACAGTTGTGATAATCCTTCTGGGATGTTGCCGACTTCCCGAGCGGCATCTTCAAAGAGCTTTTGACAGGCAATCGCCGTAATGGGCGTTTTTTCGGAAGGTTTCCAAATAACACTATTACCACAGACAATAGCTAAGGCGGTATTCCAACACCATACTGCTACGGGAAAATTAAAGGCGGATATAATGCCAATGGGTCCTATCGGGTGCCAGGTTTCTGCCATGCGGTGACCGGGGCGCTCAGACGCAATTGTCAAGCCATAGAGTTGGCGGGAAAGACCAACAGCAAAGTCGCAGATATCAATCATTTCCTGTACTTCACCCAGGCCCTCTTGATAAATTTTACCGCACTCCAGGGTTACCAGTTCGCCCAGCGTTGCTTTGTGTTCCCTGAGTTTATTTCCGAGGACGCGGATGAGTTCACCTCGCTTGGGTGCGGGTACAGTTTTCCATTCATGGAAGGCTCCCTGTGCTTCACAAATGGCACTCTCGACTTCTTCGGATGAACAGACTTTAATCTGTCCGAGAACAGCTCCATCGGTCGGGCTGTGTACGACGAGTTTGCCGCCTTGAATGATGGTCTCATCAACCCCAAGGTTGGATAGAATTTGTGTCAGTGTCATATAGGTATACTCTAAAATCGATTTTTGTTAGGAATCACCATGACGCGGCTTGCCAGCGCTCCATCAGCCTCCGCGATAACCCTTGGCTTTATCGTACTAATACGAAATTTTCTCTATATTAATGGCAATGTCATCCATTGGTAAAATATAGTTTTCCTGGTATGGATATAGGCGTAGACTATAACGAGTGTATTATATTAACCCCTATGGCCCATACGTGAACGGGTAACTTAGCTCAATCATAGAGAGGGATTATCAATGGATTTTCGCGCACTTCGTTATTTTATTGCTGTTTATGAGGAGTCCAGTTTGAGCGGGGCGGCAAAGCGATGCTTTGTTGCACAACCATCGATATCCTCTGCTATTCAACAGCTCGAGTCAGACTTGGAGAGCCAATTATTTTTACGGCATACCAAAGGGGTAACGCCTACGCCAAGTGGGGAACGTCTTTATCCCTACGCCTGCAAAGTGTTCGATGATATGCAAGCGATTAAGCACATGTTTAAAGAGCCTTCGCCGCAAATATCACTCAATATAGCCCTCATGCCCTTTTTATCCGGGAAACGCATTAGTCTGATCATCAAAGTACTGTTGGCATCGGTGCCGGGGCTTGATCTGACGGTGGTGGATCTTACAGAACAGGCGGATGCGCGCATTATTTCTGCGACGCAGGCCCAGCAAGACGAAATTTTTCATAAACTCTGGCGTGATCAGTATGTGCTTGCTATGCCAGAGGGGCATCCGCTTTCAATCAAGCCGTCGATCTCTTTAAAAGAGTTAAATGGCGTTCCCTTTATCAGCCGTCAGCCATGTGATGTTAACGACGCCTGGAAGTTTGCCACCGAGAAACAGGGCACTACTCTGGATATCAAGGCCACTGTGAAAAATGAAGAGTATGCGCTCGATTTGGTGGCCGCCGGCCTTGGAATTTCAGTCGTGCCAAGCCACTCAACCACAAATCACTTGAATATTGTGACGCGACCGGTGAAGGATTTGAAACTGGAACGCGTAGTAGGCCTTGCCTATAAAATCGACCGTTCACTACCCTTAGAGCTGATCAACGCGATTGAACTGGCTAAGGAGCAGATGAAGTTGATTGTCTAACGATAAGCCTTAGTTCTCCCGAGGAGTGCTGCCATATTTCCATATGTGCTGCTATTTCGCGCTTATCGCGCCGCTTTGGGAAGGTCAGCGTGATTTTGCTGCAGGCCGAGAGTGTTACCATTCGGGTCTCTGAAAAACGCCAATCGAACCCATTCACTGAGATTGATTATTTCATCGACTTCAATAACTAGCCCATATTATCACCTATAAGATCTTTCAAACTCATTTTACCCACCTTGCTTATAATTCATTAAGCTTTATTGGTTCTTTCGATGTGGCGCTCAGGGTCGATACCCAAACACTTAGCGGCAAGATTCAGGGCGATCAATTCCCTGTCTGAGGCTTTTGAATACGGATTTGGTTGAGAAAGTTATCCTGGGCTCTATTTTGTGTAAGAGCAACAAAATTTTAGTATAACTGGACTGTAAGTTGCTAATATCGTTATCTTTTTTTGGCGAAAATATAACGATGCTCTCTGCCTAAAAGTGAGCAAGTGACTTCTTTCATTTTTCTAAGTGCACCACGGGTGGTTAAGAGTTAGAGTGTACTGTGACCCCCTTTAAATTTTTAATGGGCTAAGTATTCCGCTATCTGGTATAACAAGAAACAAGCTAACGGGTTGGCGCGGTGCGTGCTACTCATAACAGCTTCTGTTCATTCTACTCTGGTTGCTATGCTGCATCATGACGGCTTTGCCTCGTAAAATAATCCATTGTGACTGCGATTGCTTTTACGCGTCGGTAGAGATGCGTGATGATCCGTCGTTAAAGTCGCTGCCGGTTGCGGTGGGTGGCGCAGCGGATAAGCGGGGTGTTATAGCCACTTGTAATTATGCGGCGAGAGAGCAGGGCGTACGCTCGGCGATGCCTTCAGCTTATGCGCGGCGTCTCTGTCCTGGGTTAGTCATATTGCCTCCCAATTTTGATAAATATCGTGAAGCCTCTCGGCGTATTCGTGAAATATTTTTTGCCTACACGGACTTGGTGGAACCACTTTCTTTGGATGAGGCTTATCTGGATGTGACAGAATCGGATAAGTGTAAAGGTAGTGCCACGTTGATGGCACGGGAAATTCGGATGAGGGTAAAACAGGAGGTAGGCATTACACTCTCCACTGGGGTGGCGCCAAATAAGTTCTTAGCGAAGGTGGCGAGTGATTGGAACAAGCCAGACGGGGAAACAGTCATTCTGCCGGAGCAGGTGGATGAGTTTGTCCGGGAGTTGCCAGTGCGGCGCATCTACGGTGTGGGCAAGGTTACTGCAGAAAAACTGTTACGTTTTGGGGCTGAAAGCTGCGGGGATTTGCAGGCTTTTACAGCCATTGAGTTAACTGAGGGTTTTGGCAGATTCGGCGCCAGCCTTTATGCTTTGTGCCGCGGTATTGATGAACGTGCGGTGCAGCCGAGTCAGAGCCGAAAGTCTTTGAGTGTAGAACATACCTATAGCGATGATTTACCGAACCTGGATGCCTGCTTAAAGCAGCTACCGGAACTGTTGCTGCAATTGCGCTCGCGCTTGCGTCGGGTGGCGGAGCATTATTTGGTGACTAAGCAGTATGTGAAAATGAAGTTTAATAATTTTCAGTCGACGACGGTTGAATGTTTGAGCACTGTAGCGGATGAAGCGAATTACCGTACCTTGATGGCAACGGCCTTTGGGCGTGGTGATTTGCCGGTACGCTTGCTGGGTGTTGGCGTCCGTTTTGTGGATTTACAGGAAGAGGGAAATCCAGAGCAGTTGGAGTTACCTTTGGCGATTAGCTAACGCGATTTCGTTAGAGTCGATGGCAGGGTAGGTTTTATGAGCTGATTCGCTGAATTTTGGCTAAAGCCGTTTTTCTTTGTTCGTTTTATTGCCATAATGCGCAAACATTTGTTACCCCGTTCTCCAATCACTATTAAGTCATTCGTCAATGCCCCCAGTATTAGAAGTGCGCAACCTGAGAAAAACCTTTAAGAATCTGGTTGCGGTCGATGATATTTCCTTTCAAATTGAGCCCGGTATCTGCTTTGGCTTGTTAGGCCCTAACGGCGCAGGAAAAACCACGACGATTGAAATGATTGAAGGTATAACTGAGCCTACTAGTGGTGAAATTATTTACCGGGGTAAGCCGAGGGATAAAAGCTTCACCTTGGAGGCGGGTATTCAATTTCAATCGACCTCGGTGATGGAACGGTTGTCTTCGCGGGAAATTTTGGAACTGTTCCACAGCCTGTATCCGAAAACCATCCCGATGCAGAGGCTGATTGATCTGTGTGATTTGGAACCCTTGTTAAAGACACCCGCTGATAAACTATCCGGCGGTCAGAAACAAAGGTTGATGTTCGCGCTGTCGTTGGTGAATGATCCTGAGATCGTGTTTTTGGATGAGCCGACTACTGGTCTCGACCCGCAGTCGCGACGTAACCTCTGGAAATTGGTTGAGCGCATCAAAAGTAAGGGTAAAAATGTCGTACTGACGACGCACTATATGGATGAGGCGGAAATACTCTGTGATTATCTGGTCATCATTGATCACGGTAAAATTATTGCCGAAGGTCCGCCGCAGAAGTTGATGAAAACCCATTTTGACTATTTCTATGTTTGTATCGATAAAGAGGACTTTCATCCCAAGCAAGGCTACTTTGACGAACCGTTGGTGACCCATAATGGCCATGTTGAAATTCAAAGCAAATCGGTGGAAGCCACTCTGCAAAACTTGATTCAACAGGATATTCGTTTGCACTCTTTACGTGTCAGAAATCCTACCCTGGAAGACTTATTTTTAAAATTGACGGGGCATAGTTTACGTGACTAGATCCAGCTTAAGCTTTGTTCAGGTGGTTTGGGCGTTAACTATAGCGCGTACCAAGGAGTTTTATCGCGACCGAACCACTATGCTTTGGGCGTTGGTGTTCCCAGTCTGTGTCGTCGCCGCCATCAGCATTTCTTTTTCCAAGGATAATCAGGAAATATTTAAAGTTGGCATTTACCAACCGGCGGATCAGGTTGTCCATCATTTTCAGTTAAGCGATGAAGTATTTATTGGCACCGTTGAGTATCAGGATTTTGAAAAGGCGTTGGAGCGGATTAGGCATCATCAATTAGATATGTTGTTTTCGGCGACGCAACCGCAGCGCTATTGGATTAATGAAACCTCTACCAAAGCCCATGTGCTGGAAAAACTTTTGTTGGCAACCGCTGATCCAGTCTTTGTTCGCGAGACGGTAAGTGGCCGCCAGATTCGCTATGTTGACTGGGTGATTCCCGGCGTGCTGGGGATGAATGTCATGTTCGGTGCGTTGTTTGGGATTGGGTTTGTCATCGTTCGTTATCGCAAGAATGGTGTGCTTAAACGTCTTCAGGCGACGCCCATCACCCCTATGCATTTCTTAACGGCACAGGTGGTATCGCGATTGACGGTGCTTTTGGTCGTGGCAGTGTTAGTCTATTCTGGCTGTAATTACTTTTTGAATTTCTTGATGCTAGGCAATTATTTGACGCTTATTCTGGTCGCTGTGCTGGGCATTTTTTCGATGATTTCTTTGGCATTAATAGTGGCCAGTCGTATTGCCAGTGAAGAACTGGCCAATGGCCTGCTGAACTTTTTATCTTTTCCGATGATGCTGTTGTCAGAGGTATGGTTTTCGTTGGATGATGCACCCGACTGGCTGGTTGGCGTTTCCAACCTGCTGCCATTAACCCATATGGTGAAGGCGGCGCGGGAGATTATGATTAATGGCGCCGGGATAATGGCGGTCAGTCACCACCTTTGGGTGCTAGCGGCAATGAGTCTGGTTTTTCTTGGCGTCGCAGCCTTTCTATTTAGATGGAATGAAAAGTAAGGAGGAAGCAGGATGGAAGCGGATTTTTGGCATCAGCGTTGGTCAGCAAGGGAAATTGGATTTCATCAGATGGAAATCAATCGTTTTCTTGCCGATTACTGGGGATCCCTTGGGCTACCCTGTGACGGTAGAGTGTTGGTGCCGCTATGTGGTAAATCTAAAGATATGCTTTGGTTGGCGCAGCGTGGGCACAGCATACTTGGCATAGAACTGAGCGAAACTGCAGTGCAGGAGTTTTTCGAAGAATTTGGCGTGACCCCCGATATTAGTCAAAAGGGCGCTTTTAAAAGTTACCAGATGGAAAATATAGAGTTATTGGTTGGTGACTTTTTTGCTTTGACGGCCGCTGATTTGGCAGGTGTGGCCGGTGTTTACGATAGGGCGGCGTTAGTTGCGTTGCCACCTAAGATGCGTGAGGATTACGTCCGCCTGCTGGCCAAACTGCTGCCCGCCCAGGCACAAACCTTACTGATTACCTTTGAATACCTCCCTGGTGCGGCGGAAGGGCCTCCCTTTTCTGTCAGCGAGGAGGATGTAACACGTTTGTTTAGCAACGAATGTGAGATTCAAACTCTCGATAGTCAGTATTTTGATTTGCGTGGTACGGATGCAACGGAGCATGTGTTTCATCTAAGTTATCGCTAGTCCTAGGTTTGTCGGGCTATCTTTTCGCACGTTATTTTCTGGGTCGTATGCAATTGGTTAGTTGTTAAATGCATCTCTATAGGCGCTATTGGGCATTTTATTGGCCGCTGGCGTTAACCGCCTGTTTTCTGTTGTTGGGTCTACAGGTTTTCAATGCGGTGCTGGCGCGCTACCCCAACGCCGAACGCGAGCTGGCGGTATTCGCTTACGCGATTAGTTTTATCCATTTCCTCGAAGTTGCCATGGCTTTTATGCCGCAGATGGTGATGGTTTACGCACGCAGCCGTAAAGCCCGGCGGCGGGTGCTGCGTTTTTGCCTTAGCACGGGTGTGTTATTTTCAGGCTTTGCCTGTTTTCTTGGTGTTACTGCGCTAGGACGGCAATGGATTGCTGCGGCCTATGGCATAGAGGGTGATATATTAGCTGAGGTGTCCCGCTATTTAGTCTATTTGTTTCCGACCATATTACTGCGTACGCTGTTTCATTATTTTGCCGGATTGTTAACCCAAAATAATCAAACCCGCTGGGTTTCAGTCTGCGCCTTTGTTGGCGTTGGGTTAGGTGTAGTTGTCTGTCTATATGGTTATCAGGAGGCTTGGCCTGCCTACCTTACGCTAGTGTCGGCCCAGCTAAGTGCTTCTGCAGGTATGCTGGTTTGCGCTATGCTTGCCTATTCTCAATTTTATGTCCCTGTGCAAGAGCAAAATTTTATAGAGCCCAGGTATCTTGATTTGTTCCGCTATTTTTGGCCGGTGAGTTTTACCGGTATGACCTTCGGTCTGGGACGGCCGTTGATTTATGCTTTTGTGAGCCGGACCCCCGATGCGTTGATTACCATTGCAGCACTACGTGTAGGGCTGGATTTCTTTATGATTTCACAGATGGCATTGAATCAGTTTCGAAGTCTTCTGCCGTCCTTGGGGTTGGAAAATCTGCGCGAAAAGCGCCGTTTTATAGCGTTGGTGACGGTTGTTTTTTCATTGGCCATGGCCAGTTTGATTTTCACTCCGTTAGATCAAGTGGTGTTTAAGCAATGGTTGGGCTTGAGTGATACGTTATACTTTCATGTTAAACAAACCTTGATGGTAGTGCTATTAACGCCAGCGATTCTTGCGGTACGAAACTATTATCACGGTCTTCTGTTGGTGTATAAACAAACCAAGGGTATTGCGGTGGGCAGTGCCTTTAGAATTACCTCTGTATTGCTCTGCTGCTGGTTATTTTTGATGTTGGGTTGGCTCAACAGTTGGACCGCGCCACTGGTAATGGTGTTAAGCTTTTCGATAGAGACCCTGGTGGTGGTTTTTATTACGCAGCGTGCCGCAAAGGCTACTCAGTAACACTCTTTATTCCATCACTACTTATCTCACCAACCGAGTCGGCAGTTTTGCCGTCTTCGTCGTTGTTTTGATTGGTCGTATGGCCTAAGTATTTGAATATTAAAGAAATTGAAGTCATGTTAATTAAGGAGGTCGGTTCGATGTGTTGCCGCAATACGTGCGCTATTCTGTTCTGGCACACCGGCTTCCTGAGCAAATTTCGGCCATGCCAGCACGGCCTGCTGAACCTGATCTAAAATTTCCTGAGCCCTGCCGCGTCGCATCGAGGCACTTGCCGCGTAGGTGGTAAAATCCTCTAAATTAAAATGATCACGCTTGCCGTTGAGCGACATTTGGTGCGAACCTGTCCAGTCGCCGGATGGATTGTAGCTATAGGTAAGGTCGAAGGCCGGTGACAATGACCAATGGCCGGTCTTGTCCATCAGGAAAGCAATATTTTTGACATGATCATCCTGGTTGCGTCCGAGAATATTGAAACACATACGCCGGAATTGCTCCTCAATGCTCGCCATGGGCAGATCAAGCTGACGAATAATGCGCTGCGCTTGTTCATAGGAATAAGCACCTGCTTGATTGAAGTCGTAATGGGCCATGGCACAGAGAGACTGCATATGTATTTTTTGGCCACTATTGCTGCGATCAAAGCGTTTGGTCATGAAATGGCTGCGTCCGTTTTCCCTGAGCAAGCGACACTCATGCATGTTGATGCCCGCAGCGAGTGCCATTTTATAGTAAGCGTATTCAATCAGTCCGTAACCTGTGGGGTCTTCCAGTTCTTTATCCTTGTTGCCAGAAACGCCGTCGAACTTGAGTAGCCAGTAGGAGAAACCTGCGCCAGCCTCCACCTGTCCGGAACGGACTTCGTTGCTGTCCGGGTTCCAGGCGATAATGGCCTTCGCCCTTGCGCCACCGGCGGATGTGCCGACCCGCAAAATATCCAACAATGCTTTCTCTCTGGCGGGAGTGTTGAAGGAGCCATCCAAAGCACTGCGCTGGGTAAGTATTTCCCCTGCCAGCTCAACCAGTTTTTGCAGCTCGACCTGTTGTGATTCCTGTTGTGACGGGCCTATGGCGGGACTAAACTCAAGCGCGCCCATACCACGTTTTCCGGTATAGCAAAGGCGCTCGACCGGGTTAAAACTCTCAGGGCTGCGCCCCTCCTTGGCGAGCCAGGTATCGATCAGTGCATTGCCGAAACGATCCGGCAAGGAGTCCGCGAGCAGGCCGGGCAAGCCATGAAATGTCTGGTAGGCTAAACTCGGGAAAGAATAGATTTGCTTGGAGAGCGGCATTCGAATGGGTGCAATTTCAATTTTGCTATTGATAAAGGCCGGTTCATATTCAAAGTATCCGCAGTTTTTATCCCGGTCCCAGCTCACCGCGCCAATAGTGCGACCCCAAAGATCAACGCGGGCGATGGTCATGCGTCATCTCCCCATTTCCAGGTTGGTGTGACTGTAGACTTATCCTTGGTGGGCAGAGAGGCACGCTGACGGATTTTTCCGCCCATTTTAAGCTGCTGCATAGGACTAATGTTAGGCTCAGGAATTAAGCTGTCAAACTGCTCCAGCATATCCAGAGCGCGCAGAATGCGAATGAAATTGGCAAGCTGGGTGGAATGGCCTTGTTCCAACCGCTGTACAGTTGGTGTGGAGACGCCCGCTTCTATGGCCAATGCCTCCTGAGTCATATTTTGATTGAGCCGACAGCGAGCGATTCTAGAGCCTAATTCGAGTAAGGTAGCTTTATCGGACATATCTTTTGAAATATTCATAAGTCATCAAAAATGATTGTTTAGTAAAATTTCACTCTTTAATATATCACTAATGATTAATTATGCAATTATTAAATATTATTTTAGATATCAAAAATGATTTTTTAATGATGCCTTATTACATAAGGCATCACTAATGATTTCTTATGTAGTTAAAATGAAAATGAGTGAAATACCTAGTGAATAGCACGGCTTTAAGAGTTTACCTCCCCCCTCCCGCTGACGGGAGAGGGCCCTGGCGGGAGAGGGCCGGGGTGAGGGGGGAAATAGTTCTGTGTAGAGCCTTAATCCCCCCCCCTCATCCTAGCCTTCTTCCTAAGGAGAAGGAATTTTGTAATTGAATTAGCTTAAGGCCTCGCTATTTAGTACCCAGTCATTTCCAAATAGCCACGGCCCAGTTCCTGTTTACCCTTGGCATCGAAAATAATCACGGCTCCCTCCCAATATTTAATACTGGTGTTCATCCATTGCTTAGGCACGGCGGCTTGCACCACCCATTCTTTTGCGGGAGCAGCAGGGGTAGCGTTAAGTTTGATGCGCCAGCGAATAGGGTAGTTAGCACCATTCGGTGCGCGCCACCAATCGAGCGGGGTTAGCGTGATATGTTCGGGCCGAATAGTAGTTTTATTGCTCAAGGGGCTGATCCAACTACCTTGGCTGTTGGCATCAATGCTGCCATCTTTTTTACGTAGTTGATAGAGCATCATTTCTTCTCCGGAATGGAATTGCAATGAGAACCAATCCCAGCCTTGTTGATCCGGAGCGAGTAGGCTGGTACCCCATTCGCGGTCGAGCCAGCTGGCCCCGGTCACCGGGTAGCTCTCCGCCCCGATACGGATTGTTCCAGAGGTAGCAAGTCGAGTGATGGCGTAATAGTAGGAGGCGTTACCGGGTTCGGAGCTTTTTCGGCTTAAGCCTTGCTCGCCCTGTAAAACTACTTTTTTGTCGGGATTGATGGTTAATGCTAGAGAAAAGTGGGCAGTGTTGATATCTAGTTGCCAAGGAAATTTGTCTCCATTAGCGAGCAATTGCCAATCGTCCAACCAAACCCGCAATGGCATTGATGAATTCCCGGCTAACCCAGCAGCTTCCCTGGAAAATCTCTCATCATGCCAATGCTGTCCGGCATCAATATCGGTGATGGCGGTGTGTGCCATCCAGACATGATCGGTGGCCCAGGCGGATTTTCGCTCTGTCATTTCGGGAGTGAGGGCAATACGAAAAAAAGTTACCTGATAACCAAAGCGCCGCCCTTCGGTGGAATTTAAATTGCCAGTGAAATACCACCATTCGTTTTTGTAGCCGGGGTGAGCGGCATGATCCTGTGGGAACGCGAAAGTACGAGGGTTGAGTGCGCGTTGAAAACCGGCGATGTCGTTATTGCTCAGCGCGCGTTGTAATGAATTGTCTTCAGCCGTTGGTTGGCAGCCCAATAAGAGTAAGCTGAAACAGAGCAGCGCAAATAGCCGCGCAATCACTTTTTCGAGCAACCGGGGGTGGGGGAAGGTGAACGGCATGCTATTCCTCTCGCAATGACCGTGCAATGCTAAGCTGTGCAGCACGTCTTGCTGGATAAATACCTGCCAATAGTGCGGCCACCAGGGCGAGTGCGACCCCTTCCAGCAGAATGGTAGCCGACAGCTGATGCTGCATACTCCAACCAAAGGAGCGCAGGTTGATCACATCAATGAGCAACCGTGACATCAGGTAGCCGAGAGGGATTGCCAGAATACCCGCATAGGACCCCATAGCGCCGGTTTGCAAATAGATGATGCGTTTGACCTCGTTCGGCGTAGCGCCAGTAGCACGCAGGAGGGCAAATTCGTTACTACGTTCTAGCTGCAAGGCCATTAACGCGCTGAGAATGCCGATAAATGCCACCAGTACCGAAAGCAGGCGCAGCACGTGGGTGATGGTAAAAGTACGGTCGAAGATGGCGAGAGAAATCTCCTTGATTTCCTGATTGGCGGTAATGCGTAGGCTGTGCTGAGTTGTGAGCGCCGTATTAGCAGAGATACCGTAGCGGCTGCTTAACTGTCTGATCTGATCAGCCAGTTGTTGTGAATCTGTTTGTGCTTTTCGATAAAGACCGAGCGCGGAAATGCCATTATCCAGCCATAGCTCTTGATACAATGACAGCGGCATGAGGATTAAACCATGGCTGGAGGTATAGTCATAAAATACCCCTAAAACAGGGAATAACTCCTTGCCGTTTTGGGTGCTGAGTTCGATTTGGTTGTTAACCGTCAAGTTGCGGTGGAATGCCAAGGGTTCGGATATCAAAACGCCTTTACCCGCAAAAAAATCAGCCCGCACCCGGTTGGGCTTATCCGTCTTGAGATTAAAGCCGCGCGTATTGGCGGGGTTATCGGAAATCGCCATCAAACGCATCGGCCCCCATTGGCTTTCGACTTTGGTCGTGCGGTTGAGCCAAACTGATGCAACCCCTGGGTGATTCACGATAGCTTTAATCAAGCCATTGGGTATGCCTACATCGGAGCGATTGCTGACACGTCCCGCAGAGCTAATATAGATATCACTGTTTAAGGATTGATCCAGCCAGTCAGCTACGGAACCGCGGAAGCTTTCGATCATGACGCCAACCCCGATGGTGGTGGCGATGGCAATGCTGAGTGCGGCCACTGCTAAACCGACGCGGCTTAAACTGGCGGAAATACCGCGAATAGCAATGCGTAGGATGGGACCGGTACGATCAGTTGCGAGCAATTGTTGGATGACCAGTGCCAACAGTTTGACCAACAGAGGTACGATAAGACTAAACCCCAGAATAGTCAGTGCCAGTGCAAGAAAGCCAACAAATAAGCTGGTTTTCGAGCCATAAGCGAGGCCTAGACCCAGCGCGATTAATGCTAGTCCGCAACCAGTCAGCAACGGTAAATAACGTTGCACACGGAGCTGTAAACTAGAGTGCTGTTGTATGCTGGCTGGTTGCGAGCGCGCCGCCTCCCAGGCTGGCAGCGTTGCCGCTAACAAGCTGGCCAGCAGCCCCAAACAGAAGCCTTTCAATAAAGAGCCGGGATAAATAATGAAGCGCGTCACTTCCAAACTGTAGTAAAGGTCGTTGATAGTGCGGGTGACCAGTTGTACCAAACCCTGGCCTAACAGAATGCCAAGTAGTAAACCGAGCAGGGCGCCAATCATTCCCAACAGGGCCGCTTCCGTTAATACCAACACAAAGAGTTGGCGCCGCGTCGTTCCCAGAGTGCGCAAGGTGCCCAGGGTTGCGCGTCGTTGTAATACCATAAAGGTCATAGTGTTGTAGATGAGAAAGCCACCCACCAGCAGCGCAAGCAAGCTCATGGCGCTGAGGTTGGTGTGAAAGGCGCGGGTCATTTGGGTGATGGCCTGATTACGTGAACCGGACTCGACGATTTCCAATGTCGGTGGCAACAGGGCTTTGATGCGTGCTAATTCCTCTTCGCTTTGCGCAATCAAATCAATGCGATCCAAAAAGCCAACACGATTTAATAATTCCTGCGCAACGGCGATATCGGCAAGTAAAAGACCCTGTGCCGCAAGCGGGTGGCCAGGCGGAATCAACTGCGATATTTGTACGCTATGAACTTGATTACCCAGTCTGGCCTCGACCTGGTCGCCGACCTTAATCTGTAAAATATCCGCAGTGGCTTGAGACATCGCAATGCTGTTGGGGCTTAATAGTAAAGTACGCCCTGTTTGTGCCGAGAGGTTAATGGCGCTGGCGCGAAACTGCTGTTCAGCAAAGGGATCGATGCCGAGCAGGCTATAGCTCCGGTCGTTGATGATTAACTGTCCGGAAACGACCGGGGCGATGTGACGGATGCCGTGCTGGGTGCGTAATTGGCTGTAAAAGGATTCAGGAATTCCGTGCATACCTCCCAAAATAGCATGGGTGGATTTGCCGGTTACCATTTGTAAAGAGAGATCGAAGGAGCGTTTGGCGCTGACGTTTGCCAGATCAACGGCGACCACCACCGCGACGCCGAGAGCGATACCTAAAATAGCTAACCAAGTCTGCCAAGGGTGATGTGTTAAATGGCGGGTGCTGGTACGTGCCAGCAATGTTTTTGGCAAAAATGTACTTACCACGCGAAATCACCGGTACGTTCTGCTAATTGGCCCTGTTCCAACGTCAAGATACGGTTTGCACTCTGAGCCACTGCCTGACTATGGGTGACCAGAATCAGTGTTACGCCTTCGTGCGCCACTAAACGATTGAGCAATGCCATCACTTCGCGGCCAATCTGGGCATCCAGATTGCCGGTGGGTTCGTCCGCCAATAGTAACGGTGGTTTGTGGGCCAACGCACGGGCAATAGCGACCCGCTGTTGTTCGCCACCGGAGAGCTGATCAGGAAAGCGTTGGGCATAAGCGGTTAAACCAACCTGCTGTAATAGCTCCGCCACCCGCGCCTTGGTATCCTGCGCAGACCAGCGATTCAACTCCAAGGCCAAAGCAATATTTTCTGCCACCGTTAGAGTTGGGATCAAATGAAAAAACTGGTAGATCACACCGATTTGTTGACGCCTAAACAGCGTGAGCGCGGGTTCGCCTAGCTGGGTGATTTCTCGCTGAGCAATACCGATCCGACCCTCAGTTGCCTTATCTATGCCGCAGATAAGGTTGAGCAAAGTGGACTTGCCAGAGCCGCTACGGCCGAGTAGAGCAACGGATTCTGCGGACTGTACCGTGAGGCTGACATGGTCAAGGATGGTGCGTGTTTTATCGCCTTCCTTCAGGCGATAAACTAATTCTTGGATTTCCACTAACGCTTGCGTCATTCGTATAGGCTCATGATCTGTGAGTTCCCTATGATAACCTCCAATCTGGTGTCACTGCATCTTCTGTGTAATGATCTGCGTGATGATTTATTTTTCTTTCAAAGCGGTGTTATTGAATTGCTCAAATTCCTATTTAAAACGCCTGTAGATATTGCCGGATACCCTGACTATCTGGTGATCAATCGTCGCAAAGTGAAATGGGCAAGAATTCAGGTCTATGCCGATGGCAAGGTACAGATGGTCGTTCCTCAGTATTATACCGAACGTGAAATCAGTCAGTTTTTCCAGCAAAAACAACACTGGATAGCGCAGCAGCGGGCTAGCACGCAACGTCCTGCACATGAGGTGTTAGGCATTAATGAGGGACAGCTGTTGCTGTTTGGGCGGGGCTACGATTTATCCGATAGCACGGCGAGAGAGGAAGTGATTGATCATGATCAGCAAATTATCACTAGCCGTTATAATTTGGCGCGAAAGCAGGAGCAGGAAAATTGGTATAGAAAAATTGCCAAAGCCTATCTTTCTGAACAGATTGAACAACTGGCTAACACGCATGGTTATACCTTCAGCCGCCTATTCATTCGTGCGCAACGAACGCGCTGGGGATCCTGTAGTGCACAGAAAAATATTTCACTGAACTGGAAGTTGGTCAAAGCACCGGTTCAGGTGAGTGATTACGTCATCCTGCATGAATTGGCGCATACCCGGATAATGAATCACAGTCCTGCCTTCTGGCGAGAAGTTGAGCAACGAGCACCGGATTACCGCACTGCAAGGACTTGGCTGCGAACACACGGCGCTTTTCTTTGAGGGCAAAGGTGAAAACTTTCATAAAGCTTCTAGAATTAGGGGTAAATTCTTCTTTCCGAGGATCTACCTCTAGGAGTGAGTTTGTTTCGGCTGATTAAAAATATTCTGGTGTTGGTATTTTTGCTTATGCTGCCGTTGGTAGCAAAATTCTATTATTCCAGCCCAGAGCAGCGTGCACAGTATATCGCTTGGCTACAGCAGCACTCGGATATACCGTCGTTGGAGTCGGTGGCTAGAGTTCGGCAGGAAATAGGACAGGTCACAGCCGAGCAGTTGATGGCTAGATTCAACCAAAGCACAGAGGGTTTTCAGCAGATCGCTAATTGCGGTAAAACTGAAACCTTGGCGATAGAGGAAGAGAATCGTAGCAAGGTCTATCGCTGGGTGGATGAGGCTGGGCAGGTGCACTTCAGCGATAAGGAACCGGGAAAGCTGGTAAACACGGAACAGATGTCTGTTCACTATCCGAATCGCAAACGCTATTTCAATTTAAAGCTGATTGAGGATAACGCATCACTGCCAGCGTTCACTCGCGATAAAGTTAGCGCCGATATGCGCCAAATTTACGGCATTTTATCGCGCGATATGCAGCTTGATCACCTGCGCCAGATAATGCTCAACATCAGACTAATCGACAGCCAGGAGACATTTCAGGCCTATCGTGCTGAGGTGGCGCCGCAAATATCGACTAACTCAGGGTTTTATACGAGTAAAAATAATGAAGCGGTAGTCTTTCAGGGTAACAACGAGCAGCAGATGCTGGCGGTGGTACGGCATGAAGCAACGCATGTGATAGTCGCTGGGCTCTATGGTTACACTCCGGTTTGGTTTAACGAGGGTCTGGCGGAATATTTTGAACACATGCACATTAGTGGGCAGCTCCGGCAGGTAGAGCCGGTTGTTTATCATGTCGAACATTTGCGTAAGTTGGTGAGTAGCGGACAATTGATGCCGTGGCGAGACTATATACAGCTCAAGCCGGAGCATTGGTATGGCGGTAATCTCCAAAATCATTACGCCCAGGCCTGGGCGCTGGTTTACTTTCTTATGTCCGAAGACGCTGGTAAGCAGTTGCTACAGGGTATG
>Ga0070726_10002542_pt1 | contig 16365 bp, 14 predicted proteins | sample tdAd471_FD_67275 | JGI IMG/M metagenome (GOLD analysis project Ga0070726, IMG submission 67275) | Marine sediment microbial communities from the Atlantic coast under amendment with organic carbon and nitrate - tdAd47.1 | ecosystem: Environmental > Aquatic > Marine > Coastal > Sediment | place... | reverse complement strand
CGTAGCCGAGTTCGAACGGGTTGACGTAGTAGTCCTCGATATTGTCAGAGACGAAGGATCCGCCGATCGCGCCGGCCGCCTCATACATGTCGGCACCGAGCCAGTCACGGTAATCGGCCAGCATGCCGTCGCCGGTGTAGATGCCCGGCAGCGGGGACGGGATCCAGCCGGATTCAAGCGTATTGGTCGAGTAGGCGCGGCTGCCGCACTGTACCAGATTGACGCCGGCGTCCTTGGCCGCCTGCATGATGGTGGAGTGGATGTAGTCCTTGTCCTTGTAGGGACCCCAGACTTCCAGACCCGGCGCGCCGGCCATGCCGTGACGCAGCGCCTGCACCTTCTTCGAACCGATATTGATCCAGTCGACGTGGAAGAACTTGATCTCCGGGATCGGGCCGCCGTTCATCTTCTCGAAGATCTTCGGAGCCTCGGGGCCCTGGATCTGGAAACGGTAATGCTCGCGCAGCACGCGCTCGCCCTCCGGACGGCTCGGCGAACGCGGATCGTGACGGATGCGGACATTCCACTTGCCCCAGGCCGATGCGAACAGCAGCCAGTGCGATGTCGGAGCGCGACCGACGAGGATGTACTTGTCCTCGCGCTCGCGGAAAATGATGTGGTCGCCGATGACGTGGCCGTTCGGCGTGACCGGCACATAATGCTTGGCGCGGTTCAGGTCGAAATTACCGAAGGCGTTGATGCCGTGATAGGCCAGAAACTCGGTCGCTTGCGGGCCTTCGACGATCAGTTCGTCCATATGGTGGGTCTGGTCAAACAGCACGGCTGTTTCGCGCCAGGCAACCTGCTCACTCCGCCAGTTCCGGAATTCCGGTGCAACGACCGGATAGATATACATCCCGATCTGGGAGTTGCGCAGCATCTCCACCGGGTTTTTGTGTTGGGCCATCACATCGTTCAAGCTAGGCATAATTTCCTCCAGTTAGATTAGGGTGTTACGAGTGCCAGACCGGGCACCAGTTCGGTAAAATCGGCCTTTTTGGCGACGACATATTCAAGGTTTTTGCGGGCCAGCCGCGCATGTTCGCGCGACAGGGCTTCGGCGCGGGCGCCTTCGCGATCGAGGATTGCTTCGAAAATTGCCCGGTGCTGATGTTGCGCCCGGTGCAATGACATCTGGAAATCCGGCACCTGTTCCTGGCCATTCAGAAACGCGCTGGGCGAGGCCAGCGGCAACCGGTTGGCGCGGTCGAGCTCGCGGGCGATCATGGTGCTGCCGGCGGCATTGGCGATCAGGGAATGGAACTCTGCATTGGCCAGAACATAAGTATCGAAATCAATCGGATCACTGGCCAGCGCCCGGTCAATCCGGTCGAGGATCTGGTGGCCCTGTATCCTGGTCGTGTCCGGTATTCCCCGTTCGGCCGCCAGTCGCGCAGCGGTGCCTTCCATGACACCCCGGATTTCGATGGCGTCATTGATGTCGGTCATGGTGAACGCGCTGACACGGCAGCCGCCGGTGGCGATCTGGGTCAGCACACCTTCATCAACCAGCCGCGCCATCGCCTGGCGCAACGGTGTCCGCGAGACGCCCAGCCGCTTGGCCAGCGCCACCTCGGACAGACGTTTGTTCTCAGGAAATTCACCGGCCAGCACAAGCGTCCGGAGGCCGACGACGGCCTTTTCGAACTGCGATGCACGATCGGGAATCTCCATGGCCAGCGATTCGTCCTCGGGTGGTTTTGGCTTGGGTCAGCGGGACAGAACTCCAAACTGCATACAATTTCAAGACAAATTTTGCGATCAGGCCAAGAAAACCCCGTAATTGTATACAGACCTGTCTGGAGTAGATGCGTGAAACGAGGAGAGAAAAGGCCCGCTCAGCCCAACAGGATCAGGATGCCACCCGCGACGCTGAGCAGCCCGATCCAAAGATGGCGCCAGGTCAGCCGTTCAAGGCGGAAAAGGACTGCGCCGAACAGCAAGGCGAATAACGGCGTCGTGGCGGCGACGGGGGACACCAGTGTCAGGGATCCGGTCATCATGGCCTGATTCAGGACCAAAATGCCCAAGCCGTTCAACACGCCGCTCAGGAGGAACCAGCGGACACCCCGGGCATTGATCCGGCGGTCTCCGGGGTAGGTTTTCCACAGAATGAGCAGGACGAGTGTCGATACGCTGCCGGCAATCATCACCGCGAAATACGGGCTGGCGATGACCCCAAGACCGAATTTCGTCACGGGCTGTGCGATCCCGCGTGCCATTGACGCCCCAAGCGGCAATGCCAGCGCCCAAAGCGGAAAGGACCGCACCAGGCCTTTGGGTGACCAAGCCGCAAGCATCAGAGCCAGGATCATCAGGATCAGGCCAAAACCGGATTGCAGGGTCACAACCTCGGCCAAGAGGACCATACCGATCCCGACGGAGAATAGCGGCGTAAATGCCCCGAGCGCCGAGGTGATCGCCGGACCGACCTTGGGGAGCGCCGCGATATGCAGCCACTGCCCCGCCGCCGGAAACAACAGGCCGATGCCCAGAAAGATGAAGATCGCCGGGTCTGTGAACCAGGCCCAATCAATCACAAACGGTGCGAAGATCCAAAACATCCCAGCCAGGCCGGCGACTGACAGCAAGGCCCCGGTCCGTGCGTCCGTATGGTCCAGCGCCATGCGTTGGATATACGAGTTGAAACCCCAAATCGCAGCAGCGGTCAGCGCCAGAAACAGCGGCAGAATCGAGGCTTGATCGATCAAGGGTGCGGCCTTCCCAAACCAGGTCGCAAGGGTCTTAGTGGCCAAACCCCGGCAAGGAAAGGCAATTCTCATTGCGGGACTTTTCATCCCAGGTTGGGTCCGCTATCCCTCGGCCGGAAATTTTTCAGCGGAGTAACCATGTCTGACACCCATGTATTAATCGCGGGAGGCGGCATTGGCGGACTGGCGATGGCGCTGACTCTGCATCAGATCGGCGTCTCCTGCACGGTGTATGAAAGTGTTTCAGCGCTGAAACCGCTGGGCGTCGGGATCAACCTTCAGCCCAATGCGGTGCGGGAATTATACGACCTTGGGATCGACGCGCGCGCGTTGGATAAGGTGGGCCTGCCCGCCAAGGAATGGGCGCTGGTCGGTCTGAATGGCAACGACATCTATTCCGAAACGCGCGGGGAACTGGCCGGTTATCACTGGCCGCAATATGCCGTCCATCGCGGCAAATTGCATATGCTTCTGGCCGACACGCTGATCGAACGCGCCGGGAAAGACGCGCTTCAGCTTGGCGCGAAGGTCACGGGATACACCAATAAGCCGGAGGGCGGCGTGTCGATCAGCCTGGCGCATAGCGACGGTACGACCGCGACGGCGGAGGGCTCGCTTTTGATCGGGGCCGATGGCATCCATTCCGCGATACGGGCGCAGATGCACCCCGATCAGCCGCCGATCCACTGGGGCGGCGCGGTGATGTGGCGGGGCACGACGCTGGCGGAACCGATCCGCACCGGCTCGTCCTTTGTCGGGCTTGGCACGCATCGCCACCGGATGGTGATTTACCCGATCTCGCATCCCGATCCGGTGACGGGTCTGGCCGAAATCAACTGGATTGCCGAGGTCACCTATGACAACCCGGACGGCCGCGAGAATGATGGCTGGTTCCGCCAGGTGGAGATTGACGACTTCATCGACCATTTCGCCGACTGGACCTATGACTGGCTGGACGTGCCGGCCTTGCTGAAAGCGGGCGATGTCGCCTATGAAAACCCGATGATCGACCGGGATCCGATCCCCACATGGCAGGACGGCAAGGTCGCCCTGATCGGGGATGCCGCCCATGCGATGTATCCGACCGGATCGAACGGCGCGAGCCAGGCGATCGTCGACACCCGTATTCTGGCCACCAAATTCCTGAAACATGGGGTCAACGAAGCCGCCCTTCGGGCCTATGACGAAGACATTTGCGGCCCGGTATCCGAGCTGATCCTGCGCAATCGCGGGGCGGGACCGTTTGGGTTGCTGAACCTCGTGGATGAGCGGTGCGGCGGGGAATTTGACGACATTGACGACGTGATCCCGCAGGCCGAGCGGGAGGAGTTCATGGCAAAATACAAATCCGCCGCCGGATTTGCCATTGAAAAGCTGAATGCGGCGCCCCGCACGGTCCCTCTGGGCGCTGTCGTGAAAAGCTGAGGCCGCCGGGCTTACTCTTCGAGAAGAATTTCCAGGAAACGATCCCCGAACCGGGCGGCCTTCTGATCGCCCAGCAGGCGGGTCAGATGATCTGCCGATGCGTCTTTCAGGGCGGCCACCTTCGCGAGCAGGCTGGCCGAACAGGACATCGGCTTGTCCGTGCCGTCCGGGCCGCGCGCCAGGTCCCGCTGTGCCTCGAACAGGCGGTCGTAAACCGCGCCGGTGCCTGACTTCGTGGCAAGCTTTCGGCGCGCCGGGTGCAGATCCTCTTGCCGCCCATTGATGACCTCAAGGAAGGTCTGGCCGTATTTCTCGAGCTTTTTCTGCCCGACACCCGAAACCGTCGCCATCTGGTCCAGCGTCTCGGGCCGCAGATGGGCCATCTCGATCAGGGTCCGGTCGGTGAAAACGACATAGGCCGGGGCGCGCATCGCCTCAGCCAAAGCGCGGCGTTTGGCTTTGAGGGCGGCGAGCATCGGCTCATCCTCCTCCGCAACAAGGGCGCGGGCCATGGGTTTGGTCGCCTGAAGATCACGCCGGAACAGGATCCTCTCCTCGCCCTTTAACAGGGCGCGCGCGGCCGGCATCATCCGAAAAGCACCCTGCCGCTCCGGATCCGGGCGGATCAGATCCCGCCCCATCATCTGGCGAAACACCGCCTGCCATTGCGGGCGGGACATGTCGCGGCCAACACCGAAGGTCGGCAGGCCGTCATGGCCGCGGGCGCGGATCCGGTCATTGGTCTGGCCGCGCAGAATATCCACCAGATGCCCTGCGCCATAGCTTTCGCCGGTGCGCAGCATCGCGGACAATGCCTTTTGCACCGCTTCGGTCGCGTCATAGGTTTCCGGCGGCTGGGCGCAGAGATCGCAATTGCCGCACGGCTCGGCCGCCTCGCCGAAATAGGCGAGCAATACCTGACGGCGGCAGCCGAGCGCCTCGGCAAGACCAAGAAGCGCGTTGAGGCGACCATGATCCGCCTCTTTTCGTTCCGCCGGGGCGAGGCCTTCGTCGATCTGGGCCCTGCGCAGTCTGACATCCTCGGCGCCGAACAGGGTCAGCGTATCAGCCGGCGCCCCATCGCGCCCGGCGCGGCCGATTTCCTGATAATAGCTTTCGATGGATTTTGGCAGATCGGCATGGGCCACCCAGCGGATATCGGGTTTGTCGACCCCCATGCCAAAGGCGATTGTGGCGGCCACGATCAACCCGTCTTCGCGGGAAAACCGTTCTTCGGCACGACGGCGGAGGTCCGGTTCCAGCCCGGCGTGATATGCCAGCGCGTTATGGCCGTCGGCCGAAAGCGCCGCCGCCAGCGTTTCGGTTTTGGCGCGGGTTGCGCAATAGATGATGCCGGACTGGTCCTTGCGAGCGGCGACAAAGGCCAGAAGTTGCTGGCGGGGTTTGTCTTTAGGCTGAAAGGCCAGGTGGATATTCGGCCGGTCGAATCCCCGCAGGAAAATATCGACCTCGTCTCCGCCGAACAGTTTTTCGACGATCTCGGCGCGGCTTTCGGCGTCAGCCGTGGCGGTAAAGGCGGCAAGCGGGACATCCAGCGCGTGGCGGAGCGCCCCGATCCGGAGGTAATCGGGGCGAAAATCATGGCCCCACTGGCTGACGCAATGCGCCTCATCCACAGCGATGAGGCCAGTTTTCGCGGCCCGCAGCATCCGTTCGGTGGCCGGGTTCGCAAGCCGTTCGGGCGCGATATAGAGCAGCTTCAGCCGGTTTTCCCGGATCGCCTCGAACACGGCATCTGTCTCGGCCTCGGTATGACCGCTGGTGAGGGCGGCGGCAGCCACGCCGGATTCCGTCAGGGCCCGGACCTGATCCCGCATCAGGGCGATCAGCGGGGAAATCACGACGGTCATCCCGTCCCGCGCCAGCGCAGGCAACTGGAAGCACAGGGATTTTCCGCCGCCCGTTGGCATGATGGCAAGGACGTTCCTGCCATCGCAGACAGCGCGGGCGATTTCCTCCTGTCCGGGACGGAAGGAATCGAATCCGAATATGTCGGACAGATATCCGGCCAGCTGATCCATGGGGGTGATTTTCTTATGCTCGTTTCGGTTGGGACCATCCCACATTCCGAAATCGGGAACAAGGCGGCTTACCCGTCCGGGCGTAGGATATGGACCCAGGTGTCGCCATAGCGGCGGGCATCGAGTCGTTCAAACCGAGGCGGCGGAAATTGCTCCTGCCCCTCTTCCCAGAGGATGATGGCATCCTCGGCGATCCAGCCGCCTTCCAACGCCGACGCCAAGGCCAGCGGGCCAAGATCCCGCCCATAGGGGGGGTCGAGAAAAATCAGATTGAAAGGGTCGCCTTGCCAGTCGCCCAGCCGGGTCGCGTTGCGGCGGAGCAGTTCCGTCTGCGCGCCCGCCCGGCACAGCGCGATATTCCTGGCGCAAATCCGCCCGGCCGCCGCGCCATCATCAACCAGAACCGCATGGCTCGCCCCCCGGCTGAGCGCCTCGAGCGCCAATGCGCCAGTTCCGGAAAACAGGTCCAGCACGCGGGCATCCGAAACCGGGTCGCCATAGCCGCCATTGATCAGAAGATTGAAGATACTTTCCCGGACCCGATCGGTCGTCGGCCGCAAATGCGCCACCTTATCGCCTTTGCCGACCGAAGCCAGTTGCAACCCTTTGAATTTGCCGCCGATGATCCGCAACGGATTACGTCAGCAGAGATTTCAGGACTGTGTCCGGGTCGGCCACCGCCTCTTTGGCGGGCGATTTTCCGGCCTCGATCAGGCGTTTGCCGATCATATAGGCACGCGGATCATTCATTGCGTCAACCGCCAGAAGCTGATCGCCCTTGTAATACCAGAAACTGACCTCAGAGCCGCTACCGCGCGTGACGATCTGGTCATAGCCGGCATTCAGGCCGGCGATTTGCAGCTTTTGGTCATATTGGTCGGACCAGAACCATGGTTTTGCGACATAGTCTTTGTCGGCGCCCATGATATTTGCCGCCACGATTTCGGCCTGGTCTATGGCATTGCCAACGGATTCCAGCCGGATGCGGTCGCCCTTGAAAGGGAACGAGGCGCAATCGCCCGCCGCCCAGACATGCGGTGCCGATGTCCGTCCATGGCTGTCGGTTGCGATGCCGTTATCAAGGGTGATCCCGGCGGCCTCGGCCAGGGATGTTGCCGGGGTGATGCCGACGCCAACGATGGCAAAGTCGATCTCCAGAGACGTACCGTCAGTCAGCTCCGCGCCAGAGACCCGCCCTTTGCCGGTCAGCCGGTTCAGGCCAACGCCCTCGCGGATATCAACACCGTGGGCAGTATGGACGCCCCGAAAATAATCCGAGGTTTCCGGGGCCGCCACCCGTTGCAGGATGCGATCAGCCATTTCAACCAGCACCGCCTTGACCCCAAGTTTCGAGGCCACGGCAGCGGCCTCGAGTCCGATATAGCCGCCTCCGATGATAATGGCGCGCTTTCCGGGGGCAAAATCCGGTGCGAACCGGTCGACATCGGCCAGCGTGCGCACAGCATAGACCCCATCCAGATCGCCGCCGATTGCGGCGGGCAACAGGCGCGGGTCGGATCCGGTTGTCAGGGCCAGTTCATCATAGGCGATGACCTCATCCCCGATGGTGACGGTCTGAAGCCCTGTGTCGATGGCATCGACAGGGGTGCCAAGGCGCAGGTCGATGCCATTGTCGGCGTAAAAGGCTTCGGGCCGCAGGAACATTCGTTCCAGTGCCATATCCCCCAGAAGATAGGCTTTGGACAGGGGCGGGCGCTGATAAGGCGGGACATTTTCGGCGCAGATCAGGGTGATTTTCCCCTCGAAACCAAGGTTGCGCAATTTGACGACCAAGGATGATCCCGCCTGCCCGCCGCCAATAACCACAACATGTTTCATCTCGGCACCCTTTGCATATTTGATCTGTCCTTCTATGACGCACCGTATAATCATCAGGACGGAAATCAAATCGGGAATCGGGGAAGACATGGCCATTTCAATCGGAGATAATCTGCCAGAGGCAACATTGAGCCGGGTTGGCGAGGCAGGCGTGGAATTCGTGCCATTGGCCGACCTCACCAAGGGCAAAAAGGTGGCCCTGTTCGGCCTGCCCGGCGCGTTCACGCGGACCTGTTCGGCCGCCCATTTGCCAAGCTTTATCCGCACTGCGGACCAACTGCGGGCGAAAGGGGTGGATCACATCCTCTGTATCTCGGTGAACGATCCGTTTGTGATGAGGGCCTGGGACAAGGACCAGGGCGCTTCGGATGCCGGGGTGGAATTACTGGCCGATGGCGACGCGTCACTGACCAAAGCAATGGGTCTGGCCTTTTCCGCGCCCAATGTCGGGTTCATCGACCGCTGCCTCCGGTTTTCGGCCTATGTCGAAGATGGGGTCGTCAAATCCCTCAACCTTGAGACCGAGCGCGGCGTCTGCAACTTCACCGCCGGTGAGACCATGCTGGAGCAGCTCTGAACCCGACGCAGGGACCTAATCGACCTCCTCGCCACCCCGGCGAAACGGACCGTATGAGGTGAGGATTTCGATATCCTCATCCACCGCGTCACGTTCCTGGGTCAGGAATTGTTCGACCGCATTCCTGAAACCGGGGTCGCCGATCCAGTGCAGGGAATGGGTGGCCACCGGCATATAACCACGCGCCAGTTTATGTTCGCCCTGGGCGCCGGCCTCGACCCGTGCCAGACCGTGGCGGATGGCCCAGTCGATGGCCTGATAGTAACACACCTCGAAATGCAGGCAGGGGTGATGCTCCAGCGCGCCCCAATAGCGCCCGAACAACACATCGCGACCGATGAAATTCAGCGCTCCGGCGACATAGCGCCCGTCGCGCCGGCACATCACCAACAGCACATCGTCGCGCATATGGTTCTGGACCTCATCGAAAAAGGCGCGGCTGAGATAGGGGCTGCCCCATTTTCGGGCCCCTGTATCCTGATAGAACCGCCAGAAGGCGTCCCAATGGTCGCGCTGGATCTGGTCGCCGGTCAGACATTCAATCTCGCCACCGAAGGCTTGTGCCTGACGGCGTTCCTTGCGGATCGCCTTGCGTTTTCGCGACGATAGCTGCGCCAGGAAATCGTCAAAATTGCCATAGCCGTCATTCTGCCAGTGGAATTGCTGACCTATGCGGTGCAACAGGCCAAGTTTTTCGCCGGCTTGTGCCTCGGTCTCGGTGCAGAAGGTCACATGGAGGGTGGCCACGTCATTCTGAACGGCGAGCCGGATTGCGCCTTCGGTCAGGATGGCCTGGCCGATCCCCTCATCGCCCTCGCGGGTCAGGAACCGGCGGCCCGTTGCAGGGGTGAAGGGAATGGCCGACTGAAGCTTTGGGTAATAATGGCCTCCGGCCCGCTCATAGGCATGGGCCCAGGAATGGTCGAACACATACTCGCCCTGGCTGTGACCTTTGACATAAAGCGGCAGGGCCGCGATCAATGCGCCCTCGCGCCGGGCGACAAGATGGCGCGGCGACCAGCCGGTGCCGGGACCGACCGAGCCGCTGGTTTCCAGCGCCAGCAAGAAACGGTGTGTGGTGAAGGGATCGGCAGGGCGACCGGTTTCGGGGGCGGCGAGCGCGTCCCAATCGACGGCTTGTATCGCGTCGATCCCGGTCAGGGCGCTGATCTCTATGTCGCTGCTGCCATCCATTTCAGTTCCGAATCCTTGCGTGTTTTCAGGCAGGATAAGCTTCAAACGTGATGTTGTCCGCATGGATTCGCGCAACACGTTCTTCTTCCGCTGTGCGAACGGTCCAGCACAGGATCGCACAGCCCAGGCCCCGCGCCGCTGTCACCGCCGGGCTGGCGAGGTCACGCCGGTCATGGGAGATGAACGTGGCCCCGACCCTCGGCAGCATCGTCATCTGAGCCAGATCGGCGCGTGCGCTTGCCGCCACACCAGGCCAGTCAGCCGCGTTGAAATCACAGGTGGTAAGGCCACGCGCGACCCCGGGCAGAAGATCCTGCATCGCCTGAACTGAATGCGGGTTGAACGACATGACCGCGACCGGCCCGCCGTAATCACGCAGCACCCGCGCCACATCCTGTTCCATGGGGGACGGCGTCGGACCGAGCGAGCCGGTCTGATCCTTCATCTCGATCAGCACGGGCGATTGTCCTGCGATATCCGCAAGGACCTCCTCCAACGTCATGATCCGATCCTCCGTCCCGGCGAGGAAGATCTTTGCCAATGCGCACGCGCTCTGTGCACGCAGGGGGCCTTTGCGTTCGGTCAGGCGGTCCAGCGCATCATCGTGGAACACCATGGCGCGCCCGTCGGCGGAGCATTGGACATCCAGTTCGATCCCATAGCCCGCGGCGATGGCCGCCCGAAAGGCTGTTCGGCTGTTCTCGATCACGGCTTTGGTCCGATCATGCAGGCCGCGATGCGCCAAAGGCCGCGAAAGGAACGAAGCATGCAGCATCAGCGGACCTGGAAGATCCCTTCAATTTCGACCGCGACCCCAAGCGGCAGAGAGGGGCTGCCGACGGCGGAACGGGTGTGCCGTCCGGCCTCACCCAGTGCTTCGACCAGAAAATCAGATGCGCCATTGATCACCTGCGGGTGTTGGGTGAAATCCGCTGTGGCATTCACGAACCCTGTCAGCTTGACCACCCGGACCAGCCGGTCGAGATCCCCGTCGCAGGCCGCCCTCACCTGGGCCAGAAGGTTGATTGCGCAGATTTTCGCCGCCTCACGCCCGGCCTCGACCGTCATGTCGGCGCCGAGTTGACCGGTGATCAACCCGTCCGTCCCGGTTGGTATCTGACCGGAGACAAAGACCAGGTCGCCGACCCGGGCCTGTGGCACATAATTCGCCGCCGGGGCCGGGGCATCCGGCAATGTCACGCCAAGTTTGGCCAAACGTCGTTCGAAATCACCCATGGTTTTCCCTTTCAAGGCTCGCGGTCCGGCCCGACGCTAGCGCCAAAGCGGGTGCACGAAAAGCCGGAATTTCGCTTTGGTTTCGAAGTCGAGGCGGCGGGGGTCCGCCCTGTGGCGCGACCCCTGTGGCGATTTAGTTACAGCGCGGGGCTTGCACCCGGGGATGAACTGGGATTCAATCGCAGTATGTTTATGTGTGCGCCTGTGTTGACGATTATTTTGAACAGTTTGCGACGCCCCGGAACAGCCCAACGCGCCTTTAGAGGCGCGCTTGTTGCGCTGGGCCTTGCCGTGCTTGCCGCCTGTTCACCGGCCACCCATCCCATTGGCACCCATGACCCCGGCGAGCGGGTGAACCGCCAGATCCACGGCTTCAACAAGGCACTGGATTCCAATGTGGTGTCCCCCACGGCCAATGCCTATATGAAAATCCCCGCTCCGATCACCACTGGCGTCAGCAATGTTTCAGCCAATCTCGGACTGCCTGGGGTCGTCCTGAACGACCTTTTCCAGGGGGAACTGGAAGACGCGTTCGTCAACACATTGCGGTTCACGCTGAACACAACGATTGGTCTGGCCGGGCTGATTGATGTCGCCAGTGTCAACGGCGTGGCAGAGCGGTCGACCGATTTCGGCGAGACGCTGCACCGCTGGGGGTTTGGCGAGGGCGCTTATAATGAATTGCCGTTCTTTGGTCCCTCGACCACCCGCGATACGGTGGGTCTCGTCGTTGATTTTGCCATTGATCCAAAGAACTACATTTTCCCCGCGATGGACCGCTGGGTCGGCTGGACCGCCTATATTCTGGACAAGCTGAACGACCGTGGCACATATGCGGATCTGGTCGATTCCGTCCTTTATGAAAGCGAAGACAGCTATGCGCAGGGCCGTCTGCTCTATTTGGACTCCCGCCGGCGCGAATTATATGGTTCATTGAATGAAGATTTCCTGGAGGATCCCTATGCCGAGTGATCTGACCCTTGATCGGCGCGGCGTTCTTGCCGGAGCCTTGGCGCTGGCAATCATCCCTGCCCCTGTTCTCGCGTTAAACACGTCCGAGGCGAAAGCGCTGATCGGGCGGGTTGTCGATGACATCAATGCGGTGATCAATTCCGGCAAGTCGAAGAACGCGATGTATACCGAGTTTGAACGGATCTTCGTCAAATATGGCGATGTGCCGATCATCGCGCGATCTTCACTTGGGGTGGCCTGGCGCAGTGCGTCCAGCAGCCAGCAACAACGCTATGTCCAGGCCTTCACCACCTATATCAGCCGGAAATACGGCATGCGGTTTCGCGAGTTCATTGGCGGTCGGATCGAGGTGGATAGTGCGAAAAAGGTCAAGAGCGGCTATCTTGTCACCTCGACCGCGCATCTGGCGGGCAGCGCGCCGTTCATCGTGGAATGGCAGGTCTCGGACAAAAGCGGTCAGGACAAGATGTTCAACCTGTATATCGAGGGGATCAGCCTTTTGGCCACCGAGCGCACCGAGATCGGCGCGATGCTGGACAAGCGCGGCGGTAATCTGGACAAGCTGATCGCGGATCTGAAGGCGCTGAAATAGTCGCGCCTATTGCCGGCGGCCGAAAATCGCACCCAAAACATCTTCCAGAATGGTTTGCGCCGGATCGTTGCGTCGTGGAATGCGGTCTTCGATCACGGGCAGGCCCGCCTCGCCCGGATCAATCATCGGCAGGGGCGCGGGCGTCAGTCCGTCATTGATCCGGACCATCGTCTCGCGCCAGATATCAGCCGGTAAGCCGCCGCCGGTGACCCCGGTCAGCTTGGAATTGTCGTCATTGCCCATCCAGACGCCGACCACGTAATCCGCCGTGAAGCCGATAAACCAGGCATCGCGTGCGCCTTGGGTCGTTCCGGTTTTGGCGGCGATTTGCCAGCCGGGGATCAGCGCCCGTTTGGCGGTGCCGATTTCAGAGACCTGGTGCATCATATAGACCAGTTGGCGCGCCGCGTTTTCCGAGATCACACGTTCGCCCAACCCCCCTTCCTGGCCCATCAGGGGGGCGGTGTCGCCCTGCAGGCGCAGGTCGATCAGCCCATAGGGACGCACACTGGTGCCGCCATTCAGGATACCGGCATAGGCGCCGGTCATCTCAAGCAGGGTGGATTCGCTGGTGCCCAGCGCCAGGGCCGGGCCGATATCCAGCTCGCTGGTGATGCCGAAATCCTGTGCCACTTTGCGCACCGAGTCGCGGCCAATCTCTTCTGAGACCTTAACGGCCACGGTATTGACGGAATAGGCCATCGCCTCGGTCAGGGTCATCTCACCCATGAATTTGCCAGCATAATTCTTGGGTGACCAAGGGCCTGAACCGGGAATATTCAGGGTGATCGGTTCATCCACCACGATCGAATCGAACCGGAAGCCAAGGTCCAGCGCGGCGGCATAGACAAAGGGTTTGAAGGATGAACCGGTCTGGCGCAGCGCCTGGGTTGCCCGATTGAACTGCCCCGCCACGTTCAGCTTTCGCCCGCCGACCATGGCGCGCACCGCCCCGTCGGCGGACATCACGACGATACCAGCCTGGGCCACAGACCCTCTTTTTACCTTCTCCTCAAACACAAATTTCAGCGCGTCCTCGGCGGCGGTCTGGATCCTTGGGTCGAAAGTGGTGCTGACGATGACATCTTCGGTCGTCGACTTGGTCAGAAAGGACGGGCCGGTTTCCATCACCCAATCAGCGAAATAGCCACCCGCACGCGCCTCGGCCGCTTCGGAAAGTCTGGCGGGGTTTTCCTGGGCCAGCGTCGCCTCGACCTCGGTCAGATAGCCCTGTTCGCGCATCAGTCCGATAATCACGCCGGCGCGGTTCTGGCTTCGTTGCAGATCGCGGGTCGGCGCGTAATAGGACGGCGCAACCAGAAGCCCGGCCAGCAATGCGCTTTCGGCCGGGTTCACCGCATTTGCGGATTTCCCGAAATAGCGCTGGCTTGCGGCCTCGAATCCCTGCGCACCCGCGCCCAGATAGGCGCGGTTCAGATAGATCATCAGGATCTCATCCTTGGTGTATTTCAGCTCCATCGCGAAGCTGAATGGCACCTCTTTCAATTTCCGCCAGATCGAGCTTTGGCGGCAATCCCGTTCGAAATCCCGTTCGCTGATGCCGGAGGCGGGATCATAGTGGCTGCCGAGGCACAGGATTTTCGACACCTGCTGGGTGATGGTCGAACCGCCATGCCCCTGCAATGCGCCGCGGCCCTCGGACAGGTTGATGCGGATTGCGCTGGCGATGCCGCGCGGGCTGATGCCGAAATGCCTGTAAAAGCGCTTGTCTTCGGTCGCGACGACCGCATCGCGCAAATAGGGCGACACGGTTTCCGGGTCGATGAGGCCGCCGAACTGTTCGCCGCGCCAGGCAAAAACCTGGCCATCGCGATCCAGCATGGTGACCGAACCGCGGGTCCTGCCATCCACCTGGTCGACCGCCGCCGGCAGTTGCAGATAATAATAGCCGGTCCATGCCGCCAGGATCAGGACAAAGACCCAAGCGCCGCGCCAGATCACCCACCAGCTTGCGCGAAACACCAGCCGGAACGGCCACAACAACAGGGCCAGCAACAGGTTGCGCGGTTTTTTCCGCTTTTGGGCGTTTTGCTTCCTGCGCGACGCCTTGTTGCGTTTCTCGGGGAAACTGCGTTTTGGCGCGACGAGATCGGACTTGCCCTTCCGGCGTTTTGTCATTTTGCGGGTGCCTGCCTGACCGTTTGGCGATTTTTGCGGCCACATTACCCGACTCGCGCCCACTTGTGGAGTGCAGTTGCAGCATCGTGATCGCCAACATTAAGCTTATTTTTTGATCATCTCATCTTTTGTGCACAAAATTTAGGCCCTTTTCACGGTTTTTGAAGATATTTCCCCCGGTTTTCTTGAGGGTCCCGTCCTTTTTGCGTGTTTCTTACGCATTCATTGGGCGCAGTAAGATGCACGCGCCGCACAATCGCAAGGAGCAGATCGTGAAGCTAATCATCGCCGCAATCAAACCCTTCAAGCTCGAAGAGGTCCGCGAAGCGCTGACCTCGGCGGGTGTCAGGGGGATGATGGTCTCAGAAGTCAAAGGGTTCGGATCCCAGTCCGGCCACACCGAAATCTATCGCGGCGCGGAATATGCCGTGAATTTTGTCCCGAAAGTGAAGCTGGAGATCGTGGTCGCCGACAGCATGGCAGATCAGGTGGTCGACCTGATCGCCACGACCGCCCGCACCGACAAGATCGGTGACGGCAAAATCTTCGTGCTCGATGTCAATCAGGCCGTGCGCGTCCGGACGGGTGAGTCCGGCGACGACGCCATCTGAGCCGCAAATAAGGAGTTATTGAAATGAACCTGAAAAAAACACTCCCCTACGTGGCGCTGATGCTGCTTCCGGGACTGGCCTTTGCACAAGAGGCCGATGTCACACCGCCGAATTCCGAAATCGGCTATATCTTCACCACTTTCATGTTCCTGATCGCCGGGTTTCTGGTGTTCTGGATGGCCGCTGGTTTCACCATGCTGGAGGCCGGTCTGGTCCGTTCCAAGAACGTCACGATGCAGTTGACCAAGAACATCGCGCTGTTTTCACTGGCCGCGATCTTTTATTACCTGATTGGCTATAACCTGATGTATCCGGGCGACGGCTGGTCGGTTGACGGGATCCTTGGCGCCTTTGGCTGGGCCTCGCTCGAGCCGGTTGGTCTGGCCGAGACCACAACCGATCTGACCTATGCCTCCGTCGGATCGGACTTCTTCTTTCAGTTGATGTTCTGTGCGACCACGGCTTCGATCGTTTCGGGGACTTTGGCCGAGCGGATCAAACTGTGGCCCTTCCTGATGTTCATCATTGTCCTGACGGCGCTGATCTATCCGATCCAGGCGTCCTGGAAATGGGGCGGTGGCTTCCTGGATCAGGCAGGCTTCCTCGATTTCGCAGGCTCGACCGTTGTCCACTCGGTTGGTGGCTGGGCGGCACTGATGGGTGCGCTGATCCTTGGGCCGCGTCTTGGCAAATACAAGGATGGCCGTGTGATCCCGATCATGGGCTCCAACCTGCCGCTGGCCGCACTTGGCACATTTATCCTGTGGCTTGGCTGGTTCGGCTTTAACGGTGGTTCGCAGCTTTACATGGATACTGCTGGCAACGTCGCCGATATCAGCCGGATCTTTGCCAATACCAACGCCGCAGCAGCCGGTGGGGCCGTGGCCGCGCTGATCCTGACGCAGTTCCTTTACAAGAAGGTCGACCTGACCATGGTTCTGAACGGTGCGCTGGCTGGCCTGGTGTCGATCACTGCCGAACCTCTGACACCAAGCCTTGGCGCCGCGACGCTTATCGGCATGATCGG
>Ga0070726_10002540_pt1 | contig 16376 bp, 11 predicted proteins | sample tdAd471_FD_67275 | JGI IMG/M metagenome (GOLD analysis project Ga0070726, IMG submission 67275) | Marine sediment microbial communities from the Atlantic coast under amendment with organic carbon and nitrate - tdAd47.1 | ecosystem: Environmental > Aquatic > Marine > Coastal > Sediment | place... | reverse complement strand
CAGCAGTGGGTCGTCCTGATATTCGGAATTCCGGCGCCACTTCTTCAAATTGCCGGGGCCGCCGTTATATGCGGCCGCGGCAAAGAAAAGATTACCCTCGATACCCGGAAACTCGAACAGATGCCGGATATACTGCTGCCCGAGTTCGATATTGTATTCCGGGTCGAACAACGCGTACTTGCCATGGCCACGGAAGCGTTTGCCGGCGAGGAAACCCGCCGTGCGCGGCATAAGCTGCATCAATCCACGGGCGCCGACCCTGCTCTTGGCCTTGGGTTTGAACCCTGATTCTTGCCGAATTAAGGCAAAGATCATTGCTCTGTCGACGTTGAATCCGGAAGCGGGAACCCATTCGGGGATCGGATAAAGTGCAGCGTCGTAGCGATATCCGCCACGTGATTCCAATAGATATCCAAGGCGATAGGCCAGGGAGGGCAAGTTCGCCTTGGCGGTCAGCCCGAGAAGAATACGCGCGAGTTCCGGCGAAAGATTACCGGTAAAGCGTTTGAGCTCGGATTCAGCACGATCTGTCTCGCCGATCTGTATCAGGGCAAGTGCGCGTTTGGCTGCTGGCGCCTGGGACAGAAGATTCATCTCAACCGGCCCAAGTTTGGGTAATTCCCATTCGAAACTTGGTACTTCGTCGAGCGCCCGTGCCGCGAGCAGGCCATAGAAGGTCCGCGGATGCCGGGCTGCGGCAGCAAGCAGCGGATTGACGCGCGCGGGCTGGCGCGCCGAAAGATGGGCACGCGCGGCCCAATAAGCTGCTGCGGAGGTAATCCACTCGTCATTGAGATTGGCGCCGGCGAGCGTTTCGAAATGCTCCGCGGACAGGGCGTATTCGCCAGACCGCCAGGCGGCAAGGCCGGACCACCAGAGCGCCATCGGTGCTTTCACGCCTGACCGCCTGACCGCTGGAGCGGCGGTTGCCAAAGCCTTGGCATCGAGTTCGGCGTGATAATAGCCGCGTGCGATCACGCCGAGCGCACGGTCGTAGCCGACGGAATCGAAACCGCGCCGTATATCCGGGCGTTGCAGCCGTTTCAATGCCAGGGTCGGACTGCCGCGCCGTACCAAGGACTTGATCTGTCGCATTGCCATGCGCGCATGGCGACGCTGGGCACGACTGCCATAAATGGTCTTTGCCGTGGGTTCGTCCTTCGCGTCCTCGTCCGCCTCCGGTGGCAGTGGCCCAAACGATACGCCGAGCGGGCGCTGCGGCGCGCGCCAATTGCCCGGTTTTCGCCGCAAGGCCAAGGCATAGACCTGCTGGGCGCCTGGATGATCCGCGTATGCTGCCATCCATTTCTTGAGTTCGGCATACCGCGAGCGATACTTGGTCGGGTGCATATATCGCTGAAATTTGACATGGCCGAGGAGCAGTTCGTCGCCCAGCTGTGCGATCAGCTTGTCGGCGGCCCGCCATTGGCCGTCCTGCTGAAGGCGGAAAATGCGGCGATAAAGTGCAGCGTCCGTCGCCGGCAAAACTTCAGGTAAGGACGCGGCTGCGTCACTGGCCTCGACGCCACGGGGTAGCGATGCCGTATCTTGCGGCGCATCGTTCGCCTTTACGGAGACGCCCATGATCATCGTCGCGACGGCGGCGACCGTTGCGGTCGTGCGTGTAAGTCGGCTTATCAGCACGATAGGTCTTGCCCCTTCAGGAAATAAATCTCCACCTGCCAATGGTCTCTAGTCGTAATGGAGATCGGGATTCGGCGCAAGATGCGAGCATCTGAACCCTCGATCGTGGACTCGGTCCCGGATCGAAGAGAAGCCTGGTAATCCAATGAAGCAGATTGTCAGGACGAGGCCATTTCCCGCAGTTTTTCGTCGATGGCGAGGAAATCCCGCCAAGCTTCCCTTTTCTGCGCCGGCTGGCGCAGGAGGAACGCCGGATGGAAGGTCGGCATCGCTGGAATCGGCGTGTCCAGTCCATCGCTCGTATAGTCGAACCATTTACCGCGCAGGCGCATGATCCCTTCGCTGCGATCCAGCATTGTTTTGGCCGAGCTGCCGCCAAGGAATACCAGGATTTTGGGCTTTACCAATTCGACATGTCGCCGCACGAACGGCAGGCATGCCGCAGTTTCCGCCGCTGTTGGGCTACGGTTGCCGGGCGGGCGCCAGAACAGCACGTTCGAGATATAGACCGCTTCGCGGGGCCGACCGAGGGCGGCGAGCATCAGGTTCAGCAATTGACCGCTGGCGCCGACGAAAGGGAGGCCTTGGCGGTCCTCGTCGACGCCGGGGGCCTCGCCGATGAGCATCAAGTCCGCCGATGGATCGCCGTCGGCAAAGACGGTGTTGGTAGCGGTGAATTTCAACGCGCAGCCCTCGAACGCTTCGAGTCGCTCGCGGAGATCGCCGATGTTCTGTGCTCCGGCGGCAACGGCAATCGCATCCCGCGCGCCTTCCGCTGGCGCCAAGGGCTGTCCCGCGCCGGGAGGCGCTTGTCGCGGCGGTTGAGCCACGGCGGCAGCGGGTTTTTGTGCCGAGACCATGATCGCCGGCTCGGCGACCGCCGCGTAGCGATCGACGGGCTGATCCTCGATAACCTCATCTATGCCCATCTCGACATGCCAGCGCAATGCGTCGAGCGGCGAGATTTCGGGCCGAACCGATTGCTGTTCCGTCATGGCGCGTAAGCTCCTTCGTTCTAAGTATCTACCAAATCCAGGCGCAGTAATATAGAGAACACGCTCGGAATTCTGACGATGGCGCAAGAAGCGAGGTATCGCGATGGAACGCGAAGCGATGGAAGTAGATGTGGTGATTGTCGGCGCCGGCCCTTCGGGTCTGGCCGCGGCGATCCGTCTCAAGCAACTTGCCGCCGAGGCCGGGCGGGAGATCGACGTGACGGTCCTGGAGAAGGGATCGGAAGTCGGCGCGCACATCCTTTCCGGCGCGGTGCTGGAACCGCGCGCCCTGAATGAACTCATCCCTGACTGGAAGGACCAGGGCGCCCCCCTGAACACGCCGGTGACGGCCGAGAAATTCCTGTTTCTCAGCGAGACCGGCGGGATTTCCTTTCCGACCTTCCTGTTGCCGCCGCCCATGAAGAATCACGGTAATTACATCATCAGTCTTGGCAATCTGTGCCGGTGGCTCGGCGAGCAGGCGGAAGCGCTCGGCGTGGAGGTCTATCCCGGTTTCGCCGCCGCCGAAGTGCTCTATCACGAGGACGGGTCGGTGAAGGGTGTGGCGACCGGCGACATGGGGGTTTCCCGCGAGGGCGAGCAGGGGCCGAACTATCAGGTCGGCATGGAACTGCACGCGAAGTACACCTTCTTTGCCGAAGGCTGCCGGGGCAGTCTCGGCAAACAGTTGATGGATAAGTTCAGTCTCCGCGACGGAGTCGAGCCGCAAACATATGGTATCGGCATCAAGGAACTGTGGGAGGTCGCGCCCGAGAACCATCAACAAGGCCTGGTGGTGCACAGCGCCGGTTGGCCGATGCAGAGCGACACCTATGGCGGCTCGTTTCTCTACCATTTGGAGAATAACCAGATCGCCGTCGGATTCGTGGTCGGCCTTGACTACAAGAACCCCTATTTGAGTCCGTTCGAGGAATTCCAACGTTTTAAGATGCACCCGAAAATCAAACCGTATTTCGAAGGCGGTCGGCGCATCGCATATGGCGCGCGAGCGCTGAACGAAGGCGGTTTGCAGAGCCTGCCGAAATTGACATTCCCGGGCGGCGTTCTGGTCGGATGCGAGGCGGGCACATTGAATACCCCAAAGATCAAGGGCAGCCATACAGCAATGAAATCCGGTATGTTGGCGGCGGAGGCGGCTTTTGCCGCGATCGTCGCCGACCGTGCATCCGACGAGTTGGTCGAGTTTGCCGAGGCGTTTAAGAATTCATGGGTTTATGAGGAACTACACAGCGCTCGTAATGTCCGGCCCGGGTTCAAATGGGGTCTGTTCGGCGGCACGCTCAATGCCGGCATTGACCAGGTCTTGCTGCGCGGCAAGGCGCCCTGGACCCTAAAGCATGGTCATGCCGATCACGAAGCCACGGGCAAGGCATCGGACTACCAGCCGATTGAGTATCCGAAACCGGACGGCGTGATTTCCTTCGACCGGCTGACCAGCGTTTCCTTCTCGGCGACCAATCACGAGGAAGATCAGCCGATCCATCTGACCCTAAAGAATGACAGTGTCCCCGTTGACGTCAATCTGGCGGAATACGCCGCGCCTGAACAGCGCTATTGCCCGGCCGGTGTCTATGAAATTCTCTACGATGACGACGGGTCCAATCCACGCTTGCAGATCAACGCGCAGAACTGTGTCCATTGTAAGACCTGCGATATAAAGGACCCGACGCAGAACATCGTCTGGGTCACGCCGGAAGGCGGCGGTGGGCCGAATTATCCTAACATGTAGCTACGGTGTGGATATCGGTTCCTAGTAAGCGGGGCCGGTCTTGAACGCGGCGGTGAAGCGGCGCGAAGAATACGAAAGGTCAATTGCCGATGTTCGGCCAAAGAATCGCTCGCTGGCGGGGAAAGGTCATCTCGGCTAGAATATTCCTTGGATTTGGGCTTTTGGCGTCGAGGCGATGACGGCGGATTTCAAGGCAAGAAAATCGGACGGCTGGCGCTTTCGCAGCGTTTGGCGCGGACTGGCGGCGATGGGGCTGCTTGTTCCCGCGGCTTGCGTTTCCGCGCAGGATGGAAGCGCTCCCCAATTGGCGGACGCCGGCCATGCCCGTGTCGTATTGACGGCTTCCGGCGGCGAGCGGTCCTCTTACGGCAGCTATCTCGCGGGTCGATTTGCGGAGAAGCAAAGCGATCTGACGGAGGCCGCCGATCTGATGGCACGCGTGCTGGAGGACGATCCTGAAAACGATGCCTTGATGCGTCGCGCTTTCGTGCTGTTTCTGGGCGCGGGCCGGATCGAAAACGCGATCGATCTAGCCGAACGCATGGGGGAGCGCGAAATAGGGACGACCACGGCAATTCTTTTGCTGGCGGCGCGCGACGTTAGAGCCGAACGCTTCGACGAGGCGCAGGCGAGATTGAGCGACGTTCCCGAGCAAGGACTTGCCCGGTACAGCCAGCCGCTTGCGAATGCGTGGGTTAGCGTCGGCCGCAAAGATTTCGAGGCCGCATTCAAGATGTTGGAGCCCCTGGCCAAGGAGAATGGCTTCTCCAGTCTAACGGATCTGCATCTGGCGCTTCTTAACGAGAAAGCCGGTCGCAAGGAAGCCGCTGGAGCCATCTACCAAAAGGCAACGCTGGATATAGAAAAAGCTCCCTTGCGCATGGTACGGGCGGCAGGGTCTTTTCTTGAACGGGAGGGCCGGCTCGAAGAGGCTCGCGCGCTATACAAGGCCTACCTCGGCGCGCATCCCGCAAGTTACCTGATCGGATTCGAGCTCGAACGGCTGAACGCCGGAATGGCGTCACAGCCGATTGCGGATAGCGCAGCTTCCGGGTTCGCCGAGGGCATGTTCAATCTTGCCTCGGCCTTGCCGATGACGCGGGCCGGCACCGCGGCTTTGCTATATGCCAGGATCGCGACATACCTCAGGCCAGATTTTCCGGTCGCCCAGATTCTGATGGGGGATATCCTCGACAGTAGCGGCCGCCATGAGGAATCGATCGAAATATTCAAGTCCATTGCGCCGAACTCGCCATACAGCTGGCTTGCTCGCCTCAAAATGGCGGAGAACCTGAACAATACCAACCGACTGGATGAGGCCAAGGCGTTGCTCGAGGCGATGGCGAAAGAGCGGCCTACAGATATGGAGCCGCTCATCCGTCTCGGCAGTTTCCTGCGGGCGAAAGAAGACTATGAGAACGCGGTTCGCGCCTACGATCGTGCTTTCGAGCGCTTGGATAAGGTCGATGCTAACCATTGGTCGTTGTTCTATTACCGTGGCATCTCGCTGGAACGGCTAAAGCGTTGGGATGAAGCGGAAAAGGATTTTCTCAAGGCGCTGGAGCTCAAACCCGACCAACCCTATGTCCTAAATTATCTTGGATACTCCTGGGTCGATCAGGGCATCAATCTCGACCGTGCCCGGGAAATGATCGAACGCGCGGTCGAGCAGCGCCGCGATGATGGCTATATCGTCGATAGTATGGGTTGGGTATTATTTCGCTTGGGCAATTACGAGGAAGCGGTCCAGCATCTCGAGCGCGCTGTGGAACTGCGACCGCTTGACCCTATCATCAGCGATCATTTGGGCGATGCATATTGGCGTGTGGGACGCAAACATGAGGCACGGTTTCAATGGCGCCGGGCGCTGAGCCTCAACCCGGAAAAGGATGACGTTCTTCGCATTGAAGCGAAGATCAAGGAAGGCCTTGGTGCATCCAAGCCAATGGGCACTGGCGGATGAGCGAAGATAAAATCATCACGGTCGAAGCGCCCGCGAAGATCAATCTCTATCTTCATGTCGTTGGCCGCCGGTCCAACGGTTATCACGAGTTGGAGTCGCTGATCGCATTTACGGATGAGTTCGATACTCTGACATTTGAACCATCGGACGGGCTGACGCTTGAAATCAGCGGAACCTTCGCGCCCCGCCTGCCCGAATCCGAAGACAATCTGGTGCTGCGCGCCGCCCGGGCGCTTGGAGAAGCGGTGGGCATCAATCCGCTGGCGCGCATACGTTTGCAAAAGGAATTGCCGGTCGCGGCGGGCCTTGGCAGCGGCTCGGCCGATGCGGCGGCTGCCTTGCGAGGCTTGGCTCGGCTGTGGGGTTTGCGCGAATCGGAGGTCGACCTTAAGGAAGTCGGATTCAGCCTCGGCACCGATATTCCGGCTTGCCTCGTCAGCGATACCGTCCATGTCAGCGGCGTCGGCGAGCAACTTGCACCTGGTCCTGCCTTACCCAATGCCGGAATCGTTCTGGTAAACCCAGGCATAACATTGGCCACACCGTCCGTCTTTAAGGCGCGCAAGGGAGGCTTTTCGCCCGAAGCGCCGATGATTAAGCCACCTGCCAGCCTCGGCGCCTTCGTCCGCGAGCTTGAGGACCGATCGAACGATCTTACCGAGCCGGCCCTCCGGTTGGCTCCGGTCATCCGGGAAGTCCTGTCAGCGCTGGAAGCAGCGCCGGGTTGCCGTTTGGCGCGGCTCTCTGGCAGTGGCGCTACGTGTTTCGGCCTTTTCGACGATCCGGCGGCAGCGGAGGCTGCAGCAGCGACGATCGATGTCGAGGGATGGTGGGTGCGGCCGACGAAATTCCGCGCGAGTGGCGGATGAAGGAGGGCGAACGCCTTCGCGTTGTCGTATGCGTCAACATGATGCGGGGACCGCGCGGCAAGTGCTGTGGTCAGAGCGGTGCGCCGGAAATCGCCGACGCCTTGGAGAAAGGCATCCGCGCCCGGAACATCAACGCGCATATCGAACGCATTGTCTGCCTCGGCAAATGCAACGACGGACCGAACGTAAGGATCGTCGGCGGCGAATTCCGCCAGAATCTTTCCCTGGCGGACGTGCCGACGCTTCTCGATGAATTCGAGCGGCGCGGCGGCACCGCCGACGCCATTTTATATCCGGGCGCCTAGCCTTTCGCGGGTTATCGATCGAACAGGACGCTCGGTAGCCACAGCGCAGTCTGCGGAAAGAAAAAGACGATTAGCAGACCAATTAACTGCAGCATCATGAATGCGCCCATGCCGCGATAGATGTCGCCGAGCGACCATTTCGGCGCCACAGCTCTCAAATAGTATGCGGCCATGGCGACGGGCGGCGAAAGGAAGGCCGTCTGCAGGTTTACCGCAACGAGCGTGCTGAACCAAACGAGATCGAATTTCAGTGCTACTACGACGGGTAGGAAAACCGGCAGGAAGATGAACACGACCGCCGGCCACTCGAGCGGCCAGCCTAGAATGAAGATAACTACCATCAACACCGCCATCAGGCCCAGCGGCTCCAGCGGCAAGGACAGCATTGCGTCGGTCAACAGCGTGCCCGTGCCGAGCCGGGTGAAGACGGCTCCGTAGATATTGGAGGCGACGGCCAGGAACAGCACTAGGCTCGACGTGGTCAATGTGTTCCGGCAGGCGTCCCGCAGGATCGGCCAGGTCAGACGCTTGTAGGCGACCGTCAGCAGGAGCGACCCGAGAGCACCCATGCCGGCGGCCTCCGTTGGGGTCGCGATCCCGACAATGATGCTGCCCAACGCCGAGAACATGATGACCGCCAACGGCACGATGCCGGAGACGAACTCGACGATGATCTGCTTGTAGGACGTTGCGCGTTGGTCCATCGGCAACGGTGGTCCCAGTTCCGGATTGATATAACTGCGGATCATCGCGTAGCCGGTATAGAGCGCGGCGAGAATCAGTCCGGGGATAAGAGCGGCGGCGAACAGGTCGATCACCGATACGCCGACGACCGGTCCCATCACGAGAAGCATCACACTCGGCGGAATCAGGATGCCGAGGCAGCCGCCGGCCGCGATGACGCCCGCCGACATCTTCGGGTCGTATCCGGCCCGCATCATTGCCGGCGCCGCCATCATCCCCATGACCGTCACCGACGCGCCGATGATGCCCGTCGCCGTCGCGAACAGCGTCGCCGTGGCGAGAACACCGAGAAAAAGCGAACCACGCACCGGAGCCAGGATGAACTGGAACGATTTGAATAATCGCTCCATTAAACCGGCGCGTTCCAGAATATAGCCCATGAAGATGAACAGCGGCGCCGCCGCCAAGGTTCCCTCCTTCATGATTCCCAGCGTCTGGAAATACATCTGGTAAAATACGGAGGGGCCGAAGCTGATATAGCCGAAGCCGGTCGCCAGGATGATCAGGGTAAAGGCGATCGGGAAGCCGACAAAGATGCCGGCGACGAGCGTTGCCAGCAGGATCAGGCCGAGGATTTCCGGGCTCATGCTTCCCTCCCTGTCAGCAATGGTTGATTGGTCACAGCCGCGTAAATGCTTTTCAGCAATTCGGAGAAACCCTGAAGGAGCAGCAGGGCGGCGGCGATCGGGATCGTGCTCTTGAAGGGGGAGAGTGGTGGCATCCACGGGGTCGCGTCCGAATGCTCGTTCGTGATGAAGGCGTGATGCGCTTCTTCGAGACCGATCCAGAAGAAGAAGATCATCCCCGGATAAAAAGCGATCACGTAGAGCAGGGAATCGAGGATGCCGCGGGTACGGAAGGACCAATTGTTGTAAAAGATGTCGGTCCGAACGTGTCCGCCTTTCAAAAGCGTGTAGCCGGCGCCGAGCATGAAGAAACTGCCGTACAGCATATAGGAAAGTTCGTAGGACCAGTCCGTCGGTGCGTCGAAGACATACCGGGATATCACTTCGTACGCGACGACGTAGAGCAGCGGCAACGCCAATAGCGCAAAAACATAGCCGCCCAGCCAGTCGTTGAATGTATCGATGAGGCGGCAGACCGCTCTCATCCTGCCTTCGATCTTTTCATCCATGGCGAACCCGCTTTCCCCGTTTGCCAATCCGTTTCGAATGTCGGACCGCCGCCACCCGACCGGCGGCCCGGTTGCGCTACATCAGGAACACGCCCTTGCCGGTGGTCTGCGTGTCGAAAAGCTTATAGGCCTCTTCCGCTTCTTCGAGTTTGAACTCGTGCGTGAACAGCGCGTCGACATTGATCTTGCGGTCGGCGACGAACTCCGCGCAATCGGCCTGACCGTTCTTACTGAAGGTCCAGGAGCCGACGACTGTGACCTGACGTCTCAGCATGTCGTTAGAGACGTCGAGCGTGACGTCGCCGCCCTCGCCGACGAAACAGGCCGTACCCCAGGTCCGCACGCATTGGACGGCGGCGCGGCGCGCGTCCGGGCTGGAACTGCAGTCGACCGATTTCTGTGCGCCCTCGCCGTGGGTCAGGTCGCGGATCGCCTCGACCACGTCGTTCTTACCCGGATCGATGACTTCGTCCGCACCGAACTTGCGGGCGAGTTCGAGACGCTCCGCGCCGATATCGAGGGCAATGACTCGCGCGCCCATGGCTTTTGCCAGCTGCGTGGCGCTGAGTCCGACCGGCCCCTGCCCGAAGATCGCGATGGTCTCGTCGCCGGCAAGGTCCAATCGCTTCAGCGCGCCGTAGGCCGTCCCGGTGCCGCAGGAGATGGCGGCGCCGGTCTTGAAGGACAGCGCGTCTGGCAGTTTGACCAATGTGTGTGCCGGCACTTTCATGTATTTCGCATGCGCGCCGTGCCCGGTCGCGCCGTATACCGTGGTGCCGTCAAGGCAAAGCTGGGACCAGCCGTCGCGGCAATGTTTGCAGACGCCACAGCCGCTGTAGTGGTGGTCCATCACCCGGTCGCCGACCTTGGCCTGCGCCTCCGGCACGCCTTTGCCGACCGCGGCGACCACACCGCAAGGCTCATGTCCCGCGATCAGTGGCGAGCCGTCGCCGCCAAGTCCAAGGGCCGCTGCACCGCCCTTTGCGCGGTACATTTTCAGATCGCTTCCGCACATGCCCGAAGCCTTGATCTCGATGACCGCCTCGCCGGGCCCCGGTGTCGGATCGGGGAACTCCATGAATTCCAGCTTGCGGTCACCCATGAACACAACGGCTTTCATGCTTTATCTCCCGTGATGTTGACAGCGTCAGGGACGGACGCCACGCCGCCCGCCGTCGGCGAGCGGCGCGACCTCCCTATTCTCGGCAGGCTCCTTACTTTGCCGGCCAGTAGTGGTTTGCCAGCCAGTCGTAGTCTACCTGCACGAAGCGCCGTGTCGGCACGACGATCGAGGCATATTCGCGCTGCGAGTCGAGAACCTTCTTGAAGAAGGGGTTCTTTGCGACCTCGTCCGCCACGATGTCCTCCCACGCCTTCATCTGACCGGCGAGGATGCTGTCGGGCGTGCGCTTTATCTGGACACCCTTCTCCCGCAATTCCGCCAGCGCCACCGCGTTGTTCCGATGCGTCATGATCTGATAACGCAGCGTCGTTTCCCACGTCGCCGATTTGATGATTTCCTGCAGGTCCTTCGGCAGGCCGCGCCACACATCTCCGTTGATCAGGATTTCGAGTACGGTCGCAGGTTCGTGCGCCGACGGCATGTAGTAGTACTTCCAGACTTGGTGGAAGCCCATCGACAGGTCCTCCGCGGGGCCGGCCCATTCGCCGCAATTGATGATGCCGCGCTCGCCGGCCGGTAAGATTTCGCCGCCCGACATGTTGACGGTCTTCATGCCGGATTTGGACATCACTTCGCCGGTGATGCCCGTGGCCCGGCACTTGATGTCGGAGAGGTCGTCCCAACCTTTGATCTCGCGCTTGAACCAGCCTAGAACCTGGTTCGCCACCGGTGTGATCGGGAAGACGACGACGTCGCGTTTCAGTACCTCTTGAAAGAACTCCTGATAGAGTTCGAGGCCGCCGCCGTCGTGCACCCAGCCGAAATAATCGATCCAGTCGAACCCGTATGGTCCGCCCGGGGCCGGGCCGAACAGCGCAGCGGCTCGGTTCTTGCCGACGTAATAGGCCGCGGCCGAGAAACCGCCGTCGAGGACCTTGCGCGCCGTTGCGTCCAGCACCTCGAAGGATGGCACGATTGCGCCGCCGGGGAAGACCTCGATCTCGAGGCGGCCGCCAGACATGGCCTTCACGCGCTCGTTGAAGATGGCGAAGCTTTCGAACATTTTCGTCGACGACGGAAACGCCGCCTGCATCTTCAGCTTGACCTTATCCTGCGCCAGGCTGTCGCCGCCCGGCGTCGCCAGCATCAACGTTCCGACCAGGAGCGCCAATGACACAATCGTCATCTTACGTAGCTTTGACATGTTTCGACTCCCTTTTTACCGCCACCCATGATCGAGCGGTGTTCTTGATTAATCGTAATACGAGTCACTTCGGCTTCAATATGCCCGAGTCGCTCATGCGATCGCTTGGAAAAAGCGGCGAGGGCCATCGTCCTCTTGCGGGACGTCGCCGGGCACCGTATCTTCCGCTCCGGATTGGGGCGTGGCCAAGTGGTAAGGCACCGGTTTTTGGTATCGGCATTCGCAGGTTCGAATCCTGCCGCCCCAGCCATATCCCGAAGCTATGGCCCCTGCCTTTCGAATATTCCCGCACGCGAAGGCCTATTTTTGCTCATTCCTGACGCAAGGGACGCCCTCAGGCGTCGGCGCTGGTTGACGGGAAATAATACTGACGCAACCTAAATTCTCCGCAGAGCGGTTCGGCCCAAAAGCATGGTTGGCGCTGCCGGCGTGAATCCCATTTGCGAGCAAGGACGCCGGGAACATCAACGGGGAATCGCCGGGTGATGCTTGAACGGGAGCAATCAGGAGATAGCGATGCAAACGGAAGTCATGAAAATGTTTGGGCTCAAGGCCCCAATCTTTGCCTTTTCGCATTGCCGAGACGTCGTGGCCGCCGTAAGCCGGGCCGGGGGGCTGGGCGCGTTGGGAACGAGCCGTGAATCGGTCAGCGAACTCGAGGTGATGCTGAACTGGATCGACGACCATATCGACGATGAACCCTATGGCGTCGATGTCGTCTTCCCGTCCAAGGCGCCGAAGGAATTTGAGACGATGAGCGCGAAGGAAGTGATCGGTCTCATCCCGCAGACGCATTGGGATTTCGTCGAGGATGTCTTGCGCGAATACGGCGTGCCGCCCCACACGAAAGAGGAAAAAGAAGAAGCCATAGAGACCTTTATTAAGGAGCAGTTCCGGACGCACGCCCAAGCGGAAGCGCGGTTGGACGTTGTCTATCAGCATCCGAAGGCAAGGCTGATCGTCAGCGCTCTCGGCGTGCCGCCGCAACGCCAGATCGACCGGGCGCACGAGCTCGGCCTCAAAGTGGCCGCGCTCGTCGGACATCCGAAACACGTCAAATATCACAAGGCGGCCGGGATCGATATCCTGATTTCGGCCGGCTACGAGGCGGGCGGGCACACGGGAGATATCGCCACGTTCGTTCTGACCCCTCAGATCGCTGACGCGGCCGCGCCGACGCCGGTCCTGCATGCGGGCGGCGTGATGCGCGGCCGGCAGATCGCCGCCGCCCTGGCCCTCGGCGCACAGGGTGTGTGGACGGGGACGATCTGGCTCGGTACCGCGGAGGCGGAAACCACCCTGTTGGAAAAGGAGCTGATGTACGCCGCGACCTCTGGTGACACGAAACGGACACGCTGCGGTTCCGGCAAGCCGGTGCGGCGCTATCTGGGCGGATTCGTGCGCGCCTGGGAATCGGAGGGCGCTCCGAAGCCACTGCCGACACCGCTTCAGGCCGTGTTGATGGAACAGGCGTTCAAGCGCATGAAGCGCTATGAAGTGGCCGATCTCTACTCGCCGCCTTGCGGCCAGGGCGTCGGGATGATGGAAGCGCAGACGGATGTGCGCTCGGTATTCCGAGACCTCTTGACCGAATATGGAGAAACGCTGGAAACCATGACCGCAGCGTTCGACGAGATGACCGGAACCTGAAGGCAGGCGCCTTACTTGATCGTCCCGGCGCGCCGCAATGCGTCGATCCGGTCGTCTTCGTAACCGAGCACGTCGCGCAAAACCTCATCCGTGTGCTGTGCATGCATGGGCGGTGCGGAAGCAGGCCGGACCGGAGTGTCGGACAACCGCATCGGCGAGCGCAGATTCGGTACCGACCCCACGAGCGGATGGGGCAATTGTTCGGTAAGACCCCGCGCCTCGACCAGGGGGTTCGAAAGTGCGTCGCCCAGCTCGTTGACTGCGCCGGCCGGCACCCCGTATTCGTTGAGTTTCGCGACCCAGACGTCCCGCGTTTCGGTCGCGAATATTTCCGTAAAGATGTCGTAAAGAGCGGTTTGATTCTCAAGACGCTTGGGATTTGTCGCGAATCGAGGGTCTCGGGTTAACTCCGGCCGCCCGACCGCTTCGGCGAGTTGCACGAAGTTGCGTTCGCTCGAACAGGTCAATTGAATCCGCTTTCCGTCCCGGGCGAGGAATACGCCGATTGGCTGGGCGGCGTTGCTGCTGTTGCCGACCCGCGGCAGTTCCTTCCCATCGAGGAGATAGCGGACGCCGTAGTGGGAAAGCGAGGCCACGGCGACGTCGTAAAGGGCGACCTCGATGAATTGTCCCCGGCCTGTACGCTCGCGGGCCAACAGGGCCGCCAGGATCGCTTGCGTCGCATAGAGCCCGGTCGTGGTATCGGTAATGGCAAGGCCGGTCCGCATGGGGCCGGTCTCGGCGCTGCCGTTGGTGGCCATCAATCCGCTTTCCGCCTGGACGACAGGGTCGTAAGCCCCTCGGGTCGCTTGCGAGCCGTCTCGACCGTAGCCCGAGATCGCACAATAGATCAGTCGAGGATAGCGCTCGCGCAGCGCCTCGTAATCCAGCCCATGCCTCGCCATCACGCCGGTGCGGAAATTCTCGACCAGAACATCGGCGGATTCGAGCAGGTCGTGAATAATCGTCTTGCCGTCGTCATGGGTAAGATCAACGGCGACCGAGACTTTATTTCGATTGACCGACAGGAAATACGGAGCGTCGCATTCGATCTCGGGCGGCTTATGATGGCGAATGTCGTCGCCGTGCGCAGTGTCCTCGATCTTGATAACCTCGGCACCGAAATCGGCCAAACACATCGTGCACTGAGGCCCGGCCACGAGACGCGTGAAGTCGATTACCCGGGTATTCTCCAGCGGCGTTCCCCCGGATTTCTGCGATATCATGGTTTGATCATCCTGTTGTCGGCCAGCTCTTCTATCGCTACTTGATATGTGTCGAATCTCCGGTCTGATAATAAGAAATCCAAGCGGACCGGCCCGCGCCGAAGCATCGGTACGAGCATTCGAAGCGACGATCGGAATGAAAATGAAAGCGGCCGTCCTTCGCCAGTTCAATGCATCTCAACCGTTCGCAGGCTTAAAGCCATTGTCCATCGAAGACGTCGAACTGCTTCCGCCCCGGCATCTCTCCGGCGATTGTTAAGAGTCTGTTCAACCAGAACAACCTCGTGTCGTAGGAAAAGTCGAACCGCGGTTCATCGACCTCTGCCGACAGGGAATGCTGCCGATAGATCGGCTTCAACGATTTGAATGCCACCTTCGACAAGCATTAGGCCAGCCGCCAGGGGGATTAGCATGGTCCAGGGTCATGCCGTTCGAGCGGAGAACGCCATATGGATCACCCTGAGCTAATGCGGCATAATCCTTGGGCGTGCATTGTAGACGCCGAATTTCGTGAAACGGACCAATGGCCATATCTGGCGACGACAATCTGGCGCTCAGACCCGACCTGCTGGAAAAGGTGACGGGCCGGGCGGTCTATATCAGCGATATCCGGGTCGACGGCATGGCGCACGGGCGGATCCTGCGCAGCCCAGAGCCGCACGCCCGCATCGCCGGTATCGACGTTTCGGCCGCCCTTGCCGTGGCGGGGGTGATCGATGTTCTGACGGGCGCAGATCTGCCTAACCTCGTGGAGCAGGCGGCTTGGGGGCTTTACTTCAACGACCGGCCGGTGATCGCGCGAGACCGGGTGCGTTACGTCGGCGAGCCGGTGGCCGTGGTTATCGCCGAGACGCCCGCACTCGCGGAAGACGCGCTCGATTTGATCACTGTTGAATACGAGGCTCTGCCGTCCGTCGATTCGGCTGAAGCGGCGCTTGCTCCGGATGCCCCGATCCTCCACGAGAACGTCGAGAGCTTCGCCGACTTCTATTTTACCGGTCAAGCGAATCCAGTATCCGGCACCAATATCTTCCAGAAATACGGTGTCAGCGAAGGCGATGTCGCCGCCGCGGAAGACCGGGCCGCGCGGGTTTTCGAACATACCTATCGGTTTCCAGGAATCTCCCATTTCGCGCTCGAGCCGCATTGCATCATAGCGCGATTCGACAACGATGAGCTGACTGTCTGGTCGGGCGCCCAATCCCCGACCGCCGTCCAGAAGGTCCTCTCGCGGGTCTTTGGGCTCGAGCTCGGCAATATCCGAATCATCGTTCCCTATGTGGGGGGTGGATTTGGGGGCAAGGCCTCCGTCAAGATGGAGCCGCTGGTCGCCGCTGCGGCCCGCAAGGCAGGCCGTCCTGTCCGGGTCGCTCTGTCGCTCGACGAATCCATGCTGACCTGTCGGCGTCTCGGCGCGACGATAACCCTGCGCACAGCGGTCGACGGTGATGGGCGTATCCTGTCGAAGAAAGGCCGAATCCTGCTCGACGGCGGCGCTTATGCCGACACCGGACCCGCCGTGACGGTGAAGGCGGCGCATCGTGCTATCGGGCCTTATGCGATCGAAAATCTCGATATCGAGGCGGTCGGCGCCTACACCAACACGATCCCGGGGGCCGCCTTCCGGTCAATCGGCGGCCCGCAGGCCGTTTGGGCCACTGAATCCCAGATGGACGAAATTGCCCTGGAGATCGGACTGGATCCGCTTGAGTTCAGGCGGCGAAATTTGCTGGCTCGTGGAGGTTCCGTTCTGGAGAAACTGCGGCCG
>Ga0070726_10002530_pt1 | contig 16402 bp, 14 predicted proteins | sample tdAd471_FD_67275 | JGI IMG/M metagenome (GOLD analysis project Ga0070726, IMG submission 67275) | Marine sediment microbial communities from the Atlantic coast under amendment with organic carbon and nitrate - tdAd47.1 | ecosystem: Environmental > Aquatic > Marine > Coastal > Sediment | place... | reverse complement strand
CACCACAAGCCGAGACGTGGTCGAGGTGACTCAAAATGGCTATCGCACCCATAAGACCTATACGGTCCGGTTGGTGCCGCAAGCGGTTCACCCGGGCGATTACGCGAAAGGTAAGCGTGATACGCAACAGGTGGTCGTCACCCGTGGCAATACGCAGAGCTATGAGGTTGCGGCCCTGCCCAAAGGCTATACCAGCCTGTTGACCGAAGATTACAATCCGACCAGTCGTGGCGGCACCCAAACCGGGAATGAGGCGATGCGGCTGATCTGGACCGACACGATGCCGCGCCGGCTGATCGACACCTATACCGGTCAGGATGTGACCGCGGCCAATCCGAAGATCCGCTATCCTTATACCACGGCGGTGTCGACCAAAGCCTATCTGCCAAATGGCGCGGTCATGACCTCGACCAGCACGGTCAAGGCAACGACGACGACCCGGAAAAAGAAGGTCGAGGATGAGGCCTCGCCGGAAAACATGGTCGAACGGCTGAACCCCGATGAGATCAAGAATATCGAGACCGTGATGGCCGAGGCCGACGCCCCCGCCAAGAAAGTGGTCAGCGCCGCCGATCCGGGGCTTGGCGCCTTCGTTCAGGTGGCCACCTTCGGCGTGCCCTCCAACGCCACGCGAACCATGGCGCGCTTTGACGCGGCAGGACTGCCGGTCACCGCACGGCCGTTGACACGGGGGGGCAAGGCATACCAGATCATCCTGCTTGGCCCGTTCCGGGATCAGGCGGCATTGTCGGCCGGTCTGTCGGCCGCCCGCCAGGCCGGATTTTCCGACGCATTCAAGGTGAAATAAGACTCCGATTGGTCGGTTTCTTGCAGGAAATCTGCGATCGGCCCTCCTAGCCTTTCCCCGACGAAAAGAAGGGGAGAGCGTGATGCCCGATGTAGATCTGGATTTCAGCCGCACAGAATATGCCGACCGCCTGACCAAGGTCCGCGCTGCGATGGCCCGTGCCGGGATCGAGGTGTTGTTCACCTGTGATCCGTCCAACATGGCCTGGATTACCGGCTATGACGGCTGGTCCTTTTATGTCCATCAGGGTGTCATCGTCGGCCCGGAAGGCGAGCCGGTCCTCTGGGCCCGGAAAATGGATGCCGTGGGCGGGATGAAGACCTGCTATATGGAAGCGGACCATATCCACGGTTATTCCGACGATTATGTGATGTCGGACGAGCGGCACGCGATGGAGCATCTGGCCGACACGATCCGCGCCTATGGCTGGGCGGACAAGCGGATCGGCGTGGAGATGGAGAATTACTATTACTCCGCCAAGGCGCATCAGGTCTTGACGGGTTCGCTCAAGGTCGCGCTTCTGGACGCGACGCTTCTGGTCAACTGGTGCCGGGCGGTGAAGTCCGAGACCGAGCTCTTGTACATGCGCCGGGCCGCGCGCCTGTCGGAGATGATGCAGGCCAAGGTTCTGGAGGTTTTTGAGCCTGGCAAGCGCAAGAACGAGGTGGTGGCCGAGATCTATCACACCGCGGTTTGGGGCGGCGAGCTGGATGGTGAGCAGTTCGGCGGCGACTATGCGGCGATCTGTCCGCTTTTGCCGACCGGCGATGAGGCGGCGGCGGCGCATCTGACATGGTCGGACAAGCCGATCCCGAACAATACGGGCACGTTTTTTGAGCTGTCCGGCTGTCATCGCAGGTATCACGCGCCTTTATGCCGGACCATATGGCTGGGCAAGCCGCCCGCCGAAGTTGCCTGGACTGAGAAGGTGGCGCTGGAAGCCATCGAGGCTGGTATCGAACAGGCCCGCCCCGGCAACCGGGCCTGTGATGTGGCTGATGCATTTTATAAAGTTCTGGAAAAACATGGGGTTGAAAGGGATGGCCGCTGTGGCTATCCGATCGGGCTGAGCTATCCGCCGGATTGGGGCGAGCGGACATTTTCGATCCGGCGGTCGGATGAAACGGTGTTCGAGCCGAATATGACCTTCCATTTCATGCCGGCCCTTTGGATGGATGATTGGGGGCTGGAGATTACCGAGCCGTTGCGGATTACGGATGGTGCGCCGGAATGTCTGGCGAATTATCCGCGCAAGATGTTCGTCAAATCCTAACGGATTTGGCGAGAAGGGCCGAGAGGGGCGCCGCCCCTCTCGGGCTCTCCCCGGAGTATTTTCACCAAGAAGATGCACCCTGGCTGGGACAGGGGTTTGCGAAACCCTGTGGGGCGCTTATCTTTCCTGGATGAAACGATTTTTGGCTTTGTTGGTGGCGATGGGGCTCATGGCCGGGCCGGCGCGGGCGGATTGTGTCCTGTTGCTGCATGGGCTGGCGCGAAGCTCGGTCTCGCTGATGGCGGTCGCACAGGTGTTGGATCACAAGGGCTATCGGGTTGTGAATGTGTCCTACCCTTCCACCGAGGCGACGGTTGAGTCCTTGGCCCGGCAGGTTCTGCCGGATGCGCTGGCGGAATGCGGCGATGAGAGGATGCATATCGTCACCCATTCCATGGGCGGCATCCTGGTGCGCGCGGCTTTTGCTGACCATGTGCCGGGCTCCCTTGGAAGGGTTGTCATGCTGGCGCCGCCCAATCAGGGCAGCGAGATTGTTGATGTATTCGGGGAGCTGACCCTGTTCAAATGGGTGAACGGGCCGGCCGGGCTGGAGCTTGGGACCGAGGACGGCTCGGTGCCGCTCGCACTTGGTCCGGTGGATTTTGAACTGGGTGTGATCGCCGGCACGCTGTCGGTTTCGCCGGTGTTTTCGGCGGTGATCGAAGGCAAGGATGACGGCAAGGTCTCGGTGGAAAACACCCGCGTGGACGGGATGGCCGACCATATCGCGGTGCCGTCAACCCATACATTCATGATGTATAATCCCTATGTAATTGCCCAGGTGCTGCATTTTATTGAAACCGGGCATTTTGACCCGGATCTGTCGTATGAGGCGGCCTTGCGCGAGTTGATGCGCCGGCCGTAGCATTCGGGGCGGTTGGCTGGTCTGGACCTTGCCCGTCAGGTGATGTATGAGCGCAGCCATGCAACATCAATTCGGTATCCAGATTCGAATTAGTCACCCGGCGCTTGTCTAACCCAAGTTGCCGGGAAAAGGCGTATGGAAGCCCACGCCGCCCTTTGCTAAAGACCTCATGACATCGAATTGACGGAGCCACGACATGTGCGCCGATACGCCTGACTATAAAGACACGCTTTCCCTTCCTGACACTGATTTCCCCATGCGCGCGGGCCTGCCCAAGCGTGAGCCGGAATGGCTCGACCGTTGGGCGAAGATCGGCGTTTATGACCGCCTGCGCGAAAAGGAGGGACGCAAGAGCTTCGTGCTGCATGACGGCCCGCCCTATGCCAACGGCCATCTTCATATCGGCCATGCGCTGAACAAGATCCTGAAGGATTTCATCGTGCGCTCGCAGCAGATGCTGGGCCATGACAGCCGCTATGTGCCCGGATGGGATTGTCACGGCCTTCCGATCGAGTGGAAAATCGAAGAGCAGTACCGCAAGAAGGGTAAGAACAAGGATGACGTGCCGGTCGTCGATTTTCGCCAGGAATGCCGGAAATTCGCCGAGGGCTGGATCGACGTGCAGCGCGAGGAGTTCAAGCGTCTGGGTGTGACCGGCACCTGGGATGACCCTTATCTTACGATGAACTATCATGCTGAGCGGGTGATCGCCGAGGAATTCATGAAATTCCTGATGAACGGCACGCTGTATCAGGGGTCCAAGCCCGTGATGTGGTCGCCGGTCGAAAAGACCGCCCTGGCGGAGGCGGAGGTGGAGTATCACGACAAGGAAAGCTTTACGGTTTGGGTGAAGTTCAAGGTTGCGGACGCAGGGCTTATCCCGCAGGCCGAGCATGAGGATTACGAGCGGACAAAGAGAGAAGCGAGAGAGGCGCAGAAGGAATTGTTGGGCGCGTTTGTCGTGATCTGGACCACGACGCCCTGGACCATCCCGTCGAACAAGGCCGTGGTTTACGGCGAGAGCTTTGAGTACGGCCTCTACGAGGTCACGGGTACGCCGGAAGAATGCTGGGCCAATGTCGGGGACCGTTTCATCCTTGCCGACAAACTGGCGGGTGACGTGTTCCGCCGCGCGCGCATGGAGGAGGGGCAATATTCTCGCCTCCGCAGCGTGACCTCTGATGAACTGGCCGGTCTGTCGCTGTTGCACCCTCTCGCTGGCGCCGAAGGCGCGAATGGTGAATGGGATGAGCCGCGCGATTTCCGTGCCGCTGATTTCGTTACCGACGAAGAAGGCACGGGCTTTGTCCATTGTGCGCCGTCGCACGGGATGGAGGAATACGAGCTGTACCGCGACCTCGGCATGCTGGAACAAGTCATCACCTATAACGTGATGGACGATGGCGGCTTCCGGGCCGATCTGCCGTTTTTTGGCGGCACGTATATCCTTGACCGAAAGGGCAAGGAGGGCAACGCCAACAAGGCCGTGATCGACAAGCTGGTCGAGGTGGGTGGTTTGTTGGCGCGCGGCAAGATCAAGCATTCCTATCCGCATTCCTGGCGCTCCAAGGCGCCGGTCATCTATCGCAACACGCCGCAATGGTTTGCCGCCATCGACCGTGTGGTCGGGGATGGCCAGGATGCCTATGGCACGACGATCCGTGAACGGGCGCTGAACTCCATCGACCAGCTTGTGACATGGACACCGCAAACCGGGCGGAACCGGCTGTACTCGATGATCGAAAGCCGACCGGATTGGGTCTTGTCGCGCCAGCGCGCCTGGGGTGTGCCGCTGACATGTTTCACCCGCAAGGACGCCTTGCCGACCGATGACGGATTTCTTCTGCGCAACCCGGCGGTCAATCAGCGCATCGTTGAGGCGTTCGAGGCGGAAGGCGCCGATGCCTGGTACAAGGATGGCGCGAAAGAGCGGTTCCTGGAGGGACTCGAAAATCCCGATGACTGGGACAAGGTCGACGATATTCTGGATGTCTGGTTTGACAGCGGCTCGACCCATGCCTTTGTGTTGCGTGACCGCGCGGACGGGACGGCGGACGGGATTGCCGATCTTTACCTGGAAGGCACCGACCAGCATCGCGGCTGGTTTCATTCCTCGATGTTGCAGGCCTGCGGCACCAAGGGGCGGGCCCCGTATAAGGGCGTTTTGACCCATGGTTTCACGCTGGACGAGAAGGGCATGAAAATGTCCAAGTCCCTGGGCAATATCATCGCGCCAGAAGCCGTGGTCAAACAGTATGGCGCTGACATCCTGCGGCTTTGGGTGGCACAGACGGATTACACCGCCGATCAGAGAATCGGGCCGGAAATCCTGAAAAACACCGCCGATAGCTATCGCCGATTGCGCAATACGATGCGGTTCCTGCTGGGCAATCTGGCCGGCTGGTCCGAGGCCGAGAGGGTCGCGCCAGCGGACATGCCGGAACTGGAGCGCTGGGTTCTGCACCGGATGGCCGAGTTGGATCAGGTGGTGCGCAACGGCTATGACGTCTATGATTTTCAGGGCGTGTTCCAGGCGTTGTTCCAGTTTTGCACCGTGGATTTGTCGAGCGTCTATTTCGACATTCGCAAGGACGCGCTCTATTGCGACGGGGCGGACAGCCTGACCCGCCGGGCCGCGCGCAGCGTTCTGGACCTGTTGTTCCACCGACTGACGACCTGGCTGGCGCCGATCCTTGTGTTCACCATGGAGGATGTCTGGCTGACCCGCTTCCCCGGAGACGGCAACTCGGTCCATCTGGAGGAAATTCCGGCCACACCGGGCGATTGGCTGGACGCGCCTTTGGCGGCCAAATGGACTGCTGTTCGTCGGGTGCGCAGGGTTGTCACCGCAGCCCTTGAGGTGCAGCGCCGCGACAAAGTCATTGGCGCGTCTCTGGAAGCGGCCCCGGTTGTTCATGTCCGCGATGCAGAGACACTCGTGGCGGTGAAATCCGTGCCCTTTGCCGATTATTGTATCACCTCGGATGTGGTGCTGACCGGCGATCCTGTCCCTGCCGAAGCATTTCGTCTGCCGGAAATCGAGGGCATCGGCGTCGTTTTCGAGACCGCGAGCGGCGAGAAATGCCAGCGCTGCTGGAAGATCCTGCCGGATGTGGGCAGCCATGCCCATGAAGGGGTCTGCGGGCGTTGTAACGACGCGCTGGGCCAGGGCCGCGCGCCGTGATCAAACGGAGCCCCCGCCATGGCGGGGGCACGCCATTTTGAGCCCGCAATCCCGGTTCGGGATCGCGGGCGGTTGCCTCCGGCGGGAGTATTTTTCCAAGAAGAAGGCTTGTGATCGGGGTGTGATCTGCCAGAGTCGGCCAGGAGTTTGCGACCAGAGGAATGGGATATGGGCCGGGCAGAGAGGTTTTGGGACGGGATCGCCGAGAAATATGCCGCGGACCCTGTGACGGATGAGGCGGCCTATCAGGTCAAGCTGGAGGCCAGCCGGACCTATTTTACACGCGAGAGTTCGATCCTTGAATTCGGGTGCGGAACCGGGACCACCGCCTTGTTGCACGCGCCCTATGTCGGGCGGTATCTCGCGGTTGATCTGTCGTCCGAGATGGTGCGGATCGCACGTGAAAAGGCAGCGGCCGAAGCGGTGAACAACGTCACCTTTCTGCACTCCTCCATCGAGGATCTGGTTCCGCCAGAGCCGCAGTATGATGTCATCATGTGCCATTCAGTCCTGCATCTGTTGGACGAGCCAGAGGGCGCAATCGGGAAAATCGCAGGTCTTTTGAAGCCGGGCGGCGTGTTCATTTCGTCCACGTTCTGCATGAAGGCCCTGCCGTTTTTTCTGCGCCCGCTTTTGACGCTGGGACAATGGATCGGGAAAGTGCCGCCGGTGAGTTACTTTTCCGCGCCAGAGCTGGAAGCGGCCATGGTGGAGGCGGGTTTGGAGATCGTGCACAAGTCCCGCCCGGGCGACAAGCGGGTGCTGTTTCTTGTGGCCCGGCGCCCGGCGGAACCAGAGACGGGCCTGTGATCTTGTTTTTCCGCCGGGTCCACGAAATGCTGGCCGGATGAGGCTGTCTGCAACTGTCCCGTCGCCCCTGGGGCCATTATGCGTTTCGGCTGAGGGCGATACCATTGTCCGGCTTGACTGGGGGGCGTGCGGCGTCGATGAAAGCCCCCTTCTGGCCGAAGCCGGCCGTCAATTGGCGGCCTATTTTGATCGGCGCCTGACCCGGTTCGATCTGCCGATTTCCTTTCCGGCTACGCCGTTTCAACATGGGGTGATGGAGGCGATGCATGCCATTCCCTTCGGGGCGACCCGGACCTATGGCGAGATCGCGGACTATGTTGAAGCGCCGGCCCAGGCGGTCGGGCAGGCCTGCGGGGCCAATCCGGTGCCGATCCTGATCCCCTGTCACCGGGTTTTATCCGCCACCGGGCTTGGCGGCTATTCCGGGAAGGGGGGTGTCGAGACCAAGGTCTGGCTGTTGCGGCATGAAGGGGCGGCGGGGTTGCTTTTGTGAGTGCCGGGGTGTTTCTGGCGGTGTTTCTGGCCGCGCTGTAGCATGTGGCCTGGAATGCTCTGATCAGGAGCGGCGAGGACCCGCCGTCGTGGGTTCCGTTTCGAAACGCGAGGGGGTGGCCGCGGCGTTTGCCCGTTTGGGTTTTTGGATTGTGGACACGGCGATGACAGGAGCGCCGATTGCACCGGTGGTGGCATTGCGCGAAACATCGGCCCTGTAGGCAGCGCTGATCTGCGTCTTTGCTTTTGGCGAAACCATTGATCGCGGCAAGCTGGCCCGGCGGGCTTGTCCGGCTGGGGGTCGTTCTGACGCGGCTTTAGGGGACGCTGCGCTCGGGCCAAATCTGCATCGCAATCCCCGCAACCATCAAATAGGCCGAACAAAGGCTGAGGCCGATGATCACGACGGGCCCGGGATCGAAATCATACCAGGCGGCGACCCCTGCCAGGGCGGTCCATAACAGGGCCAGCGGCAAGGTGACGCCGCGCCATCTCCGGGTGCGGACCGGATGGACAAATTCCAGCCGGGTGAATTGCAGGGCGGCAATAATGATCACGATCCCGAGGATCACCCAGAAATTCGGCTCGGTCACGAACAGGACCAGAACCACCATATTCCAGCATCCGGGGAAGCCGGCAAAGGAATTATTCTTTGTTTTCATCCGGGTATCTGCAAAATACATGACCGCGGAAAAGGTGATGGCGATGATGCAGATCCAGCCGGTCCACCCCGGAAGCAAACCGCTTTTGAACAGAGCGAAGGCCGGGATGAAAACATAGGTCAGATAGTCGATGATCAGGTCCAAAAGCACACCGTCAAACTCGGCCGCATGGGTTTTCACCTGATAGCGCCGCGCCAGCGGGCCGTCGATCCCGTCAACCACAAAGGCAACGACCAGCCAGAGATACATCAGGCTCCATTTGTGTTCCACGGCGGCCAGCATGGCCAGCATCGCAAAAACCGCTCCCGTGGCGGTAAAAAGATGAACAGCGACGGCGCGGGCGTGTTGGGTCATGGATCCTTTTTTAGCCGTCTTGGACCAGTTTGCCCAGCCGGCTCAGGCCAAATTATCCAAAGGGATGGGCCTTTTGGTAAACATCCATCAGACGGGCCGCGTCAATCGCGGTATACGCTTGCGTGGTCGACAGCGAGGCATGGCCCAGCAATTCCTGCACCGCCCGCAGATCGCCGCCGGCGGCCAACAGATGGGTGGCAAAGGAATGGCGCATGGCATGCGGTGTGGCGCTGGCCGGCAGGCCCAGCCGGTGGCGCGCATCTTCCATGGCGCGCTGCACCAGTCGTGGGTTCAACCCGCCGCCACGCTTGCCGCGAAACAAGGGCTCATCCGGCGTCAGATCATAAGGGCAGAGGCGACGATACAGGTCGATTGCAGCGACGATGGCCGGAAGGATCGGCACGATACGTTCTTTGCCGCCCTTGCCGCGAATGCGGATCGTTTCGCCCAGGGGCAGGGCGGCCCCGGTCATCGACAGCGCCTCGGAAATCCGCAGGCCCGCGCCATAGAGCAGGGTCACCACTGCCGCGTCGCGGGCGGCGATCCAGTCTTCGCTGGCCTGGGCCTCGACATTATCGATGACGGCGCGGGCGGCGGTTTCCGAGATCGGGCGCGGCAGTTTCCCGTTGAATTTGGGCGCGCGCGTGGCCAGAACCCCGCTGACATCGGCGCCGGTCTCGCGTGCCAGATACCGGTAAAACCCCTTGATCGCGGACAGGCTGCGCGCCAGCGACCTCGGCGCGATGCCGCGCCGCCGTTCATGGGCCATATAGGCGCGCATATCGGTGATCGTCACCGCCAAAAGCCGGTTCTGCGAGGCGGGCTCGTTGAAATGGGAGGCCAGAAAACCAAGAAAGCCAGACAGATCACGCTGATACGCGTCGATGGTTTTCGGACCGGCCCCCTTCAGCGCCGCTGTGACCTCCAGCCAGCGGCGGACAAGATCCTCGGCGCCGGTCGCGCTCACTTTAGCCAGCGGCGCATGGCTCGTTCGAACACCGCGCCGAAATAGGTCAACAGATCCGCCCCCTGATTGGGGTGGAACATGTCCGGGTCCGCCGAGCCGAGCGCCAGCATCCCCGGCAGGTTGCCCGTGCCAAGATCCAGCCGCAACAAGGCTTCGGAGGTGATCGTCGCGGCGGTCTCTCCGTACAGTGTGTCCGACGCGCGGCTCACCTGTCGCATGGTGACATCGCGGGCGGCCATATTGCGCCCTTCGGTCAGGTATTCCTCGATGGAACCGGGCGCATAAAATCCAAGAATATCGCCATATTGACTGGTCAGATGTTGCTGCGCCTTGTGGCCCGAGACCGGGCTTTCAAGGCATAACCGGATCGCGTCGACCGAGAGGATATCCCTGATTTCGGACTTGAGGCTGGTCAGAAACTCTGTGAAATCAAGCGGTTCCAGAACCGCCAGCGTCGCGCGGTGGATTTGCCGTGTGCCCGAGACATTCTCATAGGCCGCGGCGATCACCCGCTGATGGGTCAGTTCCAGCCGGTCGAACCGGGCTTCCATACGTTGCATGGCAAGGCCCCTCAGATCGACGATATTTTCGCCTTTCTGGCGGTCATTGGCCGCGGCGAGCGCGGTCATCACGGCGGGATCTTCCAGGATGATGTCCGGATCCTCCAGAATCTGATCCCGCAGCGTGTTCAATGATGTGACTGGCTCGCTCATGCCTGTTCCTTTCTGCCCCAAGGGGGTTTGCCCCCGGTCTTACGTCTGGTTTTCTGGTCTCGATCAAAGAATGGTTTGGCCGGTTTTTTCCCAATCCTTCAGGAAGGCTGACAACCCATTTGCGGTCAACGGATGGTCAGCCAGTTTGCGCATCACCGAAGGCGGCGCGGTCACGACATCCGCGCCGATCAGCGCACAGTCGGATATGTGGTTGACCGTCCGCGCTGAGGCCGCCAAGATTTGCGTTGCGAACCCGTAATTGTCATAGATCGTTCGGATGTCCTGGATCAAATCAAGCCCGTCGAGATTGATGTCGTCCAGCCGTCCGATGAAGGGCGAGATGAAGGTTGCGCCCGCCTTGGCCGCCAACAGCGCCTGGTTGGCCGAAAAACACAAGGTGACATTGACCATATGGCCATCCCCGGACAGCGTCTTGCAGGCCTTTAGCCCGTCCCATGTCAGGGGCACTTTGACCGCGATATTGTTGGCAATCTTCGCCAGTTTCCGGCCCTCGTCGATCATCGCGGCGGCGTCGGTTGCGACAACCTCGGCGCTGACCGGGCCGTCAATCATGGCGCAGATCTCTTTGGTGACATCCAGGATATCACGGCCGGATTTCAGGATCAGAGAAGGGTTGGTGGTCACCCCGTCGACAAGGCCCAGTTCATGCAACTCGGCGATATCGTCGACATTCGCGGTGTCAGCGAAAAATTTCATGGTTCTGCTCTCAATTGCGAGGGTCGGTATGTACCCGCCCCCATCGGTTTTGACTAAGTTTACATCATCCGGGGAACCTCCGTCCACGTTTTATTCCGAATCGTGGATCTGATGGGCGAACAGGTGCATTTTGCCGAAGGGGAACTGGTCTCGGTGCTGACCACCCAGCCCATAGACCGGTGGCTGGATTACAAAGCGCCGGCGGGCGGGTGTTTTCTGGGTGCCTATGTCGAAGTGCCGCTCGGTCCCCGCAAGGTTCTGGGGGTGGTCTGGAATGCCGGCGAGGGGGCGTTTGACCGCGCCAAGATCCGGCCGGTGTCACGGGTTCTGGACGTGGCCCCGATGCGGGCAGAAATGCGCGACTTCCTGTCCCGCGTCGGTAGCTATACCCTGACGCCGCTCCACGCGATGCTGCGGCTGGCGACACGCGCACCGGGGCTGATGGACCCGGTCTCCATGCAAAAGGTCTATGTGCCGGGTCAGGCCGAGCCGGACCGCATGACCCCGGCCCGCGCGCGGGTCCTGGCGGTCCAAGAGGAATATGGCGGCTTGCCCTTCACGCTGGGCGAGCTGGCCGAGCTGGCCGGTGTTTCGACCTCGGTGATCCATGGTCTGGTCAAACAGGGCGTCGTCCTGGAGGAAAAGACCCCCCGCGACGGTCCCTATCCCTGGCTGGATCCCGACCGGCCTGGCAAGCCCCTTTCCGACGGGCAAGGAGGGGCGGCGGCCGAGATTTGTGCTGCGGTTGCTTCGCGGAAATATCACACATTTCTTTTGAAAGGGGTGACCGGCTCAGGCAAGACCGAGGTCTATCTCGAAGCCGTGGCGGAATGCCTGCGCGCCGGGCGGCAGGCCCTTGTCCTGTTGCCCGAAATTGCCCTGACGGCAGAATTTTTGACGCGGGTTGAGGCCCGGTTCGGTGCCCGCCCTGCCGAGTGGCATTCCGGCGTGACCATGACCGAGCGACGGCGCTGTTTTCGCATGGTCGCCGAAGGGCGCGCGCAGCTTGTCGTGGGGGCCCGGTCCGCACTGCATCTGCCGTTTTCCGATCTCGGGCTGATCGTGGTCGATGAAGAGCATGACCAATCCTACAAGCAGGAGGATGGGGTGCATTACCACGCGCGGGACATGGCGGTCTTGCGCGCCTCGATCGAGGGGGCGCAGGTGGTACTGGCTTCGGCCACGCCATCGCTGGAAAGCTGGGTCAACGCGCGCGCGGGCAAGTACCGGCGTCTGGATCTGCTCGAGCGGTTCGGCGCCGCCGAACTGCCCCGGATCGAAGCGATTGACCTTCGCGCCGACCGGCCCGAACGGGGGCGCTGGATCTCCGGGGCCTTGGCCCGCGCGGTTGCGGCACGGCTCGGCCAAGGCGAACAAGCGCTGTTATTTCTGAACCGCCGGGGCTATGCGCCGCTGACCGTGTGCCGGGCCTGTGGCCATCAGATCGGCTGCGATCATTGCGACGCCCGCATGGTCGAACACCGGTTTCACGGCCGCCTCATGTGCCATCAATGCGGCGAGACCAAACCGATGCCAAAGACCTGTCCCGATTGTGGGGCCGAAGACACGCTGGCCCCGGTTGGCCCGGGGGTGGAGCGCTTGGCCGAAGAGGCCGAGACCCTGTTCCCCGAGGCCCGGATTGCCATTCTCTCATCGGACCTGGCCGGAACCGCGCGCGCGATGCGGGCCCGGATCGAGACGATTGCCAGCGGTGAGGCGGATCTCATCATCGGCACTCAGATGGTCGCCAAGGGCCACAATTTTCCTCTTCTGACGCTGGTCGGGGTGATTGATGCGGATCTCGGGCTTCAGGGCGGCGATCTCCGCGCTGCCGAGCGGACGTTTCAACTGATGCGCCAGGTCGCGGGTCGGGCCGGTCGGGCCGATCGCAAAGGCGTGGCCCTCTTGCAAAGCCATCAGCCCGATCATCCGGTGATTCAAGCGATCCTTTCTGGCGATGACGAAGGCTTCTGGGCTGCCGAAGCCGCAGGGCGCGAGGCGGCTGGCGTGCCGCCATTTGGCCGCCTGGCGGGGATCGTTCTGTCCTCGCCCGATGTTGCCGCGGTGTTTGATCTTGGCAATCACCTGGCGCGCAATGACGCGCCCTTGCGCGCCATTGGTGCCCAGGTCTTCGGCCCGGCGCCTGCTCCGATCACACGGATCCGTGGCCGCCACCGGGTGCGTCTTCTGGTCAAAGCCGCCAAAGGGGCACCCCTGCAACAGGCGTTAAGCGATTGGATCGCGCCCCTGAAATTGCCTGGCAATCTCAGACTGACCATCGACATAGACCCGATGAGTTTTTACTGACGGTTTTGCCTCAACCCAGTAAACGGCGGGCGCGGATGCGACGTGCCAAGGCGGGATCAGAGGTTCTTGCCCTCGTCATCCTCGGCATAGGTTTCGACCGCCAGCCCCGGAATCGCCAGGAAGGCTTCGATGGTTTTGGTCGGCCAGATCGACACCGGAAACCCTTCGAATCCCGGCGTCATCGAAATGATCTGCGCCGCATTCGCCGAACATAATCCTCCGGCCGCGCCGCCGACGGCAATGGCATTGGCAATCATCCGGTCGGCAACCGCAGGCGAAACCACCTTGGTTGCCTTCAAAACCTCAAAGCCTTCGCGGGCGTGATAACTGATATAGTTTTGCAGAACCGCATCCGTGATGCCGTAATGCAGATCGGCCCGTTCCGGGGCCAGCGGGCTGTACCAGGTGCCCGCCGGGTCATACAGAACCCGTTCCGAGCCGTTGATCAGCAGCGCAGTATGCCCCATCTTGGCACCGGAGGTGCCGACGATTGTCACAAGGCTGACGGTCTTGGCACCGGGGTGCTTGTATGTGGCGGCGGCCACCTTTTCCGCCTCTGCCCAGGGCTGATTGCTGCTACAGGCGGACAGAGCGATCAGACATGCGATCAGGATCAATGGTCGAAACATGGGGCCCCGCTGAATTTAACGACTGCGTTCGCTTCCGTTAATCATACTCGTAAAACTTGTCGGTTTCCACATTGGGAATTCCCGCAAACTCCTGCATCAGTTTTTTCGGATAGAATGTGGTTCTGATCGACTCAAAACCCGGTATTTCACCCAGGATCGCGGACACGGAATTGGCGCAATATGCCGACGGCACCGCGCCATATTCCGAGATTTTCCGATAGGCGATGGCTGCAACTTCCGGCGAAACTTCAATGGTTTGCATGACCACATGCCACTCGGTCCGGGCGTGGAACCGGTAATAGGCATTCAACATGCCCGGTGTCATGCCAAAGACGACGTCGTTCCGCTCGGGCGCTTTTTCATGTTTGAAATTTCCGGCGGGATCGAACACCACCCGCTCATGGGCATTGACCACAAGCGCAGAATGTCCACCTTCTCCCCGGTCATTGTTGATCACGGTGACCAATGTCAGGGTCCGTGGCCCTGAGGGTTGGCTATAGCTGGCCTTGGTGACCTTCTCGTCGGAATCCCAAACCGATTTGGCACAGGCCGAAACCGATACCATCAGCAAAACCATCAGCGTTGCACGCAGAAAACCCATAATGTCCCTCTTTTGGCAGATCGAGCAGCGAGCCTGCTCCCTCCATCGGACATATCCCGGCCAAAATCTCAACCCCCTCTCGAAACCGTTTTTTCAAGCTGTTGCAGGCGATCCTCAAATGAAAAGCACATGTAAAATCAAAAGGGTGGGGAAAAGTCCCGAGAAAGCCGGGCCCAGCGGGGGCGCCCCAATGCAAAAGGGCGGCCCAGTGACCGCCCTTTGAAAAAAGGATATCCGCGCTTTGACCCCGCAAAAAAGGCTTTGCGTTTTACGAGTTGAAGATCGCCATGAAAATCACCGCGGCAATCGACAATCCGGCCACCCAAATGGAAACACGGATAAACCCGGCAAAGGTTTTTTCCTGCTCTTCGATATTCATCGAGCCGTGCTTGTACTCGCCCATCGTCACTTCCCTTCGATTCGTGCGTTTGCCTGTCCTTACCCCGGCAATACGCGTTTGTAACTGCTTCCTTTCGTCCTATGCCAAGGATTTGGGCGGTTTGCAACTAGTTGCCGCCGGTCTCCAGCGCCTTGGCCAGGCGAAAGCCGATTCGGTTGGGTTCTTCGCTGTCGGCGGATCGAGAAACGGCGCGCAGCATGACGTTCAACTGGCTGACATGCTGGATCAGCTGGGTTTTGCCGCCCTCTTCGTCCTGACCGTAAAACGTGATGATGTCCGGGGCGAAATACCCGATCCCCATGATTCGCAGAACAAATGTATCGCCACCGGCAAACCCCATGGCAACCTCGTGATGCTGGTCCAGCTGCTCTTCGAAATTCTGGATATACAAAACCAGCCGCTCATAGGCCCATTGCGCATCGGATTTTGGCGGTTGCGGCACGGCCAGCGCGCGGGGCAGGGGTTTCTGCTCGGGCGTTCTTGCGGCATCCGGATCGGAATGCACCGCATAGGCATCGGGCAGAACCGCGTTTTCACTGACTTCGGCGGCAGTCTTGATCTCGGTCATCGGGTGGCCTCGCAATCGGTTTTCAGGCTTTTTGCCACATCCAGGCCTCATCGTCACGTCGCGTTCGTGTGACCTGGCCCAATTGATAGAGGTGGTTGAGATGGGCCATGCTTTCGACCAGTGCCAGACCGTATTCGCCGGGGCCGATCTTGCGCTTGAACAGGCAGGAAAAACACTCAGCGGCGGTCTTTGGTTCGGCGACATGATCGCGCAACCGGTCCAGCGCATGGTGATGGTTCTCGATCAGTTGCTGCATCCGAAACGGCAACCCCGTAAACGGCAGTTTGTGGCCGGGCAGAACGACCTGATCTTCTCGCGAAAAGGTCGACAGCCGTTCACAGGCCTCCAGCCATTCTGCCAGAGGATCGGCCTCCGGTTCAGTGGCATAGACCCCGATATTGGGTGAGATTGTCGACAGGATCTGATCCCCTGCGATCACCAGCGGCTCACTTTTGCACCAGAAGGTCGCGTGTTCTGGCGCGTGGCCATTGCCGATGCGGATATCCCATTGCCGGCCGCCGATCTCGATCACCTGGCCCTCCTGCAGCCGTCGAAACCCAAGGGGCAGGGGGTCAACCACGTCGGAAAACAAGAACGGGCGCTCCGCCTTGCGGGCGGCATAGATCTCGCCATCCATACCACCGGCCCGGTAATGGGCGAGGGTTTCTTCTTTATGCACCTCATGTTTGTCCAACGTCAGCATCCGGCCATAAAGCCAGGCCGTGCGGGTGGTCCATAATTCGGCGCCAAATTCCGTCTGGAACCAGCCGGCAAGGCCAATATGGTCCGGGTGATGATGGGTGACGATCACCCGGCGCACCGGTCGGCCCTCCAGCGGGCCGGCCATCAGACGCTCGAAAATAGCCTTGCTGCGGTTCGAGGCAAAACCCGTATCAATCAGCGTCCAGCCATCAGTTTCCCGCAAGGCATAGACGTTCACATGGTCCAGCTTCATCGGCAAGGGCATGCGCATCCAGAGAATTCCCTCTGCGACCTCGATGGCCTCGCCCTCGGCCGGAGGGGTGTCAAAGGGAATGCCGATCCTGTCGGTT
>Ga0070726_10002527_pt1 | contig 16408 bp, 14 predicted proteins | sample tdAd471_FD_67275 | JGI IMG/M metagenome (GOLD analysis project Ga0070726, IMG submission 67275) | Marine sediment microbial communities from the Atlantic coast under amendment with organic carbon and nitrate - tdAd47.1 | ecosystem: Environmental > Aquatic > Marine > Coastal > Sediment | place... | reverse complement strand
GAAGTTGGGCAAAAAGGATGGATAAACTGTATGTGGTGACTGGCCCTGTTTTGACTTATGAACCCAAAGGCTACATCGGCGATAATAAAGTGGCTATACCTGCTGCCTATTTTAAGGTATTATTGGACCTATCTTCTTCGAAAGCGAAGGGAATTGGGTTTGTAATACCGAATGAAGTGAGTTATGACCCATTGTACAAATTTGCAGTGTCGATTGATCGGGTAGAAGAAATCAGTGGCTTAGATTTTTTCCCCGACCTAATTGAGGACGATGAGGAAGTACAGTTGGAAGCCGACTTCAATATTGACGTCTGGCCGTTCAGTAAGGGGAAATTTGAGGAACGAATTGAAAAATGGAATAAACAATAAAGATCATGTCTAAGAAAGATCAATTTATCGAAGATATTAACAAGGGATATACTTTTAAGGGATCCGATATTGTGTTAGGCGGTGCGGTTTTGGACGGGGAGGTTTTGACGGATACCCTAATTAAGTTACCCCTTAGAACCTTAAATAGACATGGCTTAATCGCTGGTGCGACAGGGTCTGGAAAAACAAAAACCTTGCAGATCATCGCCGAGCAATTATCAGCTAATAGTGTGCCGGTTTTGCTCATGGATATCAAGGGCGATTTAAGTGGAATTGCGGTGCCTAGTGATGGTCATCCAAAGATTGATGAGCGACATGAGAAAATTGGTATTCCCTTTACAGCGGATAGTAGTCCGGTAGAGTTTTTGAGTTTGTCAGATGAAAAAGGAGCGAGGTTGCGGGCGACGGTCTCAGAATTTGGCCCCGTACTATTCGCTAAGATATTGGACCTAAATGAAACGCAAGCGGGAATCGTAGCGGTGATCTACAAATACTGTGACGACAATAAATTCCCTTTGTTAGATTTAAAGGACTTCAAGAAAACCTTGCAGTATATAACCGGAGAGGGGAAGAAAGAAATCGAAAAAGAGTACGGTCGAATTTCGACGGCTTCTACAGGTGCCATTATGCGCAAAATTGTAGAATTAGAACAGCAAGGGGCCGATGTCTTTTTTGGTGAGCGTTCATTTGAAGTGGAGGATCTTTGCCGCTTAGATGAAAATGGCAAAGGGATGGTATCGGTGATTCGATTGACAGATCTTCAGGATAAGCCGAAGCTTTTTTCCACTTTTATGTTGCAGATGCTGGCTGAAATCTATGCTACTTTTCCGGAGGAAGGAGACTTAGAGCAACCTAAGCTAGTTATTTTTATTGATGAAGCTCATCTAGTGTTTGATGAAGCTTCGCGAGCTTTGATGGATCAGATAGAAGCGATAGTGAAGCTGATCCGTTCGAAGGGAGTGGGCTTGTTTTTTGTGACGCAAAACCCAGCAGATATACCGGATGACGTCTTGGGGCAACTGGGGCTAAAGATTCAACATGCCTTGCGTGCATTTACGGCAAAGGACCGGAAGGCTATTAAGCTAGCGGCACAGAATTATCCCCTTACGGATTACTATGATGTAGATCAATTATTGACGGAACTGGGAATAGGAGAGGCGCTAGTAACGGCACTGAATGAAAAAGGTATCCCAACACCTTTGGCCCATACTATGTTGCGAGCTCCACAGTCGAGAATGGATGTATTAACGAAGAAGGAAATTGATAAGATATTAAAATTATCCACTATCATTCGGAAATACAATGAAGAAATAGATCGGGAAAGTGCTTATGAAATCTTGCAGGAAAAAATTGAAATTTTTCAAGAGGAAGAGCAGCAAGCTACCTTGAAGAAGCAAAGAGAAAAAGCTTCCAGGGGTAGTTCTAGAAGAAGTCAGCAAAGTACCATCGAAAAAATTGTAAATAGTACGACTACGCGTCAAATTGGGCGAACGATTGCCCGGGAGCTGACCAGGGGCCTATTGGGCGCCTTGGGAATCAAGCAGACTACTCGTAGGAGAAAATGATGTGTTTAGACTTCCGAAGTTTTCTCAGTCACGTCAAGGAAACTTCGGAAGTCTTACTTATTCGTCAACAAATACTCCCCTTGCTTGGAATCGGCGACAATAAGCAGTCCAAGGCGTAGCCTTGTAGTGGTTTTCAGCGAAATATTTGGCTAATTGCATCAATTGACCTGGTGTTTTGAAGCCGACTAAGCATTGTATAACTTCCGTCGATTCATCCAAGAAAACAATCGAAGGGAAGCTCATTCTACCTCGCATCATTTCGATCGCTAGTTCGTGGTAAGCTCGTTTACCTGCTTTGATTAGCGCATACTTCCTTTCTTTATACAAGATGATATCGTCTCTTTCAGCATCAAACTTGACTGGATAAAAGTTCTCATTAATATAGGCAACAATGGCAGGATGTTTTAAAGTGGTCTGGTCCATTCGCTCACACCATCTACACCATTCTGTGTAAAAATCGAGCATGATTTTTTTCGGCTCCACTTTTGTCTTTTCCAAAGCCTGCTCAAAGCTCATCCAATTGATTTTCGGTAAGGTATCTTTTTCAAGAATATCGGATTGTGATATTAGTGTGGATTGGATAGCAATGGAAAATAAAAGCGATAGCACTACACTTACCGTTCTCATTTGCGACATAATGTTTTCTCTAGTAAAAGTCTTTTAAGTTTTAACGGAGCCTAATAAGGCTTAGGCTTTCAATACTTCAACAAAATGACTTATCAGTTACCGTTGCAACAAGAAACAAAATTATTTGACATCTTATGTTTCCAGAAAAGGGATTTAAACTAAGTTTAACAAATTTTGCAAGCACTGGGGCATAGTTTAACACATCGAGGAATGAGCTTAAAATGAATCGGTACGATATATCACCCGCAGTTGATCTTCTTGTAGTTGAAAATGTTCTTCTCTTTGACCATTAGGACACTTGGGAGCAGGAATGCCTTCGCCTAAGCGTTTAGGACTTTCAAAAATGCGTGCTTCATCCCAAAGTCCCTGTTCCATAAAACTCGATAATAGGCGGGCTCCTCCTTCTACGAGCAAGATCATTTTATTAATGCTATGGAGATGTTGCAAGATTTGTTTGAGATCAGATTGCTGGGAATCCAATGGGATAAACTCCAGCTTAGCTTTTTGAAGATTGGGCTCCTGTTGATAAGTGTAAACACAAGTGGGTACTTTGCCATCAAAGAGGTGAAGGCTAGGTGGTAAACGGCCTTGCTTATCAATAACTAAGCGCAATGGATCGGGGCCATGAAATAGCCGATTCGTTAATTGTGGATTATCAATCAGTGCCGTTTGGGTACCGACTAGGATGGCATCAATTTCTCCCCGCCATTTATGAACCAACCGTTTTGAAAAGCTATTCGTCAACCAATAGTCTTCTCCATAGGCAGGCGCTATGAAACCATCTCTACTGTGGGCATATTTTAATATAATATAAGGTCGTTGTAATCTGACGAAAGTATTCCTTGCCGCGCTAAGCTGTTTCCCTTTTTCTAGCAAAACATTTAGGGTGACTTCGATACCTGCTGCTCTCATTTTTTCAATGCTTAGGCCATCAACACCCGGCGTGTGGTCAATATAAGAAAGCACGACATTGGGTATTTGCTTTTTGATAATCAAATCGCAGCAGGGCGGCGTTCTACCAAAAATAGTGCAAGGTTCAAGTGAGCAGTATAAGGTGGAATGGGGGAGTAGTTTGCGATCTTCCGGTTGAATACTATTGATAGCGTTTACTTCCGCATGGGGGCCCCCATATTGCTGATGGTAGCCTTCACCAATAATCCGATTCTGATAGACGATTACCGCACCCACTAAAGGGTTGGGGGAAGCAAAACCACGTCCCAATCGGGCCAGATCAAAACAGCGTTGCATGTAAAGGGTGTGCGACATAAATTATCTATTTTATAATGCACTTATTTTACATATATTAAATATAATGCATGTATATTAGCGAAAGTTCTTTTGTGGCTAAGAATTGTAAAAATGGTAAAATCAATTAAACAATAAAAATTCGGCCTAAAAACACATTGTACCTAACAATAATATGTCGGCAGAAATGGGGCATAAAACGCTTAAACACTTTTTTGTGTTGAGAATATTACTTATCTTTCCGGAGTAATCCCCAACAAGCTTTTTTCCTATTATTAGCTTTCATAACTTGTATTCTCCTCAAAATCAAACCCTGAAATATTTAATTTTTGTTAACCACAAAATTTGGTAAGCGTGTTATACAAAGTAAAACTCAAGAATGCTGAGGATGAAGTTTTGCTAGATGACCAGGTTTATGAACACTTGACCAGTGACCCTTACTTGGTCAGGGTAGATTTTATCAACAACTTGCGCAAACATTCTAGTGGGTGCGCAGTTTTTCAGAAAACCTGGAAGCGTGCGGATGGGGGATACAAAACAGAAACCATCTACCTTCACAAACTCATCGCAGAAAAATTTCTAACTGGGGCAAAAGAAGGCTCGCGGAATTTAGTCGGGGCTAAGAATGGTAATAAATTAGACTGTCGTTTAGATAATCTATTATACCGCTCAAGGTCTGTTGCTAGTAGAAAAAGAAAAACTAGTAGCAAGACGGGCTACACAGGCGTTTATAAGGAGAATAACAGGTATCGAGCTGTCATTTCCGTTGATCGGAAATCCGTTCATATTGGCATGTTTGCTACGGCGGAAGAAGCCGCCTTAGCTTACAATAAAAAGTCAAGGGAATTATACGGCGAAGATGGTAAGATTAACGTTATCAAGACGCATAAGTAATTTAAATGCTAACAAGCAAAACCTTAACAAAACCGTTTATGGCTGAAGCGATACCGCTTCAGCCTTTTTTTGCGCGGGTCATTTCTCTTTTTCCAGGAGGGCCTTTTAAGGCTTCAATCGTAAAGCCCAGTGATTTCAAGGCTCTTTTTACACTTCCCTTGGCGCAATAGGTAACCAAAATGCCATCTGCTTTTAAAGCATCATACATAATTCCGAGGACTTCCGTTTCCCATAGCTCTGGTTGAGCCGAAGGAGCAAAGGCATCAAAATAGATGACATCAAAAGTATCCTTGAGGCTTAGGTCTTCAAACTTTTGCTTTAACTTGGTAAAGTGAAAAGATGGGCTAAGCGCTTTAGGCTCACCCCAAGGGATTCGATGCATTTCTTCAAATACGCCTCTATGGCTTGTCGCCGCTAATATTTCGGGATAATTCAGCGTGCTAGCTTCTTCGAGAGAAAGCGGATAATTCTCAACACCGGTGTAGTGAATCGTCAAATGGCGCCGTTCGGCTTCCAGAAGCGTCATCAAGGCATTGAGGCCAGTGCCGAAGCCAATTTCCAAAATGGAAACTTCCTTTTGAGTAGTTGCTTTTTCCAATAAACCTGCAGCGATAAACACATGCTGTGATTCTTGAATAGCGCCATACTTAGAATGGTAACTTACACCAAAAATAGGGGAGAAGACCGAGTGAGATCCGTCTTGGGTATTGAAAATCTCTAATTCTTTCATATCTGGAAACCACTGAACCTACCCAGACTTTCGTCCAATGGGTAGGTTCACTGATTATTTTAAACGGAATCCTCAAGTACACCACGTAATCCGCTTACGGAGATATCTAAATGGGAAGCATTGTGAATGCATTGACCATCCTTAATCAGAAGTAGCTGCGGGGATTCATGACGAATACCAAATGTTTGAGCTACTAATTGAGAAAGTGAACGATCATGAATGACATCGACAAAATAGGTATGAAGGTCTTCTTCTTCAAAGTTCCACTTTCCTTCCAGTCGATACTTCGCCATGGAGCTAATGGAGCAAGTGGGGCTATGTTTATAAATTACACAGGCATGTTGCGCCGATAATTTAATGATGTCTTCGAGTTGAGCGGGATGCTTTAATGGAATCCAGTTGATCATTTTATAATTTCACTATGGTTTTAACTACCACTTTAACCACCTGAACAACCGTTTCGTTCATAGAAAAGTTATTGGGGCAACCATAACCTTTGTTACAAGAGGTGAAAGTGCTGAATACGGTGACAAAGGCTAATAAGCTCAGTACTTGCTTTAACTTTCTACTTTTCATCGGAGTCTAATTTAGATATGTTGGGAATTAAAATTTTTCAAATATGATTTTTAACGTAAAGGAGCAAAAAAAATTCTCTTGCCCTACTTAAAAAATCAAAATGCTCACAAAAGTAATGATTAAAAGGGGAAATTGACCAATTTAGTTTAGCAAACTATAAGATTCTAGTGCCAACTATCTAATGTAAGACATTCAACTATAGGTGTCTTCAGAACCAAAAATGTCCTGTGGCTGTTATAAATTTTTAGATAGCGGGATCATTATATGGTATAATGCGGACTTTTAGTATTTTTGCCCCGATCTTTTTACCCATATACTTCAATCATACAATATGTCTAGAGAAATAGCTTTAAGAGACGCTTTAAATGAAGCCATGTCTGAGGAAATGCGAAGAGATGAAACGGTGTTTTTGATGGGCGAGGAAGTGGCTGAATACAATGGTGCCTATAAGGTGAGTAAAGGAATGCTGGATGAGTTTGGCGCCAGGCGAGTGATTGATACTCCGATTGCAGAATTGGGTTTTGCAGGAATTGGAGTGGGGGCTGCCATGAACGGTTTGCGTCCGATAGTAGAATTTATGACTTGGAATTTTGCCATTTTAGCCTTTGACCAAATCGTCAATAATGCGGCAAAAACCTTGTCACAATCTGCTGGTAATTTCAAATGTCCAATCGTTTTTAGAGGACCATCAGGTGCTGCTGGCCAGTTGGCCCAACAGCATAGTCAAACTTTTGAAAGTTGGATGGCCAATGTTCCGGGCCTAAAAGTCATTTCTTGTATTGATCCAGCCGATGCAAAAGGATTGCTCAAATCAGCCATTAGAGATAACGATCCGATTTGTATGATGGAATCGGAAGTGTTATATGGTCATAAAGGTTTAGTACCTGAAGGTGAATATCTGACACCGATTGGTGTGGCTGCCGTTCGACGCGAAGGAACAGATGTGACTATTGTTTCTTTCAATAAGATGGTGCTTACAGCATTGGACGCAGCTGAGGAATTAGCGAAGGAAGGAATCTCGGCGGAAGTAATTGACCTTAGAACCATCCGCCCACTTGATCACAGAACATTGGTGGAATCAGTCAAGAAAACCAATCGAATTGTTGTTGTGGATGAATCTTGGCCATTTGCTGGCGTCTCAGCAGAAATTGCTTATGAGATTCAGAAGTATGCTTTTGATCACCTGGATGCTCCTGTGACAAGAGTGAATGCGGCAGATACTTCTTTACCTTATGCACCAACCTTGGTAGAGGCTTACATGCCTAATCCAGCGAAGGTGATCAAGGCCGTAAAAGAGGTCATGTATATTAAAGCATAAATGAATTCTACGACAGGAGGATAAGCTATCCTGGTCGAGAGAATAGATAAGCAAATCCTAAGCTGCACGCAGCTTAGGATTTGTCATTTTTGGCCTAAATGGCCCAGGCTTTTTGCCCTTTTTCGTAAGGCATGCAACCATCGTACTTACCGGGTACTTCTACATAACGTAGGGCTTTGGTGGCACCTACTTCAGAGGAGAAGTATCCCCATAAGGTTAGTTGCTTCATCATCGTGAAGTAATGACTTTTAGCCTCTTCCGATTTGCTCTCTTCATGCGCCTTAGCCTCTTTATCTAAGGTGGTCAGTAGGCTTGTCCGTTCTTCTGGTGTCAGCAAGAGAAAGTCATTGCCAGCAGCGGTTTTCGCCCATTCATTCAGCTGTCCGATACCCGCCAAGAAGACCTCTTGATCGCTGGCTTTATAGCAGTCCGTCACAATTACTTTCATAAATGCGCCAATACCAGCAGCTTTGGCACCAGGAGAAGAATCAGTAGTAGGAAGTATCGTTTCGCCCACCTCATCGAGGAAGGTGACATTATTTTCAGTAAACTCAATGGTAGATAGTGCAGGTGCGCTGGGCTTGCATCCCGTTAGGAATGCTTCCGCACCGATGATTGTTCCTCCCAGGATTAGGGAGACTCGGGTTAGTGCATCTCTTCTATTCATGATTACGCTTTTTGCTTAAAGGTTCATTTTTTTCAATTCATTCACGGCATAATCGGCTGCTCGTGCAGTGAATGCCATATAGGTCAAGGATGGATTTTGGCAAGCGGCAGAGGTCATAAAGGAACCGTCTGTCACAAATACATTGGGTGCATCCCAAACCTGGTTCCATTTATTTAGAACAGAGGTTTTAGGGTCGCGACCCATGCGAGCTGTTCCCATTTCATGAATACCACGCCCAGGGGTGCCATCGCCGTCGTATCCACTCACATCTTTTACACCACTAGCCTCTAGTATTTCCAAGCCATCCGTTAGCATATCTTTACGCATATTGAGCTCGTTTTCCTTCAGCTCACAGTCAATGGCCACGACATTTAACCCCCACTTATCAGTCTTCGTCTTATCAAGCGTTACTTTGTTTTCATGATAAGGTAGGATTTCACCAAAACCACCCATGCCAAAGGTCCATCGACCAGGCTCCGTCAAGGCTTCTTTGTATTCGGCACCGATGCTATATTCCGCAATATTTTGTCTCCAGCCTTCTCTACTCGCCGAACCTTGGTAACCAAAACCACGAAGGTAGCTGCGTTTTTCTCCAGAAAGATTTCGGAAACGGGGGATATAAAAGCCATTCGGGCGACGGCCATAATAGTATTTGTCTTCGTAGCCTTCTACCCAACCGCTTACGCGTACTCCTAAGTGATGATCCATTAGGTTGTGACCTAGTTCACCACTGCTACTACCTAAGCCCTCTGGCCACACATCTGTGGCGGAGTTCTTCATGATCCAGGTTGAATTGATGGTCGAGGCATTTAAGAAGACAATCTTGGATTTGTACTCGTAAGTTTGATTGGTTTCGGCATCTAGTACTTCAACGCCTGTGGCTCGTTTGGTGTCTTTGTCATACAAAACCTGTGTGACGATACTAAAGGGGCGTAACGTCAAATTACCCGTTTTAAGGGCGGCTGGGAGGGTGGAAGATTGTGTACTGAAATAAGCACCAAATGGACAACCTAACCAACACTTGTTTCTAAATTGACAGACCCCTCGTCCTTCAATGGGGGCTGTGATGTGTGCGGCTCGACCGATAATTAGATGTCGATCACCACCATAGTGTTTCTTTATGCGATCGGCTACATCCTTTTCGACACAATTCAAGTCCATAGGCGGCAAGAACTCCCCATCTGGTAAATGAGGGATGCCATCCTTATTACCACTAATACCGGCGAATTTTTCTACATAGTCATACCAAGGTTTGATGTCTTTGTAGCGGATCGGCCAATCAACGGCAATTCCCTCCTTCGCATTAGCTTCAAAATCCAGATCAGCCAAGCGATAACTTTGCTTTCCCCAAAGTAAGGAACGTCCGCCAACCTGGTAACCCCGAAACCAATCGAAGCGCTTAATTTCAGTGTAAGGGCAATCTTTGTCACTCGCCCACCAATCTAGGTTCATTTCATTCAGCGGATAATCCCTCTTCAAGACGGGATAATTCTCGATCATCTCCTGTGTTCTCGTACCGCGATGAGGAAACTCCCAGGGGCCCTTCATGGCATTGACATAGTCCTTTACATGCTCGATATTTTTTCCTCGTTCAAGCATCAATACTTTTAGTCCTTTTTCACAGAGCTCTTTTGCCGCCCAACCTCCACTAATCCCGGAGCCAACGACAATAGCATCAAATTCGTTTTCTGCCATTTTACAAATGTTAAGTAATGAAATTCGGTTTCTCTACATTATAGCGCATAAAGTTATATTATTTGAGGGGTTTGCCGCAATAAAGTTTGTCCATTTTAAAGTACTGGGGAGGGGACAATATTTTACGTAACTTTCCCCATACAATATGAAGCCACTACCCTTTAAAATACCTAGATCGACCCATCACTCTTTGCGCAGGCAGACGGATGATCAAGCCTTCTTCTATGACCGATTGCACTATCATCCTGAATGGCAAATAACACTGATTTTAAAAAGTGAGGGTACTTTATTTGTAGGGAATGGCATGCATCGCTTTAAGGAAGGCGATATTTTCTGTTTTGGTTCTAATCTACCGCATCTCTTCAAAAATGATGCGCTTTATTACAGTGAAGAAAGCCCCGGTGCTAGATCCTTTTCTGTATTTTTTGATTTACAATCATTTGGCCCTGAGTTCTTCAATTTACCGGAATTGAAGGCAGTGAAGTCTATGTTGTCTCAGGCCAATAAAGGAATCTGTTATCCTGGTGAGTCGACCAACAACTTGGCCAATAAGGTAACACGACTTGCTGGACTGGAAGGTTTTCCTTTGTTATTGCAGTTTTTTAGCTTATTGGAACAACTGAGCCAGGAAAAACCTTGGCAATTCTTGTCCAACATGACTTATGATCGAGCACAAGCAGAGTCTGCTGGAAAAAGGATGGATGAAGTCTTACAATTCATTTTTAAACATTATGAACGCAGTATTAGTATCAAAGAAGCGGCAGAAGCGGCTAATTTAAGCGTGCCTGCTTTTTGCAAATATTTCAAACTACATACCCGCAAGACCTTTATCAGCTACCTGAATGAGGTGCGCATTAATGCCGCCTGCAAATTATTGATTGATGAAGATTATTCCATTGGTCAAATCGCCTACCGAGTAGGATTCAATAATTTATCGAATTTCAACCGTCAGTTTAAGAAGTTAAAGGGCTTGACGCCTAGTGCTTATCGACAAGTCTATCCGTAGAATGACCTATCCTTGCCCATCGCGAGGAGAAAGATTCCACTTATATTTTACCGCTAGGCTTCTCAGGATAATGATAAAGAAAACGGTCATCAGCATGGCTGCGTCTCGCCCAAGCTCCAAGGCCGATAAGGCTAAGAATAGTAGGCCACCAGCAATACAGGCAGTGGCATAAATCTCCTTGCGAAAAATTAGAGGCACTTCACTACATAGCACATCCCGCAATACACCACCAAATACGGCTGATACGGTACCCATAATAACTGCAATGGGAGCAGAAAGGCCAAAACCCAGTGTTTTCTCAAGCCCAAGAATGGTGTATAAACCAATCCCAATGGTATCGAATACAAAGAGCGTACGTCGCACCTTATGAACGCCTGTTCCAAAGAGATAGCTGAGTAAGATTCCTACCGCTATTACAATGAGATAATTAGTATCTAACATCCAACCTACGGGTTGCCGCCCAATTAATACATCGCGGATTGTTCCTCCTCCTAGGGCGGTGACAAAGGCAATCACACTAGCTCCGAATACATCGAATTTGCGTTCGATGGCAGTCAAGGCACCACTAATGGAAAAAACTAAGGTGCCTGCTAAGTCAAAAAAGTAAATAATATCCATATGGTTTAGGCAAATCGTTCTGGGTGTAGAAGAGAAAGCTTGATACTCGGTTTTCTTTCGTCAATTATTTCAGCCACTAGTTTTCCAGTGATCGGCCCTAGACTGAGTCCCATCATGGCGTGTCCCCCCGCAATCACAAGATTTGAGATTTTGCGACTAGGTCCCATGTAGGGAAGACCGTCTGGAGAACAAGGGCGGAAACCCACCCAAATATCAAGGCTATCCTGTTTTGGAATAGTGACATCGGGGTAATATTGGGGTAGCGCCGCTAGAATACCTTGCACCCGCTTGGGGTTGACGGTGGTATTCATCCCTCCTAGTTCCAAGGTTCCACCAAATCGAAGGTCTTTTCCCATCGGTGTAATGGCCACTTTGTCCTCGCTAAGAATCGATGGAAGAGTAGGCCGGTTGCTGGGTTCAGACAAGGTAATGGAATAACCTTTCCCATCCTGTATAGGCATTTTAATATCTAATCCTCGGAGTAATTTCTCAGACCATGAGCCGGCGGCTAGTACGACTTGATCTACTTCAATTTTTTTGCCATCTTGGCTCAGCAAATGCGTGATTTTGCCTTTATTCGTCTGCCAGGACTTGACCTGCGTTTGAGGTATAAAAGTAACGCCATTTTGCTCAAGATCACTGATCAATGCGAACATGAATTGATGGGGTGACAGATGTGCATCACCGGGATAAAGGACTCCTCCCAAGCTATTGACCCTTGTATTTGGTTCTAATTGTTGAACTTCAGCGGGTGTTAAGGCTTTGGCTTCGACTCCCATCTGGTTGGCGGTGGCTGCTGTACTTAGTTCTTCCTGCTCACCCTTGGCGGAACGGTAGAGCATCATTAAACCCTTGGCCTCATAGTCAAAAGCTAGGCCAAGTCTTTCGCTTAATTCATGATAGAGTTCTTTACTGGCTTGATTAAGATCTCTAAGGATAGGCATGGCAGCTTGCACACGATCCGGGTGACAAGCTTTATAGAATTGCCAAAGCCATTGTATCAGTGAAAGATTGAGTCTAGGCTTAATGAAGAAAGGACTACTGGATTGGAACATCCATTTGAGCCCTTTTGCAATTACTCCCGGACTGGCTAGGGGGATGAAATGGCTAGGTACCACCATGCCTGCATTGCCAAAAGAGCAGCCGGTCGCAAAATCACCCTGGTCAATTACTGTTACCTGATGCCCGGCTTGCTGAAGATAATAGGCAGAACAAAGCCCAATCACACCTCCACCAATAATATGAATTTTCATCTTTTAACCATTTTAACTATTGCTAGATGACCTGAAAGCCATGCGCATAGGGATCATCTTCATCATCGATGAAAATTTGGTTGTATCCGGTTATCCTCGCCCAGCCTTGTATGCTAGGGATAATAGCCGGGTAATCACCACATTGACTTAGCGCGCTAACCTCACCAATAAATTGACTGCCGATGATACTTTCATGCACAAATTGATCTCCTTCTTTCAATTTGCCCTGGGCATGCCATTGTGCCATTCTGGCTGAGGTTCCCGTACCACAGGGAGAACGATCTATGGCTTTTTCACCGTAAAAGACCGCATTGCGAGCGTTGGCGGTAGGCGAGATCGTGTCGCCTGTCCAAAGGAGGTGACTGAGTCCCGTGATTCGATCATCTAAGGGGTGGACAAAGGAATATTTCTCATTTAGCCGCTTCCGGATGATGGGACTCCATTGAATTAACTGACCTGGGCCATAACTGTCAATTCCACGGTAGTTGTCTTGCGGGTCTACAATAGCATAGAAATTACCACCATAAGCCACATCCACACGGAGTGTCCCTAGATCAGGGCACTCTACCTCCAAATTCTCTTTATACAAAAAGGAGGGCACATTCGTCAATTTTACATGCTTAACCTTGCCTTTTTCCTGTTCGTAACTAACCAAGACCAAGCCAGCAGGGGTTTCCAGTCGGAGTTTTCCTGGGATTTTTGGCTGTACTAATCCTTCTTCAATGGCGATCGTAACTGTCCCGATGGTTCCATGTCCACACATGGGAAGACAACCACTTGTTTCTATGAATAAGATCGCCACATCATTTGCGGGATCGCTAGGCGAAAAGAGAATACTACCGGACATCATATCGTGTCCGCGAGGCTCAAACATGAGCCCTGTACGAATCCAGTCATACTCCTTCAAAAAGTAGAGTCGTTTTTCTCCCATATTGGCCCCTATCAAGTTGGGGCCTCCTCCGGCTACCAGTCGCACAGGATTACCGCAGGTGTGGGCATCGATGCAAAAGAAGGTTTTCCTCATCGCTTAGGTTAAGTTTAGATAGTCAGGAAGTTCGGGGCGAGAAGCCAATCCATCTTTCAAAATTTGGATCACGCGTTCACGTTCCTCGCCAGCTAGGATCAATCTCGGTGCTCTGACATGTTCGGTGCCAATGCCAGTCATCACCTCTGCCAATTTAATGTTTTGTACCAATTGTGGATTGATATCTAATTCTAAGATAGGCAAGAACCAGCGATGAATCTGAACGGCTTCTGCCATGCGACCTGCTAAGGCCAAACGATAGATGGCTACTGTTTCTCTTGGGAAAGCACAAACCAAGCCAGCCACCCAGCCGTCAGCACCCATCAACAAAGATTCTAGGGCTAAGGTATCCACCCCACAACTCACCTTAAGGTCATCACCAAAGGTCGACTTGAGTCGGCTAATGTTAGATACATCACGCGTACTCTCCTTGATGGCCTTCACATTGGATTGTTTCATCAGCTCTTCCATGATCGGGATCGTCACCTCTATCTTATAATCTACCGGATTGTTATAGATCATGATGGGGAGATCAGTGGACTTGGCGATGTTCGTAAACCAGCTTGCGGTCTCTCGATCCGTCGATTTGTACATCATAGGCGGTAAGGCCATTAATCCGTCGGCTCCGTTTTCTTGTGCGGTTTGAGCTACTTTGATCGCTTCTCGCTGATCACTCTCCGCCACATTGATAATGACAGGAATATCAGTGAGACTTTTGGCTTTATGTAGCAATTCCATTTTTTCTGCTAGCAAGAGCGTGCTGGCTTCTCCTAAGGAGCCCCCGAGGATAATGCCATCAATTCCGGCCTCAACTTGGGCCTTGAGGTTAAGTTCAAAGGTTGCCAGGTCCAAATCACCATTGGCATGAAACTTCGTTGTTAAAGCGGGATAAACACCAGTCCAGTTTACCATGATTTTTTTGATTGCAAGTTTAGGCTAATCTAAGCGGAGGTAGTTCGAAGATTTTATTTGATTTTGATACTATTTTATCAAATTTTCAAGAATGGAGGCTTATCAGTAATAAAATAATATGAAATATGGAAGAAGTAGAGCGACAAGTCGTGATTTGCTGTCATTTAAATCCGCATCATCCATTCATTGAGATCTACTCCTGTATCAATCTTCAATTTCTTACGCAATCGATAACGGCCAACTTCCACTCCTCGGATCGAAATATTCATCAATGGAGCGATTTCCTTGGTGCTGAGGTTCATTCTTAGATAGGCGCACAGTTTTTGATCATTTGACGTGAGTTGCGGATGATTGGCCTTTAATCTTTTCAGAAAATCGCTATGGACTTGATCAAAGTGGTGCGCAAATTGATCCCACTCACGATCTAAGTCAGCATCTTGACTTAGTAATTTGATCAGGCTTTTGATTTGCTTACTTGTTTTGGGTTCCTTGGTGTCCTTATCGAGCTTTTCCAATTGGGCCTTCATTTTCCCTAAGATTTCGCTTCTTTGCAGTAGATGCATCGTGGTGCTGGCAAGTTCTTGGTTTTTATGTCTAATCTCAGCTTCCAGGTTTTTGTTTTTTAGCTCAATGATAGCCTGTTCCCTTTTTGCTACTACTTTTTGATGTTCTTCCTCCTTTTTTCGCTGCTCAGACACTAGGTCTGCTGTTTTCTTGCGAAACCTACTTTGTGGAACTAGGATTAAGGTAGCAATAAACAATAAGATCAAAAGGAGGTATATCAATTTTGCCAAATTGGAGAAGTACCAGGGAGGAGTGATTTCAAAAGAATAGCTGACCACGGGGCTAATATCTCCAGTTAGGTTTTTTGCTCTGACTTGGAAGGTATATTCACCTGCCCGAAGATTGGTGTATTCCTTCTCCTGTTTAATGCTCCAAGGCGACCAGTCGTGATCAGAACCGGCTAGATAACATTGGAATTCAATTCTTTCATGAAATTTGTAATTGGGGGCGGTAAAGGCAAAGCGAAAGGCGTTTTGTTGGAAAGGAAAAGTAGTCGCAGCCTGGATGGGGGCATCAGAGTATTGACCAGCTAAAAGTAAGCTATCTCCATCTGAAATATTGTAAACACTTTGCAGTGTGACCCTTAAGCCGTCTTGACCATGCATTTCTTTAAAGGGATCTAATCGGATGAAACCTTTCTCTGCACCTGCAAGAGCCTGCAATCCATCTGAGCTTTCGATCGGATAGATGAATTCAAATCCCCTTACCAATTGAGAAGTGAGTCCAGGTAAAAGGTGCCTTTGAAAGGATTTGCTGACTCCTTTGTCTCGTACTTGCAAGAGGCCGGAAGATTGCGATCCAACAAACCAAATGTGACCTCGATGGTCTTCAAAAAGCCGTAGAATTTGAGTTTCACCTTCCAAAAGATTTTCCATTTCAGGATAGGGCTCGAAAAAATCCATATCGGGATTGTACCGATAAATCCCAGTCATACTGGTAAAAATTACTTCCTTATTTAAAGAGAAAACATTATTGAGGTTATCACTACTCAGGCCATCTTTTTGGCCGTATAATTTAACGGAGAGTTTGGTATAGGTCTCATTGAAATTCACTTTGTAAAGCCCACGATAAGGATGTGCTACCCAAATGTTAGCGCTTTCATCTTGTTCTAAAAATCGACTAGACTCTGTCAGTTCTTCAAATTTGCGTACAAAAAACCAGTTCTTCTGCCGTTTTTGGTAAAGTTCCAAGCCTCCATAGGTTCCTGCGATCATCAGGTCTTCTCGGTCTGCTATTTTCAAAAACTTCCAGACACCGGCCACTGACTTCGAGATTTTCTTGATGCTATGTTGTGATCCGTTTCGTTCTATTTCAAAAGCCCCTTCATGATGCCCCAGGAGCAGTTG
>Ga0070726_10002526_pt1 | contig 16409 bp, 17 predicted proteins | sample tdAd471_FD_67275 | JGI IMG/M metagenome (GOLD analysis project Ga0070726, IMG submission 67275) | Marine sediment microbial communities from the Atlantic coast under amendment with organic carbon and nitrate - tdAd47.1 | ecosystem: Environmental > Aquatic > Marine > Coastal > Sediment | place... | reverse complement strand
GAACCGCCAGTCGCGGGCCTTGAACTTGCGGCCGTTGGCCAGGTCTTCGATCCGGCCCGAGAGCTGATTGATCAGCGTGATCAGCAGCGCGTCGTCATCGTGGCCCGAAACGCCGATGTGGCGCTTGACGCTGTCGAGCGTGGTCAATGCGTTGGCATCTACCTCAAACGCCATGGGTCACCTACTTGGTTTGGACTACGGGTTTATTGGATGCCCTGCGACGCTTCTTGGGACGCAGCATCTTGTCTCGGCCTACGGGTTCGGCGAATCCGCCTCGCACCACGGCCAGGCCCTCGTCGTCGGGCAGTTCCGCGATATCGCCTATAGCGTAACCCGAATACTGCGATGTAAACCTGACGCGCATAAAAACCCGCACCCGCGTTAACGGGTGCCGGTTGGTTTTAGTTAACGATCTCGTCGACAGTCGACAGGTCGTTGTCGCTGGCCGGTGCGAACCGTGGGTTGAGGCCCAACAGGATCGCGCTCGAATCGCTGGTCGCGACAGCCGTGGTCAGCACGATCGCTACGTGCGTAAAACCGCCGTCCACGTCCAGCTCCTCGGCCCGGACATTGATCAAGGCCTGCTTGTCGTCGTCGGACCCGGCCTCCGTAAGCTGGCTGATCGCCTTGCCTGTGATGTCTTTGGCGCCGGTTCCGGACGAATCGGTTGCCTGCTGGAGCTTGGCGTCGATCGTGCCGCTCGAACCCAGCACACCGACCTGGACAATACCCAGGAGGCTTTCGAACTGGGACGCATCGCCCCAGTCGGACGTCAGCGCCCCGGCGGCGTTGGCGTCCGGGTCGATAGAACCCAAGACCGCCACTTTCTCAGAAGGTAATGTATTAACTGACATGGTGATGTCTCCATGAAAAACGTTTAAGAATGAACAGAAACTACGCCCGTGCGGCCAGATTCACGAACGGCGACAGGTTGTTCGAGCCGTTGTTTGGCGTGATGGACGAACTGAGCCACGGCTGCCCGTCGACACGGAATACGGCCTTGAAAGCCGTCATGTCGTAATCGAAGAACAGGTGGATGCTGGTCTGGTTGATGATGTCCTTTTTGATCGTGGCGTAAGACGCCATGTCCGCGAAATAGATATCACCTGCGTCGCCTACCGTCTTGGCGGTCTGCGACAGGATCACCGGCCGTCCGAACAGCATTCCGCCCGGCGCGTTCGTTAATCCGGTCGACGGCGGTGTCCATATCGGTTGGTTACCCAGCGTCATCGTGATCAACTGAGGAAACACGTCGTTGTTGGCGATCCAGACGGCCGTGCCGATACCCGATGCGGGCACGCGTGCGTACATCTTGGCTACGTTGGCCGCGACGACCGTATCGGCCGTCTGGCTCGTTTCCTTAGCCACCGTCACCAGCGCGCTGGAATTGGCAATACCCAACGGCTGGCCCGCGCCTGTGCCGTTGATAATCGCATCGTTAGTCTTCCACCGGATCGACCGAGCCGTCGCATTGGTGATAAACGCCTCAAGGGTAGAGGTGTCGCTCAGCAACTCGTCGGTCATCGGAACCAACGCGATCAGCTTGTTCAGACGTAGCGTGCGCTGCTTGAGTACGGGCTTGGTCTGCGTAGCCTGGTCGCCCTCGCCTTCCCAGAAGCAACGAACACCGTTGGAGCCCCAGGGGGTGGTCTCGTCCGCCGGGAACGTCATGCTGTTGCCTTGAACGGGCATCTCGTCCGTCAGAGGTAACAGCGCGTCGCCCTCAAGAGAATGCTCACGGATCTGGTCGCTAAACTCCGGCGGGACCAGGAACCCGCCGTCGGCACCCACGCCCTCGGATGCGTAGGTCGTGGGGGCTTTGGTCATCAGGCGATGGTCAAGAACCGACCCCGACTTGTTGCCCGCCTGGTACACGGCCCACGCGAACTCGCCGAAGCTCTTAAAGCCTTGCGTCCTCTTTTCGTCGTTACGGTAATCACCGCCTGTGACGACAGGGATCTTCTTACCGGTCTTGACCGACTTGATGGCCGACTGGATCTCGCGGCGGATCATCGATTGTAGGCTGGCCTGCGTCACATCGGCGGGCTGATCCTGGGGCGTTTCCTGGGCCTCGGGATCGGCAGGCGCTCCGACCAGGATGATCTGCTCGATCTCTACCGGCGATCCGTCCTCATTCACGACTGGGACTTCTTCTTCCTCGCCCTGCTTCAGAAAAGCGCCGACCTTGTTACGAAGCTCGTCTAAGTCTTTGGACTCGGCCTGCAGCTTGGGCAGGACGAACTCCATGAATTGCTTGATTTTCATTTCCAGAACCTTCGATAGGTACAGTGATAAAGCTCACGTCTTGAGCTTGTCGCTGCCTATCCGGCTCCGGCGATTAAGAAATGCGCCTATCCGGCTCTGGCCGCTGGGCCTGACGATTCATCCATATTTTAGACCACACGGTCTTATGATGTCAAGTAAATTTTGCCCGATTGACGCGCCATCTCGAAGCGGACCAATTCAGACTCGCTTGCGCTACGGACGGACACGGCGGGATTGCGGAAACCCTTCGGATCACAAAATGCCACATAGGCCTTGGACCTTAAGAGTTCAGGGTCGTTGACCATTTGAGTCTGGGGCAATACGCCCGCAGGAATCCCGAACTCCTTCACAGCAACGCCACGCGGGATCAAGCCCTTGCCCACGGCCGTGACAAAAGCGTCCGCATTGGACTGGACCGGCGCGACAGACCATTCCAAGAGCTTCCACTTAGATATCACGTTACGCACCGATTCGCCAAACATCTCCTTATCGCGTTTGCTGGGCTGGCGTTGCTCGATGGGGATAAACCCCACGCTGATGCCCACGCGTTTGCCCAGCTCCTTGGATTGGGTCACAAACGCACGCACAAAATCGGGGAAAAACTCGCCCGAAAAATCCTTGGGCCGCTTCAGAAAATTCGCCTTGGCCAGCCAGCCCTTGTCGGATCTTTTTAACGCGCCGGGGATCGCAATGGGCCTGTCGTAATTGTGGTTCCAGAACACAGAACCCGACACGTTGAATTCGCTGGGGTCCATGCCCAGAGGCAGCAAAACCTCTTTGTCGCGATCAACCGAATCCGTCGTGATCTTGGCCGTGAACGCGAACGGGTCGATCTCAGAATCAACCTCGGCTGCGACCTGCTTGAGCTTGACCTCGGCATCTTCGTCGAGGCGGTGCCGTTTCTTGATGCCCGCAATAACAAGATTAGTTTCCATCGTTCACGTCCCTTAATACAGCCACCAGGTCGCACCGGTCGTTCGGGTGCAGGGGTGGTCCCTGGATGTCCCTGAAATTCACCTTGAGTGTACCGCCCTCCGTGCCCTGAACCACATCGCCCAGCTTGAAAAAACTATCGTCTAGCCCGACCGTCTTGTTATTGAACTGTGCCGCTAGAGACTTGCAGAACTCGCAGGCGTTCGGTGCCAGCAGCCACTGCACGCCCTCGACCACGCCCGACTGGCGCCACGACTCTTTCTTGCCCTGGACAAACGCGTCGGCCGATTCGGTGCGGGCGATTGCGTCGGCACGGGCACGGCTAAACGCGCCGGTCTCCTCGATCGATCGGCTCAACTCTGTAGGGGTAGCGCCCTGGCCGACCCCATCGTTCAACACCTGCTCGACACGGGCGCGGGTCACGCCGCTTAATTCACCGGCCAACAGTGTGGTGCGGCTACGGATAAAGTCTGTCACCTGCTGTGATGTGATATCAAACCCGGTAACGCCGATATCCGACAGCCCACGCTCAAAAGACGCCCTGAGCATTTCAGACAGCGGCTCAAATATGGCGTCCTCCAGGTCACCGCTCATGGCTTCGATACGGTCCAGCACGCGCTGAATCTCACGGCTTGTGATCTTGAGGCGCACATCGCCCTTGAGCGTCTTGCCAACGATGCCCATAACGTCTTCGGACACCTGATCGAACACGCCCTGCACCGCGTCACGCAGACGCGTCTCGGGCGTCACCGGCTGGTCGTCTCGGATGTCCTGGTCTGCGGCGACCTTGTAGATTAGTTCTGATTGGCTAAATGACTTTCCTGACGGGCAGTTGCAGCCGTCATTGGCTAGGTCTGTATGCTTGGCGGCGGGTTGGGTGGAGTCGGCCTCTGATGCGTCGGCGCTGGCGTCCTGTTCGTTGGCCAAGGAGGCCGATTCCTCTCCGACCCCAGTATCGGCCTCCACTGCTTTAGGGACCACTCCACTAACATCGACATCAGATCTTTCACTATCCAACACATCCACGCCATCAACACCACCGGCAACGCTATCAGCTTCTTCATCACGACTAAGCCCCTTTAATACCTTCTCCACAATCTTCTCGATATCACTGTCCTGCAAGCCTACCGACCGGTTCTCAATCTGGATACGTGCCGACTCCTGCTCCGTCGCGGGACGCGCCGACGGCTGCGCGGACAACCCAAAGCCAGCCAGCGGGTTGGGCTGAACACCGATGGGCTGGCCGTTGACCAGCAACTTGTCCGCCATCGGGTCGTCGTGCGGCTCGTCGCCGATCCGCTCCCGCACCTCGTTCAGCGTGCGGATACCACCGCTCGACAGGCGCGTGTTTTCCTCTAGCTCAAACTGCTTGTCCGCAGGCACGGGGTTATCAAACGCCAGCACCGCGTCGTCCTGGATATCGAACATCGGCAACAGCTTCTCGTTGAGCTTCTGCTCGATCAGCTTGATGCTCGGCAGGATCGTCGATTCACGCCACTGAGCGTACCCGGTCTTGCTCGACGCCAGGTTCGGGTCGTTGGCCTTGAGCATCGACACCGGCACGCCAAACACCGCCGAGATTTCTTCAACCACCTCGTCGCGACCCGTAAGGTCTTTGGGCGGGAAGTTGAGCGGCTTAAGCTCAACGTCACCGGAAAAGCTCAAGAACCTGCCGGACTTGCGAGAACCCATCAGCTTCTGTTCGACCTTCGTCTCAAGGCGGTCAAGCTGATCTCCCTGCGTACCCGCCTTAGCCACCATCAGGTAATCCGGCCGGGCGTGGTTGTCGGCCATCGCAAGGTCCATCTCGTGGTTGGACTCATTGAGCTTCACTACACCCCACGCCGCCTCGGGCTTGCCCATTCCGTAATACAACCCGTCACGGCCGGGGTTAGTGGTCCTGAAGTGCACCACCTCATCAACCGCGTAATCAAGCTGCGACGAACTATCGCGGCCGTACACGTAGCCACGGATGAACTGTTCACGGTCGGGCACGACAAACATCCACTGGCTGGGCATGGGCCACAGCTCGCCGGGCACGCCCAGGTTATTGACCACGGGGTGCAGGTACGCGTTGCCGATCAGCTCAAGGTAAAGCGCAACCAATTGGATCAGGTCGAACTGATTGAACCACGGGTTCACGTTCTTGAGCAGTTCCAGGACCGGGTGGGTATCTACGACCTCCTCGAAATCTTCGCCGAACTCGATCACCTTCCGCATGGTCTGCTTGTGGGGCGTGATCATGCCCATAGGGCCAGACGCATCGCCATACAGATACCGCTTGGATTGCCTCGTAGCGGGCCGTGTGTTCCACAGCTTGTTGACGCCTGATCGATTCCGAACAAACAGACGCAACGGCACGGACGATACCGCGGTGGCGTTGATGCTGGCGGCGGCATAAACCCAGGACCGGTACGACGCGATCGCCGCCTCAGGATTGAACGGACGCTGCTTGGCACCGAACCGGCCCGAGCCCTCGATGACGCGAACCGATGAGTTGAGCCACTGGTCGCGGCTGGACTGTGCCTTGTGATAGATATGGGGCGCGTAGGGTTTCATTGCCACATGCTTTCATTGTTAAACCTGCCGGTTTCGCCTGAGTCGCCGATCACGCGGACACGCACAGTATTCTTGGTCTGTTCTTTCCAGCACTTCACGGCCAATGCCAGGGCACAAACGCCGTCGTCATGCAATCCAGAGGGCGCTTGGTATCGAACATGACCGCCGGGGCGGTACTCGTACTCGAACGACTCGACCTCGTTAGTGAGCCAGCCCTCGGGGAAGCGAACCTCGTTGCGCTGGATCGAAGATGCCAGGCCTTCCATGAGCTGCTGCTTGCTGGTGCTCGTAAACTTGAACCCGCTGATATTGGCCCGGATGCGCTGAAAATCTTCCACGATAGGGTCGCCGACACCCGTCGAGTCCACCAGCGTCTTCCAGCCATTGACTTGTGATAGCACGCGCTGGCGCGTCTGGCCCCAATCGATCTGGAACCGGTCCAACGAACACACACGTCCCTCCGCGTCCAATCCGCATACAACGGTCCAGTCCTGGCTCTTGGCAAGGTCCACGCCAAACGCCACCGGTGGTGATTCAGAAATCCTATCGATCACGCATTCACGTATGGCCTTGATGCCGAACGGGTTGCCGCCGTCATCGGCCGGGATGCCTAAATATTCCTGCTCAAAAATGTGCAAGAGCCCCGACTTCTCGTATTCGGCCCTCGCTTCATCGACCTCGCCCATGTTGATGTAAGGGTTGTCTGCCGTGCCCATACACCAAGAGGCCCAGCCCTTGTCGCCCTGCTCACCCTTGGCAAACAGTGTCTGGAAATACTTACGGCCACGCGGCGTCCCCAAAAACCATCCGTCACCGCCAAGATCAGACAACGTGGGACGTAGTGATTCGGTCCAGACCCGCTGTAGGTCACGCACAAGTGAGGCCTCGTCAACAATGATGCGTTTGTATTTCCTGCCGCGTCCCGAGTCGGGGTCATCCAGTGACCAGAAGTCGATGGACCCGCCCGTAATCAGATCGACGCGCTGCTCTGTTTTATTGACGGACGATATCAACGTCTTGATCCGTCTTGTGATTTCCCGCCAAGGCTCCATAAGGTACTTGTAGGTCGGTGCGAACCACCCGACCGGATCTCCATGGAACGCGGGGTCTTGGGCAAGGTCTTGACCAAACCTCGTCTTGCCCCATCTCCTGCCGCAACGCACAACGTTGAATCGCTTCGCGTTATCGAGGATGTGCTGCTGCCCAGCGTGAAGCTTGGGCACATCAATCGTGAAGTTCATCTTCGCTCTGCCTTACGGGTTCTTCGACCCGGTTAATCGTGATATTGATTTGCCCGTCGCTCTTGAGTTCTTGCTTGTCGGTTTGATCTAACTCTTGCTTGCCCAGCCATATGAGCATCGTCGGGTTGCCTGAACTGGCGCATAACATCTGCAATTTCCTGATCTGCATCCTCCTTCGCGACCTGCTTTTTCTTAATATTTCGGAAAAACGCTTGCGTATGGTGCCTTCATCACAACCCATCACGTCCGCGATGTCGGTATTCCTAGCGCCGTCTTCGGCTAACTGAGCAACTTGCTGCTCGTCAATATCAAGTTTGGGCCTCGCCATCGATTATCCCTTGACTTTCAGCTCGAATCAGCAATAACATCAAGCTCCACATTGCGCACAAGCGTTTGAGCGGGACTTGAATCTGTTGTTGCTGTGATCTTGATCGTGTAACGCTTTGTTGACGCATCACCTCCACTGACACTGAACTGAACCGCCTGACCTATCGCAACGGACTCACCCAGTATCGTAAGCGCTGCTGTATTGACAACCTTACTGCCCAGCGTCAGGTCTGATGTCGTGACCTCAACGATTGTAGGCGTGCCTGTTAGAAGCTCTCCTGTATCGAGCAGTTCGGCAAACGACACCGCGACGTTACGCACATCACTTTCGGTCTTGCACTGGACTTGTGGCGCTGTGGCTACACTCATGACCCTTCGCCTTCCTTAGCAGAGTAATGCAACTTGTTTTCTTCCATAGCGTAATGAACCTTTGAATCGTCCATCTTGTATTGCAGCCCTTCTGCGGTGGGTACTTGAACGATAGGCGCCGTACCGCCTCCCATCCCAACACCATGCAATAACAGAAGCACTAAAGACATATCAGACCTCGACGTATGTAAGGCATCCGTCAACCGAAACGGCAGCGCTCAATTCCAGGTTAAGCAACGCGTTGTCAGCGGTTTCAAACCAACCTGCCGGGTTGTATGGCAGAGTAAAACCACTGTTTGCCGTAAGGTCCATCTGACCCGTAAGTGCTGTCCCGCCTGCGCCAGATTCAAACCTGGCATCGACATCACCACCCGCAACCATAAAAAGTGACAAGACCCTTATTTTGATACCTGCGCCCGCAGCGGCAACGAGCGTATTATCTCCCGACGAAGCGTCATCAATCACTGCGTATTGAACCGCTGATGTGGCATCTGGGAGCTGCGTCGTTTTGAGATTACCGAACCGGTCGGTTCGTAATTGCACATAATCGCCGTCAACCGGTGTCAGTACGGCTTGCTCATCGTCCCTAACCGCGAGTATGGCAACGCCCGTATCTGTCCCGCCTGCGGCATTATCTACGGCTTTGCCTAGCATATTGGAACTCGTTCCGGGTATATGCGTGATGATGTCTATCTGGACTTCTGAACCCGATATCGCGCCGTCCAGGTTGGTTAACGCTGCGTTGGTAATCCCGATATCGCCATTGGTGTCTACATTTAGCCCACGCTCGTTGCCTGCGTTGTCACGGATATTGACGTACTGGCATCGGTTAGCGCTCATACGCCCGATACCGATATCGTCTTCGTCCACGGTATCGGGCGCCGAGTCGTCAAACAGGTATCCCGCTGCACCCACCTTGGAAGATCCCGTAGCGAACGCGATATCATCTTGTAAAAAAGCATCGTCTATGACCTCGACGGAACTCTGTATGGCCGCTGCCGCCGTATTGATCGCCGCCAGGTTGGCGTCGTCCGTGGCAATCGTCACGCGTTGCGTTCCATTAGCGACATTGCCCGCACCGGTGTTCGTGCTCTGGTTGCCGACCTTCTGGACATTGATATTGCTTGTGGATACGGTTGATGTGATCTGCTGGTCAAGAACGGCAGACGTCTGGAGGTTGGTGTGGAATGATATCCGGTCAAAGATGATACCCGTCAGGGTATCGGCCTGATTACCAAATTCGACACCAACCGACACATAGGTAACCGACGTGGGGTTCCATCCGTTTCCGGCAATGGCGTCGTGGTCGGCAGATCCAACCGAAAATACAAGCGTCTGGAACACACCTGCGGTCAGCTCATCGACGCCGATCTGCCACTCGTTATAATTACTTGAATCTGTCCCCAGCCGGACAATGACGTTGACCACATCCGTCAGGTCCGACAGATAAACAATGGTCCTGATGATATCGTGGGCAGAAACATTTCCGAGATCAACCGAAGTGATTGTGTCCTCGATGAACGCGTAGGCCGTGTTTGCCGTCCCGTTGGCCTTGTCGAAGGTCAGCGCGTTCGTTCCCACGACGTGCTTGGTGGTGGTTGCCAGGTTGGTCGCGTCGTCGTTGACGGCGGACCAGGTTCCTGTGGCGTTCATATTGCCGATAATGATGTGCTGTTCGGGCTCAACATTTAAAGCGCCAAAGTTGTTAACCATGGCGTTCATATAATTACCGGAATCGTTGATACCCGTAACAACGGATTTCGTTGTGATGGAATCAGAATCACTAGATAGGTCTTGGTTCAGCGGGGCGTTAGGTATTTTCGAGAAATTACCGAAATAGGTATAGAGCTGGAAGGTGCCCTGCGCGCTTGATCCGTTGACAAACCTAACACGAAAATGCCTCGGCCCTTTCAGTGCCGTGTGAAATTCGTGTATATTGGCCGTGACGGCAAAACCAGAGGTAGGGAACGTCCTCCAGTTGGTGCCATCCACAGAAAAATCGAAATATAATGTACCGGCCTGGTCTGCAAAGCAACTGACCATAACGTCGGGGTATTCGTTCTGTTCACCCGTCCCCGTAAACGTCGCAGAACCCCCCAGCGGCGTAGTCGAGCTGTTGGTCGATATCGCCGATTGAACACCCGAAAGCGTTGCGTATAGCGAGCCTTCTGCATTGACCTGGAGAGGCGAGTAATCTCCCGATGTCCCGGCCAAGGCCGATAAGTTATCCTGCCTAACACCAAGCGCCATAGTCCCGGTATCACCGCTGTTGTGTGCGGCATCCTCTGCGTACTGTGTACCGCCACCGATACCCGCATTATCAGCCTCTATAGAGACCTTGAGCCTTCCACTTGAATCCACCTGAAGCGGCCCGACATCACCGTCCGTGATGGTCTGTTCGGATGATTGGTACAGGCCTCCGACCAGCGCGTGCTTGGAAGTGCCATCGGTCCAGTCATCGTCATCGGTATAGATGATATCGTCGATAAGCTGTAATGCCGTAAGCGCATCGCCGTCTACCTGAACCGCAAACGTCCCGGCATTGGTGACGTTTCCGGAAACGATATCAACCTGCATTTCTGATCCAGAGACGGCACCGGCAAGGGTGGTTAGGTCGGTGTCGATGTTGTCCAGAACAGCATTGTCTGTGGCACTTAAATTCGCCGTCACTGTCCCGTCTATGGTGATAGCGCCTCCGCCGTCGTCTATAGATATCGTAGAACCGTTGTCGTCCACGGAAACCACGCCCGTAGAATCCGTGGCGATTGTCACCCTCACCGCGCCGGCCTCAGTACCGGCACCGATCACGCTAGATGAACCAAAGACATCACTAAAATCAGTGCCCAACATGACGTCAATCGTCGATGTCGTAATATCTATGGGAAGCGGGTTGCTGCCGTTTATGTCCGTCGGCGTGTATGAATCTTCAGTGCCGGTAACAGTAACCAGCGATACGCCTTGCAGTTTAGAGGTGTCACCGTCGTGAGTGACCTGCTTTGTATATATCGTATCACCGCCTGAACCAGAATCTAATTGTGTATTAGATGGCATATGACCAAACTCCTACTTTCCCACACCCAACAATGAAAGTGATCCGGTAACAAAATCTACACCCGCCTCGATCGCACCGATCGAACCCGAGCCGTTATCTAAGCGCGTGTTGCCCTTAAGGTCTGTGATGAGAACGGCTAGGCCGGAAGGCACCTGATCCAGCAGGTCAGAGCTGGCGCCGGGCGTGTAGTCACCGTTGCCCGTGCCGTCGCCCGTAACGCTGTTGTCGTCGGTGTAGTCCGGGTCGCAAGGGCTGGTGCCCGACTCGGCCTCGCTGGTTCCGAAGATATCGCTGGAATCCAAACCCTCGTAAGCGTTGCAGAACCCAAGCGTGTTTTCCGCACCGTTTGCAATATACCCCACCCCGTATAGCGATGGCCAGTTACCCACACGGTTAGCATTGGCCGTCGGGAATATATCAGTTTTAATATTGTATTCTTCAAACGAGTTGTACTTGACCGACGCGTTGATGTGGTCGGTCTGGGTGCTTCCGGTGTCGTTGTACAGGAAGTTAATCCGTTCTCCGGCAACCGTGTTGTGATAAAGCAACACGTTCTGTGTTGTTGTGGTTGTCTCGTCGGCACTGATCTGCAGGTTAGGGTTTGTGCCGCTGGAACGCTCGATGATGTTCCCGATCATCGAAATCCCTATTGAGCAGTTAGAGGTTTTAAAGAATTGTGCCGGAACAGTTGCGCCGTCGTAATCGTATATCTCGCTGAATTGAAAGACCAAAGGGTCTTCCAGAGGACCGGTGGTAGAACCCAAGTCTTTTGTCCCTATCCCAACCTTGTCCGTTGTGTTGGCGACAAACCGCATCGGCCCTTTAATCGGCACTGACGTTGCCGACGAGATGTCGTTGCCGTCCATCCAATGGCATATCCTGGCCGCAAAGTTTTTTCCCATCCCAAAGAGGTTGGCGTCATCGATAGTGCAATCGGTCAGGAAGCAGGTTGCCGAGCGATACGAAAAAGATGAGACGACAGGCGCGGCAGTCGAGTTGGCGTCTGTTGTGCAGTCGTGAAACCAGATATACCTAGCGCCCGACGCGCCATCCATCCAGGCATTTGCGGCGGTCTTTTGGATTGTGAAATCGCTGAACTTAAGGTGTGGCGTGTTGTATGCCTTTGCGGCGCCATAAGTAAGTGTTACGGCCGACCCATTGTCTGGGTGCGGCAGAACCTCACGCATATAGCTTAGGTCTGTCGGCGCCGTTACCGCCGTGCCAAGGATATCGATCGAGGTATCATCGTCCGTCACATAGATCACGTTGCCGCCTGCGGTCAACGCGGCACCAATCGTCAGGTACGGATCGGCCTCTGCCGTTGCCAGTGTGGTGCTTGTAACCCCCGTGCCATCATCACCGTTTAGGCCGTCAACAACCGCGTAGTTATCCAACGAATCCGACTTGTCATTGTAAAACGTATAGTCGCACTGCCCCAGCACCGTATTGTCGGCGTTGACCGTCTGGTCGTTGGTATCAAATACCGAGTCCGCGTCACCCACGGTGGGGTAAACCACACAATTGGCGGTGAGTTCTTCATCTTGGTCCAGCCCGGTCAGGCTGATAGATGCCTGGTATTCCTCGGCATAAAGGGCGGATACGGTTCTCTGGTTCGCGGTCGGGCTTGTGGCGTTACCGGTGGCGGTGTTGGTCGATTCGTCCTCTAGCGTGAACTCGACCCTTGCAATGCCGAACCGGTGATTGGCCGTGAATTTGAGCGTTGGGTCGGTCTTGAACCTCTGGAACGGCACCATGGCCCACTGGCCGAACGCCTTGGGGTAATCCACTGTGGAGTTGTTGGTGACGGTCAGGTCAGTAGTGGCGTTGCTCTCAGTCGTGCTGGGTGTGCCGCCCGCATCCGTGATCACGCCGGCCACGAACGTGACGGTAGGCGCGGTTCCGCTGGCGCCAGCTCCGGTATCGTCGTCGTCGTAGATGTATTCCGACAACGCCATGCGGAATACAAGGTTGCTCGACCCGTTGATTGACTCGTCTAGGTTGGCTTGGTTGGGTGTGGTCTGCCTAACGGCGGCCGTGCCGTATACGGTTCTGGTAGTCGTCCCAAGCGTGCCCGCCGAGTTGTACCCCTGGCTGACCACAGTAAACGTGACGTTCGCCGTACCACTTACGGGCGTGCCAAAGTCGTAGGTCGCCCCGGTTGAGAAATCTTCGACCTCAACGTCAGCCGACCAGCCGTCCGCGTTGACTGTCACAGAAACAATGTCGCCCTTGGCCATCTAGCTCTCTGTGTTTGAGATAATTAATATTAGGATGATCGTTGTTATCAACAGCACGGCCACCGTCCTTAACGTCCACCACAATGCCGGATGCAAACGCACCTCGTGCGTGCCTAAACCCCAACCGCCTTCTGCGCCATCTTCTTATATGGCACAGTCTTAAACAGATTCCCGATAACCGCCGCAAGCGCTAGCCATCCATAATCCTCTAACGGCCTATCCGTATCAACCGGCGGAATCGTCGGCGCTGGCGGGATAGTCAGGGAAGCCCCGACCGGCCTGACCCCCATCGCTTCTGCGAACGGGCTCGTCGGTGTTTTGAAATTGATCGTCTTGCTGCCGTCCGGATTGTCGATCTCCTGGACCGTCGGCGTTGACTCACAACCGATAAAAAGAAACAACGAAACCAACAAAATCAAACATCTCATGGGATTACCCTTTCTTGTTTCCTAGCCATCTACCCGAAACGCTATAACCGCCCATCATCAAAAACCCGATGGCCATACACCATTTTTCATAGCTTGGGAATGTTGTGGGGTCTGAATCAAACAGGGTGGGCAGGATCATCGGCAGTGCGGCAAGCAACGCCCCGATCGTATTGGGTGCCTTAAGATTGCCCATAGGAAAACCCTTGACTTAGATCAATGGTAATATATGTTGTGGTTGCCAGATATGTCAATACTACATATAGTACATTCTGCTAGTATTCCTATCTGGAATCGGCCACATGGAAAAACCTGAAAACGCCGCTAGCCAGTTCAACAGCGTGATTATCACAGGTCTTGTGGCGACGCTATTAACGGGCGGCGTAAGTGTTGGGGTGTCTTGGGTTACGTGGGGACAAGACGCTGTGGACGAGGATAAGGTCGTTAGCCTGATCCTGTCACACGCACCCTACGTCAAAGACCAAAAATTCATCATGGAGGCCCAGAAGCGCAACACGGAAGGTATTAGCCAGCTCACTGAGCAGGTCGGCGAACTGGTAAAGGTGCAGACGAAGATATCTACCCAGATGGATATGCTGATCCGGATCAACAACCCGAATAATTACGTGCAACAGTAACATCGGTTAACGTCCTGAGAGAGTACACCGCCATTGAATCAGCCCGGGGAGGCCGTTTCCATCCCATACAATGGCGTAACCGCCATCGTTCCCAGCGGCGTACACCTGTGTACGTGCTGCTCACATAGGTTCTGGAACCTATCGTCAGGCCTGCACACGCAGCCGTGAGATAGCTTGACGAACGCAACCGCCTCTTGTCCGCACATCGTGCAGGGTATGGGTTTAGGCATCATTCACTCCTAGCCTCGCCACCCAGCGATCCCGGTTAACAGCCGGGTGCTGGTGGTGCGGCATCAACATCCCCTGTTATGTATTTCACTTAAACGACTAGTCTGAACTTCCTGTAACGCACCGTAGGTACATCGGATCTCAAACAAGAACAGTTCAATTAACGTCCACGAGTGGTCCGCGTGTTCAATCTTTTTTTTGTAATTGAACCGGTCTCGCGAAAGAACGTAGCCAGCATCCCTGCCGTCCCCATGCGTGTCGCGCCATCCGTTCTTTTTAAAACTTCTGATTGTCGTCAGTCGGTCATACGGTTGATTTTTTCCCTCATCCCACTTGTACCATGCACGCCGAACGTGGATCTCGGTCTCCCCGTGCACCATAACCACCAAACGACGTGATTGAGACTCTAGAACAAATATCTTTTGTTCTTCACCAGATTTCTCATACCAAGCGCGATTATCAATATCGTTAAACTCCAGGGGCTCGTGTTTAGTGTATTGAAGGTGTACCAAGTGGTTGTAGACGTCTAAAATAAACGGCCACGCTTCTGATAAAAGGAATCCCGCATAGTGTTCCATCATCCACTGGATCAAGAGACTCCGGCAACCCCTCCTGCTCCCTAGATCGTTTTCCGCAGTAATGATCGCTTTGGATAATGCAATCGCCCAGCACTCCGTAGAATCCCATTTACCGTGTAGGATTTGCCCGAACCGCTCCCCAATCGCTGAGGCGAGAAGTTCTTTTTCGGATTCTTGTCCGAGCCACTTCGCTACTTGCTTAATCTCTTTTTTCAGATTCTTCTTATTCATTCCGACATCTCCTGAACCGCCAGGACGGCGGCGATGGCCACGGCGCGGGTCTCTTTTATCTGTGATGACAAACCCTTAACAAGCTTACTCCCGACCCATTTGTAAATTCTTACATCCACGTTCATTGTAAGGTGTCCTGAAATAACTTCTACAATCCAACCATTACTCCTCAGAAAGTTTTTAAGATCCCCCATCGCGGACCAGGAGGTTGATGGGTGCCAATCTTTAATTCGACAATGTGCTATCAATCCATCACCATAAAGCCGATCTGCCATAACTTCCCAACCCATCACCTCACGCGCAACCACATCGTCTAGTTCTTCGTCGGTCATGGATGTTAGTTGTTCACGGGTGTGGGTCATTGGGTTCCCAGAATAGATTTGGATGTAAGATTGTAACGCCTTGCCCGCGAACCAGTCACGAAGGCTCATGCCCCTCTGGAAATAATCACCATCAGAAGCGGACGCCGGGAATGCCGGTTGTCCGGTCTGCATTTTTTTTTGTGGCTCATTTCTTGTTCTCCTGAATAACCCGATTCATCGTGAAGGCCAATGCCCCGATCTCATCCACAAGACCCTGCTCGGACGGGCTGATCATGCCGTCGTCGATGGCGTGTTGAACCTCTTTGAGATTCCACCGCGCATGGTCCTTGAGATTCAAAAGGAATCGCTCGGGGTTGCTTCGGTAACGCTTCATGTCGTATGTACCCAGCCTGTCGTTGCGTACGTGCGTATTGACCCGCAACGCCCATAACTCCAGACCGGGTTCTATGTTGCGCTTACCGCATAACAATAGACCGGCAATGAATGATAGGATTATGCAGTTCTGTATGACGAGTGTTCGGGTCATGGTTTAGATTCGCGGACTGTCGATACGGTGGTCTGTTGTGCTAAGACTCCAACTCTTCCAGTATTCTGATGAACGTCACCAACTGATCTCGTGAGTATCTAAGCTTGTTGTCATTCAATGGCCCTCCGACACAGACAATGTGATTTTTAGCTTTCCTGATTCGACTTCTCAGATCAGACAAATCTTCGCTCATTTTTACGATACGCTTTGCCTGGGTTGCGATCATCTCTGTGTCGTCCATAGGTTTGTTCTCACGATTCATGATCCGGTGTCCTGTTGCTCATAGAACGCACGCCGTCTCTCAGCCTCTCCGTCTTTAAGAATTTTTCCTGACCAACGCCCCCACCTGGTGTGGCACTGACCGCACCGCCATTCCGATACACCGTCGTAACGCTCTGGGTGGCCGTAGCAGTACTCCACACCGATGATTGAGTATTTGCTTTGGTTGTTACAGCTTGGGCATTGCATAGTTGTCAT
>Ga0070726_10002525_pt1 | contig 16410 bp, 17 predicted proteins | sample tdAd471_FD_67275 | JGI IMG/M metagenome (GOLD analysis project Ga0070726, IMG submission 67275) | Marine sediment microbial communities from the Atlantic coast under amendment with organic carbon and nitrate - tdAd47.1 | ecosystem: Environmental > Aquatic > Marine > Coastal > Sediment | place... | reverse complement strand
AATTTGCGGGACCAGCCATCGGCGGCTTCGCGGATTTCAGCCTGCGCGACAAGACCATCTCGCTTGTCGGAAGACATCCTTCGCGCCAGCCGACACCTCAAGCCGCCGAAACCCCGGACAACGCGTCGATGGCCGGACCAAGCTGATCGAAGGAGGAAATCGCGACCTTGTGAGGAATGGTCGCAACCGGCGTCTTGCGATAGCCTTCGGTGAACAACACAAACGGCGCACCGGCCGCCACTGCCGTTGCCGCGTCCACTTCGCTGTCCCCGACATAAACCGCAGCGGTCTCGCCCAATCCTGCAAGACAGGCCCGAAACGGTGCCGGGTCCGGTTTTTTCACCGGCAATGTATCCCCGCCGACCACCGCCGAAAAATACTCCGCCAGCCCAAGCCCGTTCAGAACCTGATGGGTCAGGGCCTCGGCCTTGTTGGTACAAACCCCCAAAGCAAAACCACTGGACCGCAAATCCGCAAGCGCGCGCTCAACACCCGTGTAACAGGTGGACAAATCCGCCGGTGCTGCCTGATAATGCGCGACAAAGGCGGCCGTCCATTCCGTGTGATTAGCCTCAGTCGGCGTCACACTGGCGGCGGCCATCACCCGTTCCACCAGTTTCGGAATACCATTGCCGATGAAGCCGCGCACCATGTCCAGCGACTGCGCAGCCCGCCCCATTTCGGCCAATGTCGCATTGGCGGCTGCGTGGATATCCGGCGCGCTGTCGACCAGTGTCCCGTCGAGATCGAAGATGACCGCGCTCATGCGGCGTCTTTCCACTTGATCGAACAACCCATAGAAGGGATCTGATCCGCTGGCCCCTTCCCGGTTTCTGCGATCTGTTTCATCGCCAGAAACAGATCGCGGCGCAGATCCTCCGGGCCAGCCTCCTTTCGGGACGCATCCAACCGGCCGCGATATTGCAGCCCTCCAGACGCATCAAATCCAAAGAAATCCGGCGTACAGGCAGCGTCATAAGCCCGCGCCACGTCCTGGCTTTCATCGAACAAATACGGAAACGAAAAACCGCGCGCCTCGGCCAGCTCTTTCATTTTGTCGGGCGCGTCCTCGGGGTATGCCGCGATATCATTGGCGCTGATCGCGACGGTCTTGACGCCCTGCGCCTGCAAGTCCCGCGCGTCCCTGACAATTCGATCAAGTACTGCCAGCACATAGGGGCAGTGATTGCACATGAAGATCACCAGGGTCCCGTTCTCGCCGCGAATATCGTCCAGCGAAACAAGCCGGCCATTGGTATCGGGCAGGGAAAACGCCGGAGCCTTCCAGCCAAAGTCACAAATCGGGGGGACGGCAGCCATCCTATTCTCCTTCTCAAGCGGGTTGGAACATCATGTCCAGCGCGGACAATGTTGACACGTCTTCATAGGTCGAAACGCGGGCCGTCGCGCCGGTAAAATCATCGCCGTCTGTGTACCAGCTGGGGCAGACGAGGCAAGACAGACCGGCGCCAAGGGTAGATTGCAGCCCGTTCGCTGAATCCTCGAAAGCCAGGCAGGCCGTCGCAGGCAGGTCCAGACCGGCCAAGGCCAATTGATAAACATCCGGTGCCGGCTTCTTCGCGGCGACCATGTCGCCCGCGGCGATCACCTGAAACACATCCCTTGCCGGGACACCCATAGCCCCTTCAATCAAGGCGTCGACATTGGGTAAGTTGGTGGTTGTTGCCACGGCCAAGCGGCATCCATTCGCAGCAGCATCTTGCAGCAACGACCCAATCCCCGGCCGCAACGGCACATCGCCCGCGCGGATCAAGGCACCATAGCGGGCGGTTTTTTCGCGATGAATTTTCGCCACGGGGATCGTCGCCGGATCAAGGCCCAGATGCTGGGTCGCATAGGCCTCCATTCGTTCCTTCCCGCCGGTGACCCTCAACAACTCCCGATAAAGGTCGCGGTCCCATGTCCACCCAAGACCGAAAGCATCGAAAGTGTCGTTGAACGCATGGCGATGCGCCTCTTCGGTTTCGGCGAGCGTTCCGTCGACATCGAAGATCAGCGCCCGCATCTGGTCATCCTTTCCAGGCTGCCTCAGCCGCAGCGCGGATGGCGCGGATATTCTCGCCGTAGGGGGCAGGGTTCGACACCGACCCGCCCTTGAACACGGCAGAACCCGCTACCAGAACATCCGCCCCGGCCTCAGCCACAAGGGGGGCGGTTTCGGGGGTCACGCCGCCGTCGATCTGAATATGGATGGGCCGGTCACCGATCATCTGACGAATTTTCCGGGTCTTCTCGACACCAGAATGAATGAACTTCTGGCCCCCGAAACCAGGATTCACCGTCATCACCAACACCATGTCACATAGATCGAGGATATCGCTGATTGCTTCGGCCGGGGTACCGGGGTTCAGCGACACGCCCGCCATTTTCCCCGTCGCTTTGATCGCCTGAAGGGTACGGTGAATATGCGGCCCTGCTTCCAGATGGGCGGTAATCATATCAGCACCCGCCTCGGCATAGGCTTCGATATAGGGATCGACGGGGGCGATCATCAAATGCACATCCATGAAGGTTTTCACATGGGGTCGAAACGCCTTCACCGCCGGCGGGCCGAAGGTGAGGTTGGGCACGAAATGCCCGTCCATGACATCAACATGCACCCAATCGGCCCCTTCGGATTCGATGGCCTGAATCTCGCGCCCAAAATCGGCGAAATCGGCAGACAAGATCGACGGGGCGATCTTGATGGAGCGGTCAAACGACATGGCAATCCCCTTGGGTTTGGTTGGTGCGGCGGGCCATTTGGCCCACCCCGATTGTGAGTTCAGACGGCTGGGTTGATCCTCGGCACTTCGCGCCATTCCGGATAGATCTGCTCGGCATCACTTGGGCGGCTTTCGAGCCGCCTGCAAACGGGTCTTCCTCATTCAGGTCAAGACGTGCAGAACGATTAGACTGGTCCATGATGAATCTACTTTGACTGGACAGTTTTTGCTGGAGGCATGGGTCGAAAACTGCGGCCGGCTCTTCTTGTTTCTTGTTATCCGAGCGCCGGATCGAGCGATCCGTCGGCATAGCGTTGCGCCATGTCATCCTGCGGAATGACAGTGATTTTCGCCGCGTTGCCTGCCGTTCCGAACCGTTCGAACCGGTCCTTGCACAAGGACTGCATCGCATCCATGGCCGGGATCAAGAATTTGCGCGGGTCGAATTCCGTCGGCTTCTCCTGGGCAACCTTGCGGAACATGCCTGTCAGGGCCATGCGGTTGTCCGTGTCGATATTGACTTTGCGCACACCGGATTTGATGCCGCGCTCGATCTCTTCCACCGGCACGCCATAGGTCTGGGGCATCTCGCCGCCGAATTCGTTGATCAGATCCTGCAAATATTGCGGAACCGAGCTGGAACCATGCATCACGAGATGCACATCCGGGATCTTGGCGTGGATTTCTTCGATCCGCTTGATGGCCAGCGTTTCCCCGGTCGGTTTCTGGCTGAATTTGTAGGCGCCGTGGCTCGTGCCACAGGCAATGGCCAGCGCGTCCACTTTGGTCAGTTTGACAAACTCCCGCGCTTCGTCCGGATCGGTCAGAAGTTGCTCCTGGCTCAACTTGCCCTCGGCGCCCGAGCCATCTTCTTTGGCGGCTTCTCCGGTTTCCAGACTGCCAAGAACACCCAACTCCCCCTCAACCGAGGCCCCAACCCAATGAGCCATCCGGGCCACGCGTTCGGTGATCGCGACATTGTAGTCCCAGCTTGCCGGAGTTTTCATGTCTGCTTCGAGGCTGCCATCCATCATGACGCTGGTGAAACCGTGCTTGATCGCTGACAAACACGTGGATTCATCATTGCCATGATCCTGATGCATACACAGCGGAATATGCGGGAACATCTCGGTCAGCGCCTTGATCATATGGGCGAGCATGATGTCACCGGCATAGGACCTCGCGCCTCGGCTGGCCTGCATGATGACCGGGGCGTCGCATTCGTCCGCGGCCCGCATGATGGCCAGACCCTGTTCCATGTTATTTATGTTGAATGCCGGCACGCCATAGCTGTTTTCGGCCGCGTGATCCAACAATTGTCTGAGTGTAATCAATGCCATAACCTGATCTCCCTTACGCTGCGCGGCTGCGGTCCAGTGCCGCGATACCTGGCAGGGTTTTTCCTTCGAGCCATTCCAAAAAGGCGCCGCCGGCAGACGAAACATAACTAAAATCGTCCGTGACGCCCGCCATGTTCAGCGCCGCAACCGTGTCGCCGCCACCAGCGACCGAGGTCGCAAGCCCGCCGCGCGTCAGCTCTGCTGCCTCCAGCGCCACTTGCTTGGTCGCCTGTTCGAACGGACGCATTTCGAACGCGCCCAGAGGGCCGTTCCACAGGATCGTCTGGCTGTCCGCCAGAACCGACCGGAAGCGAACCACCGATTTCGGACCGGCATCCAGAATAATGCCATCTTCGGGGCACTGGTCCACCTCAGCGATGAAGCTGCGGGCGTTGTCGGCAAATTTGAAAGCGTAAACGATATCCGTCGGCAGAACCAACCGGCACCCGGCCTCTTCCGCCAGGGTCTGAATTTCGCGGACGGTGTCCACCTGGTCTTCTTCGCAAAGAGATTTGCCGATGGACAATCCGTCGGCAAAGAAGAACGTATTGGCCATACCGCCGCCGATGATCACCGCGTCGACCTTTTTGACGAGATTCTTCAGAACGGCGATTTTGGACGAGACTTTTGCCCCGCCAACCAGCGCCACGGCCGGGCGTTTCGGGGCTTCAAGTGCTGCTGCCAACGCGTGGGTTTCTTCATCCATCAAAGGACCGGAATAGGCTGGCAAAATCCCGGCAATCGCAGCGGTCGAGGCATGAGCCCGATGGGCACAGGAAAACGCGTCATTGACGTAGATCTCACCAAGCTTGGCAAGCTCGGCGGCAAATCCCGGATCATTCTGTTCTTCTTCGGCATGGTAGCGAAGGTTTTCCAGTAGGATCACCTCACCATCCTTCAACGCCTGAGCGGCAGCCTGTGCTGTGTCCCCGATGCATTGATCGACAAAGCCAACCCTGCAACCCAGCGCCTTGGCCAACGACGGTGCAATCGGGGCCAGGGACATTTCAGGCACCCGCGCGCCCTTCGGTCGGCCAAAATGCGAAATGACGACCGCCCGTGCCCCGGACGCCAGCAGAGGTTTCAGGCCCGCAGCGAAACGGTCGATCCGCGTGGCATCTGTCACAACGCCATCCTTGCAAGGCGCGTTCAGGTCGGCACGAATAACCAGCCTCTTGCCCCTGACATCGACATCGCGGATCGACGAAATCGCCATCAGATGGTCTCCCCCATCACCAAGGCGGTCTTCAGCATCTGGTTGGTGAAGCCCCATTCATTGTCATACCACGAAAAGATCCGCGCCAGATCACCACCCATGACGCGGGTTTGTAGCCCGGCGAAGTTCGACGCGGTGTTGGTGTGGTTATAATCGACCGAGACGGTTTCTTCCTCGTCATACGCCAGAACCCCCTTAAGCGGACCTTCAGCGGCTTCCCGGATAACGGCATTGATCTCTTCGACCGACGTCTTGCGGCTGGGGTTGAAGTTCAGGTCAACGACCGAAACATTCGGCGTCGGCACCCGGATCGCGCCGCCATCCAGCTTGCCCAGAAGTTCCGGCAGAACCAGACCGACAGCTTTCGCGGCACCGGTTGTCGTCGGAATGATCGACATGGCCGCCGCCCGGCCGCGATAGGGGTCGCGGTGGCGACGATCCAGCGTCGGTTGGTCGCCGGTATAGGAATGGATCGTCGACATGAACCCTTTTTCGATGCCGAACGTATTGTTCAGCACCATGGCGACAGGGGCCAGGCAGTTCGTGGTGCAACTGGCCGCAGAAACGATCAGGTCTTCGGCGGCGATGACATCATGGTTCACACCGTAAACAACGGTTTTATCAGCATTTTTTGCAGGCGCCGAGCACAAGACCCGTTTCGCGCCACGTTTGATATGCGCCATGGCGGCGTCTTTGTTGTTGAAGGCACCCGTGCATTCCAGCACCAGATCGATTCCGCCCCAGTCCAGCTTTGCGGGGTCGCGCTCACCGGTCAGCCGCACGGAGCTCCCATTGATCATCAGGTTTTCGCCAACCGGCGCAACCTCGCCCTTCAGGCGGCCATGGACCGAGTCATATTTGATTAGATGCGCATTCGCCTCGGCCCCGCCCGAAGCATTCAAAGCGACCAATTCGATCTGACCCTGATAGTCTTCGGTGATCATTCTGATCGCACTGCGGCCGATCCGTCCGGCTCCGTTGATAGCTACTTTTAACGTCATATCCTGCCAATTCCCTAGTTTTGCAGTTTCTTTGCAGCATCGGCGACGGCCTCGGCGGTAATGCCGAAATGCTGGTACAAGGCCGGGGCCGGGGCTGAGGCGCCAAACCCGGTCATGCCGATGAATGCCCCGTTTTCACCGATAATGGCCTCCCATCCCTGTTGGATTGCTGCCTCGACAACCACACGTGGTGCGGTGCCGAGTGTCTCGGCGCGGTAGGTCACGCTCTGGTTATTGAAAAGCTCAAGGCAGGGCGCAGAAACCACCGCCGCCATCACCCCCTCGGCGGCCAATGCATCGGCGGCGGCCAGCGCGATCTCAACCTCGGAACCGGTGGCAATCAAAGTGACATCACGCGCACCGTCAGTTTCCCGCAGAACATAAGCGCCCTTGGCTGTCATATTTTCACCGGCATCTGCACGAACACAAGGCAAACCCTGACGCGAAAGGGCGAGAACATATGGGGTCGTGTCCGATGCAACGGCAATCTCCCAGGCCTCGGCCGTTTCCACGACATCTGCCGGCCGTATCACGTTGAGGTTCGGGATTGCGCGCAAGCTCGCCAAAGTCTCCACCGGTTGGTGGGTCGGACCGTCTTCGCCAAGACCAATGGAGTCGTGGGTCAGAACATAGGTCACAGGAACGCCCATCAAGGCCGACAAGCGGATGGAGCCGCGGCAATAATCAGCAAACACCAGAAACGTCCCGCCGTAGGGGCGAAACCCGCCGTGAAGCGCAATTCCGTTCATCGCGGCGGCCATGCCGTGTTCACGCACGCCATAATAGATGTAGTCGCCACCATATGTGTCGCGGGTCACGGCGGTCATCGCGCTTGTTTTGGTGTTGTTTGACCCCGTCAGGTCAGCCGAGCCGCCAATCATGGTCGGCACCGTCGCGTTCACGACCTCCAACGCCATTTCTGACGCTTTTCGCGTGGCGACCTTCGGCTGATCAGCGATCAGTTTGGCTTTGTAGGCAGCCATTGCCCCGGCCAGCCCATCGCGCGCGGTCCCGTCCAATGACGCCTGGAATGCGCGGGCCTTGGCCGAAGCAGACAGACGACCTTCCCACGCGGCTCGGGCGTCGGCCCCACGAGCAGAGATCTGCTGCCAAGCGTCATACACATCCTGTGGGATTTCAAACGCCGGGTGATCCCAGCCCAAAGCCTGGCGTGTTGCGGTGATTTCTTCCTCACCGAGAGGCGCGCCATGGGTTTTGTGCGAGCCCTGCTTGTTCGGCGCGCCAAACCCGATGATTGTCTTGCAGGCAATCATCGACGGCCTGCCGGTCTCGGCGCGGGCCGCCTCGATTGCCGCGGCAATAGCTTCATTGTCATGACCGTCAATCGCCAGAACATGCCAACCCGCAGCCGCAAAGCGCTTGCATTGATCAGTCGAGGTCGACACATCCGTGCCGCCATCAATGGTGATCGAATTATCGTCCCACATCACGATCAGGCGGCCCAGTCCCATATGACCGGCCATGTCGATCGCTTCGTGGCTGATCCCCTCCATCAGACATCCGTCCCCGGCAATCACATAGGTATAGTGATCAACCAGATCGTCGCCAAACCGCGCATTCTGCATCCGCTCCGCCAGCGCCATGCCGACCGCGGTGGAAATCCCCTGCCCCAACGGGCCGGTGGTTGTTTCGATTCCGTCCGCGTGACCATATTCCGGGTGACCCGCAGTTCGATAGCCCATCTGGCGGAAATTTCGGATCTGCTCCATATCCATGTCGGAATATCCCAGCAGATGATTGATCGAATAGACCAGCATCGAGCCATGCCCCGCAGACATCACGAACCGGTCCCGATCGGCCCATTTGGGAGCAGTGGGATCAATCTTCATGAACCGGTTGAACAGCACCGTTGCAACATCGGCCAGGCCCATCGGAGCCCCGGGATGCCCGGAATTCGCGGCCTGAACGGCGTCCATCGACAAGGCGCGGATCGCGGTGGCCATTTTGTTTTCAGATGCGTGTGTCATCGGTCTGTGGTCCCCTAGGAGCGGCGTGAGTTTTCGACCAACCGCATGATCAGCGGCGTCAGGATAAGTTGCATCGCAAGATCAAGCTTGTTGCCCGGAATAACAATGGAGTTGGCTCGCGTCATCCAGGACCCGGAAATCATTGAAGTGAGATACGGAAAGTCAATGCCGCGCGGATTGGCAAACCGAATAACAACCAGGCTTTCATCCGGCGTCGGAATCCAACGCGCAACGAACGGGTTGGACGTATCAACCAAAGGCACACGCTGGAAATTGATATCCGTTTCGGTGAATTGCGGCGTGATGCATTTCACATAAGCGTCCATCCGGCGCAGGATCACATCGGTCACGGCCTCGGTCGTGTAGCCACGGCTGGCCTTGTCGCGATGGATTTTCTGGATCCATTCCAGATTGATCACCGGGACAACGCCGATCTTCAGATCGGCATGGCCCGCAATATTGATATCATCGGTTCGAACAGCCCCATGCAAACCTTCATAGAACAGCACGTTCGATCCTTCTTCGAAGTCTCTCCAGCCGGTAAATTTCCCCGGCTCTGTGCCGTAGATTTCGGCCTCATTCTCGTCATGAACATAGGTGCGGGTATAGCCGGTGCCGGACGCACCGTATTGCGCGAAAACCTTTTCCAGCTCTTTCAACTCGTTCGCTTCATAGGAAAAATGGCTGAAGGACTGGTCGCCTTCTGACAAACGGCGTTCCAGCTCGGCCTTCATTTCGGCGCGGTTATAGCGGTGGAAGGCGTCACCCTCGATGGACACGGCGGACACACCTTCGCGGCGGAAAATCTGGTCAAACGTATGCTTGACGGTCGATGTGCCTGCCCCGGACGATCCGGTAACAGAGATGATCGGGTGTTTCGTACTCATGTCTGTCTTCAGCTCCGGAAAAGGCCACGTTCATGGAACAGGGCCGACGTTTCGTTTTCAGGCAGGTCGTGATAGGTGGCCACCCGGTTCACTTTGTCCGGAGTGCCAAAAACCAGTGGCGTCCGGCCATGCAGGGTTTTTACCTGTTGTTCCAGCAGACGGTCACAGCCATCGGTCGCCAACCCGCCAGCCTGTTCCACCAGCATGGCAATGGGCGCGCATTCGTACACCATTCTCAATCGGCCGCGTTCATAGCCTTTGCGGGCATCACTCGGATAAAGAAAAATACCGCCACGGGTGATGATCCGATGGGTTTCAGCGACCAGCGAAGCCACCCAACGCATATTGAAGTTCTTGCCGCGCGGACCCGCCTCACCCGCCAGACAATCGTCGATATAGGCGCGTACTGGCTTGCTCCAATGCCGGAAGTTCGAGGCATTGATGGAAAATTCTGAACTGGCTTCGGGCACCATCATCGCCGCGTTGACCAAAACGTAGTCGCCACATTCAGGATCCAGCAGAAAGTAGACCGTCCCGGCACCAAAGGTCACAACCAGGCCGGTTTGGGGGCCGTATATGATATAGCCAGCGGCGATTTGTTCCGTGCCCGGACGCAAAAAGCTGGCGTCCGGGTCGTCCTTGGCCTCAAAAATCGAAAAGATTGTCCCGATAGAGACATTGACGTCGATATTTGAAGATCCGTCCAACGGGTCCGTCGCCAAGGCCAGACGACCACCTTCATCCAGCGCGATGACCTCTTCCCGCTCTTCCGAGGCGTACCAGCGCACACCGGTGCCCTGAAGCGCGTCATAGAACATCTCGTCCGCGATGACATCCAGCGCCTTTTGAACATCGCCATCGGTATTGTCTCCGACAGCCGCCCCCATCGCCCCTTCCAGAGCACCGCGTGCAATCTTTTTCGACAGGGTTTTCCCAACCTCGCACATGGCGCTGACAGCGCCGGCGATATCCGCCGGAATTGCTGATTGTCCCTGTAACCAGTTCGATAATGTGACGGGTGAGCTCATGGGGCGATTCCCGTTCCTTTGTTGTTTGCCCGCTTCTTTTGGTGGGACGAAACAAAAAATGAAATTGAAAAAAATCTTCGGCGTGCTAAATTTTTTTTATGATCAACGAATCGGCGATTTCCCTAAAGCAACTGCGCGCACTGGCCGCGATCGTGGAGCATGGCTCGCTGACCGCAGCGGCAGAAATGCTGACTCTGACTCCTCCGGCCGTGTCGACCCAACTAAAGCTGCTCGAGGAAAACCTCGGAACCAGATTGCTGATGCGCGGCAATGATGGAAAAACCAGCCTGACCTCGGCCGGACAAGAGGTGCATCGAACCATCCGGCAAATCGAATCCAGCCTAAACAACTGTTATGAAAAGGTGAAATCCATTCGTCAGGGGCGGTATGGCTTCATTTCCATTGGGGTTGTCAGCACCGGGAAATATTTTGCGCCCAAGCTGATTTCGACATTCCAAAAGGAAAATCCAGAGATTCAGGTCGGTCTCAGAATCGGCAATCGCGAAGAGATCATCAGTCAGATCGTTGATGGGGCGGTGGATGTCGCGATCATGGGGCGACCGCCTCGTGCCAATGTGGTGACGGCCGAGATTCTGGGCCCCCATCCCCACATTTTCATCGCCTGGCCCGGGCACCATCTGGCCGGGGGATGCGACGTTTCGCCCGACGCATTGCTAGGGGAAACTTTCCTCACACGGGAACGGGGGTCGGGCACAAGGATTTTGATGGAGCGTCTACTCGATCGCTTTGGCGAGGGCCGTCCCTACAAAACGCTGAGTGTCGGCACCAATGAAACCATTAAACAAGCAGTCATGGCCGAGCTGGGAATCGCCCTGATCTCGGGGCATACGGTCGCCAACGAACTGGCCGATGGGCGGCTTGTTCGCCTGCATGTGCCCAGCACGCCGGTCTATCGGCAATGGTTCCTGATGCACCGCCGTGACATGCCCCTGACCGCGGTCACGGAAAAGTTCCGCCGCTTCATCGTCGAGCAAAAAGGCAGCTACCTGCCGGTCTTGCCTGACTGAAAGACTCGGGCTTGTTCGTTACTTAAAAACATTCTAATCTATGAATAGATGAACAGGCTGGGAATCGGTATGAAAGATCAAATCCTCGAAGAACTGAAAAAGATCACTCCAGACGGCGCTGCGGCGGATATCGTTACGGCCGGTTGGGTGTCAGACGTGGTCACCAATGACGGCAAGGTGATCTTTTCGATCAAGGTCCCTGACGCGTATGAGGGAAATGTCGCGGTTGTCCGCCACGAAGCTGAACGCGTTGTTTCGGCATTGGACGGAGTGACATCGGTTCTGGTTGCCCTGCAACAGGAACGCGCCGGCCAGTTCGACCCCGCTCAGGTCCCGCCCAAACTGACACGCAAGAAGAATCGCGATGTTGGACCGGACAACCGTCCGGCGCCCGGTTCAATCCCCGGTGTGCAGACTATTCTGGCAGTGGCTTCCGGCAAGGGCGGCGTCGGGAAATCCACGACATCGGTGAACCTGGCCCTGGCATTGAAGCGGATCGGGATGAAAGTGGGCTTGCTGGATGCCGACGTCTATGGCCCGTCCATTCCGCGCCTGCTTGGCACCGAAGCCCGGCCCGAGATCATCAACGATCGGATGAAACCGGTGGAGGCCTGGGGTATGCAGGTCATGTCCATGGGTATGTTGATGGACGAAGAAAGCCCGGTCATTTGGCGCGGACCAATGGTCGTTTCCGCGCTGATGCAACTGGTGCGTGAAACCGACTGGTCTGAACTGGACGTGCTGGTTCTGGATATGCCGCCGGGCACGGGTGACACCCAGTTGACCATGGCCCAGCAGGTGCCTTTGGCTGGCGCGGTCATCGTATCGACCCCACAAGATCTGGCCCTAATCGACGCCCGCAAGGGTCTGAAAATGTTTAAAAATGTTGATGTTCCGATTTTTGGCATTGTCGAAAACATGTCGAGCTTCATCTGTCCGCACTGCGGCAAGACAAGCGACATTTTCGGTCACGGCGGCGCCGAAGACGAAGCAACGCGGCTGGGTGTGCCTTTCCTCGGCGCGATCCCGCTTCACATGGATATCCGGGAAAATTCCGACGCTGGCACGCCCATTGTCGAGAGCGCGCCCGATGGCCCCCATGCCGAGATCTATCGCAAGCTTGCCATGCGGGTTGCGGTCCAGTTGATGCCGGACAAGGACACCGACTGATCTGACACAGAGAGGGGCCGCGCGCCCCTCTCGCATTATCGGTAGTCATGGCTCATCGGGTCAGACGAACTGCTCCATCACCTTCATCGCGATATATCCACCGACGATGATAAAGATGAACGTAATCAGCGATCCCGTCGCCAGGGTCGAAAACCCGGTCACGGCCTGACCAATGGTGCAGCCAAGTGCGGTAACCCCGCCGATCCCCATCAACACCGCGCCAAACAGATTGCGGAGCGTATCACTCGGGTCTGAAAAGGTCGCCAGGTGGAACTTTTTCTGGCTGACGGCCCCGATAAAGGCACCCAAAAGCGCGCCCACAGTCGTGGCGACCGCAAAGCTTGGCGTCTTGTCGGCCGTGAACCGCATGAAATAGTCGATGGAATCCCCGGCAGGGCGCACATAGCTCAGCGATGCAAGCGTTGGGTTGTCGGCAAACTCGTCAAAGGTGAATGCCGTCAGCCACCATCCGGCGGTCACACAAAGACCAATGCCGACCCCCGCAACGATATCCCGCGGCGAACTGCGAAATGCCGCGTCCTTGAACACATAGACGGCAATCCCAAGAATCAATACGAGATAGGCGGCAAGACCTGCCGTATCCTCGGATAACCCTGACAGCCCGCTCAAAATCGACCCGATCCGCTGATCCGCGATCCCGTATTGCGTCAGATCGAGGGTCATGGCGCCGACAACTGCAACCCGCGTTTCTGCAAACAACCCGCCAATGGTCATATAGGCGGTGCCACCGATCAGCCAAAGAACGATCAATGCCCGCAGGTCCCCGCCTCCGGCCCGCACAAGGTTTTTTGACACACAGCCCCCGGACAAGACCATCCCAACGCCGAAGATCAAGCCACCAAGAACATGACCGCCCCAGGCAAGGTTGGGTGAGACATACAAACTGTTGGTTATGTCGCCCAGGTCCAGCGGTCCCAGAAGATAGACGCCGACCATCGCCACAGCCGCGGCCAACAGCCATGCCCGGAATCGGCGCCAGTCGCCAAAATTCATGATATCGCTGAGCGATCCCATGGTGCAGAAATTCGTTCGTTGCAAAACAAAGCCAAAGACGACCCCGATCAGCAATCCTCCCCAGCCCACGTAAAATACTGAACTTTCGACAGCCAGTTCTTTCCACGTTTCAATCATGACCAATTTCCCTTGTCGCATTGGTATGGCGGTTCTTCGCCGCTCATTCGTATTTCCCCGATCGGGAAAACATCTTCAAAGATTAGCATATGAAATTGTGTTTTTACAAAGGCGAATTCCGCGCACCCCTTGAACACCTTCAACAGGCTGACCCTGCAACGAGGTTTGGCCTCGTACGGCGCTAGTCGCGATTGCAGTACAAGTCGTAAAGAGTGCCAATCAGGGTCGACGCCTCATCGCTGGCCAGGGAATAATAAACCGACTGGGCCTCACGCCGCGTTGTCACCAGGTGGTTTCCCCGCAACACCGCCAATTGCTGGGACAAAGCCGACTGGCTCAGGCCGACGGCCGACTGCAATTGCTGTACAGACATCTCCCCCTGAAGGAGGTTGCACATGATCATCAGGCGCGACTGATTCGCCATGACCTTCAAAAGATCGCTGGCTTTCGTCGCATTTTCCTCAAGTTCCGAAATATCCACTAAACTGCCCTAAGTTGTTGTTATGAATTCGGACAACCTGCTTATTGACCGAAAAAAGGACCGGTTTCAAGGAACGCCGAACACTATTCCGTCTGGCAACACGCAATAAGTTGACCTCGTTCCGCAATAATAGTATTCATTTCTTCTAATAAAAGAAACTATTCATATGCATCTGTCGTCAGGAGGAAAGACATGCTGGATACTAATATAGGCGATCTCGAGAATGCCAAGAGCATGTCGATCATTGTCACAAAAGGCACTTTGGATTGGGCCTATCCGCCGTTCATTCTGGCGACCACCGCAGCTGCGATGGATGTGAAGGTATCGATGTTCTTTACGTTTTACGGGCTTCAGCTTTTGAAACAGGATTTGGACCTGAAAATTTCGACCCTGGGCAATCCGGGTATGAAAATGCCGATGATGGGCATGCATATGGCAATGCCGAACATAGTTTCGGCCATTCCGGGCGTGGACCGTGCGGCCACCACAATGATGAAAAACCTGATCAAGAAAAAAGGTGTCGCGTCGATCCCCGATTTGCGCGAAGCCGCAGTCGATCTGGATGTTCAGATGATCGGTTGCCAGATGACCATGGACCTGTTCGAAATGGGCAAAGACGAAATGATCGACGGTATTGAAATCGGCGGCGCCGCAACTTGGGTCGAGATTGCGACAAAATCCGACATCAACCTTTACATCTGATGCGCTAAACTGCGCCCGTATTCTGTGAGGAAAAGGAAAAACACATGTCTCATGAATTGAATGCCGAAGGGCTGAACTGCCCTCTGCCCATTCTGAAAACCAAAAAGGCCCTGAAGGCGGTCCCCCAGGGTGAGGTGCTGACTGTTACGGCAACCGATCCCGGTTCGGTCGCTGACATGGCGGCGTTCTGCAACCAGACCGGCAATGAGCTGGTCGCCCAGTCGCAGGACGGCAATATCTACAAATTCGAGATCAAGCGCTCCTGATTTTTTCAGGACTACGCTGACTTTCGGGCCTCGCCAATTGGCGGGGCCTTTTTATTTGACACGTTTGGCCCGGACAAAGTCGACAAATCGCATCACCCAGGGATTCTGGGCGGTGGATCGCAAATGACAAAAACCAGCAATCATATTGTATCGGACGATCCCGTCATCAGTCCCTGTTACCCCGGCGCCGCGCGTGATCCGGCGGGCAAAGACACTGTCCTCGGGCAGGTTTTCGATGCTGGCATAATGGAATTCATGCGCGCGAACGCTGTGACCTGGTTCCTCCCACAGATGTGGTTCTGTGGTTTCGTACCGGGCATAGCCGCGTCCTTTTGGGCGCGCATGCATCACGGCGTCGCCGGGAATCACACCGACCATCGGGTGGGATTCGCCATGCCAGTGCAAGGTTTTCGACAGATACATCAAGCCGCCGCATTCGGCATAAGTTGGCAGACCATTCTCGATACGGGCTTTGATATCCGCCCGTAACCTATTGTTGGCCGCCAAGGCCGCGGCTTGTGTTTCGGGGAAGCCACCGCCGATGAACAGACCATCGGCTTTCGGCAAAGCGGTGTCGGTCAGAGCATCGAAAAAGACCAGATCGGCTCCGGCACTGGCAAATGCCTCCAGATCATCGGGGTAGTAGAACCCAAAGGCCCGGTCGCGTGGAATGGCGATGGTAACACGGGGATGAGGTGTCGATGCGGATGCCGCCGCAGGCCGAGGCAATTTTGGCGCCAAAGCGGCGATGTTTATGATACGATCGAGATCAACGCCGCTGCTGACTGCCTGTGCAAATCCGGCAATCCTGGTGGCGACGGCGTCGCTTTCAACCGGCGTCGTCAGACCCAAATGGCGCTCGCCGATATCCAGAGCATCATTGCGCCCGATGGCACCCAGAACCGGCAGGTCTGTATAGGTTGCGACCGCGGCGCGCAATTTCACCTCATGCCGGGTACCGCCTGTCTTGTTCAGGATCACCCCTCGCAGGTCAACCGCCGGATCAAAGGCCCGGTATCCCATCAAGAGGGGCGCGATCCCGCGTGTTGTTCCGCCTGTATCAACGACAAGAACAACCGGCGTTTTCAGAAGCTTGGCCATGGCCGCGTTTGAGTCGGATCCATCTTCGGCCACGCCATCAAACAGGCCCTTATTGGCTTCGATCAGGTCCAGCTCCCCCTGGCGCGCGGCAAAGAATGCGGCGACCTCATCGGGTGGCATCGTATTGAAATCAAGGTTGTAACAGGCCCGTCTAGCAGCCAGCCCCAGCCACATCGGATCGATGTAATCGGGGCCCTTCTTGAAGGGCTGCACCGCAATCCCCCGATCCGCCAGTGCCCGCGCAAGCCCGGTTGACACCACCGTTTTGCCCGAAGATTTATGCGCGGCGGCGATCAGAAAGCGCGGCATCGCATTACACTTTCA
>Ga0070726_10002524_pt1 | contig 16410 bp, 14 predicted proteins | sample tdAd471_FD_67275 | JGI IMG/M metagenome (GOLD analysis project Ga0070726, IMG submission 67275) | Marine sediment microbial communities from the Atlantic coast under amendment with organic carbon and nitrate - tdAd47.1 | ecosystem: Environmental > Aquatic > Marine > Coastal > Sediment | place... | reverse complement strand
GGGTCTGGCTGACCGGGTGAAACCTCAACCGCCTGAAAGTGGTTACTATCGTTCAGCGCCTGCTGCAGGTCGATCAGCGCCGTGTAGTTATAGGGTGATCCCTGCTCAAAGGGGATGTAGCGTTGCAGCAGTTGCGGCTCCAGCAAATCCTGTTGTAACGCAACCTTGCCAAAACGGTAGCGGCGACCGCCCTCATAATGAAGCTTGATCCGGGCCTCATACGCCTCCAGATCAATGAGCACCTCATGTTCAGCAAACCGGGCCTCCACATAACCACGTTCGGCGGCAAGTCGGGACAGATCCGTTTTAATGCTTTCGTATTGACGATGGTTGAATACCGCGCCTTTCTGCAAAGGGAGTTTATCGATTAGCCGACGAAACTCCGGATCTTCACCCATTTCCTGACTAACTTCGAAGTCGACTTCGCCGATCAACAGGGGCGGACCCGATTCAACGCGATAGCTAGCTTGCCAGTGCTCGTCCGACGCCTGCACCAGTTCTGCTTTAACCACCGGTCGGTAATAGCCGAAGGGCTGGAGCGCGCGGGTGATCTCCAAGGGTGCCTTTTTGTGAAGTCGGCGCAGGCGACCCTCACTCATCAGTGGGTGTGCTTTCTGTTGCTCAAGACTAAGAAACAGACGGATATTGTTTTCCAGTTCCCGTTCAACGCCGCTGACAGTGATATCAATCGTCAGTTGCGCCAGCACCATGGGCGAAAAGGCGGCAATGGATAACGCCAGGGCCAGCGCGCGTGTTAGCGGCACCCGGTCACCTTAAGCCACGGCATCAAGATTGATCCGCTGGCTGATCGCCCGACGTTTTGATGGGAAAGGGTTCCGTCACGCTGCCGGTGTAGATCGTCCGATGGGGGAAAGGTATCTCTATCCCCTGTTCGTCAAACGCAGTTTTAATTTCCGAATAAATACTGTTTTTCAGGTCGAGAAAATTTTCCCGCTTGGCCCAGACGGAGAACTGGATATCCAGCGATGACTCGCCGAACCCCTGAAAGATATAACGCGGCTTAGGCTCCTCCAGACTCAGCGGATTTTTGTCCGCTACTTCTTCGAGTATCGCCCTCACTTTACTGAGGTCTTCTTTGTAAGCCACACCGACCATTAAATCCGCGCGACGAATGGGAAAACGGGTGAGGGTGGTGACTTCGGATTTAATCAGTGACTCGTTGGGAATTCGCACAAACAGGTTATCGAAGGTGCGTAATTTGACCGAAAGCGTATCAATGGAAAGAACTTCTCCGGTGGTCGTGCCGACACGAATCACATCCCCCACCGTGAACGGACGCTCGGCGACCAGGAACAGGCCACTGATCAGGTTCGAAGCAGATGTTTGTGACGCAAAACCAATCGCCACACTGAAAATACCCGCCGCACCCAGTAGTACGCTGAGGTTAAACCCCACCTGGTGCAGTGCAGTAATCAGAAAAAGAATCAGAATGAGATGATAAGTGCCCCGTTTGAGCAGCATGGTGCGATGCAGATCGGTCTTTTTATCGACGATTCGGGCAATTCCGGAACTGACCAGTTTCGCGGTCGTCAGACCAATAATGACCACGATGATGGCCCGTGTTGCCCCCCAGAGCCTTTCGCTGCTCAGAAAGCTAACAATCTCACCCCAGAATTCGCCCATACCTAACTCCATGCCGAAACTAACTGAACACCGCGTTAAAGGCACGGATTAACGCACCAACGTGGGCCGTCTGACGAGGCGCGCCCAATAGTCTGGGTGAGTTTATTTCTTCCGGTGGTTTGTCATCGATTTTTAGTTCGGCCATGTCCTCGTCCCTACCCCGGATCAATGTCACCCTGGGGGTCCACAACTGTCCCTCCGCGCACACATAGAGTGATAACAATGGCGCGGGCAGATTCAGTCGTTCAACGGTGAGGGTAGTGTCCGCCTGATTGCGAATCAGCACCGGCGTGATTGCCCGGTGTGCCCGTTGGGGCAACTCGTCCAGATGTATCCGGCAGTGAGTGGCCGAGGCATAGCAGAGCTCTCCCTCCAACGTAGAGGGCCCAAACCAGGTATCCGAGGGTCGCTGGATGGACACCTCTTCGAGCTTGATTGGGGGTGATGCGCCGAGCGCCAGCGCCAGCTCCAGCCACAGGGGTGAACTGACGTAAAGCGTCACTTCCTCCCCAGCCGTTAAATTAAAAGGCACGCGTGGGCGAGAAATGACCGGGCGATCCGCCAGTCGAGGGGTAACGAGTAATTCCTTTACCGCCTTACTAAATATATAGCGGGAGTGGTTGTCCAGCGTCTCGGGCAGCTCTTCGGTACGGCAAACCTCCCAGGTAATGTCCGGGTCTTCAAAGTTTTCTGCCCGCTGATGCCCCAGGTGCCACTCGCCATTGCGGTGGCAGACGATGAGCGTCAGGGGACCAATGCGCCACTGAAGACCTTGCTCATAGGGAAAAGTAAAACTGCCCCACCAGTGGGGCAGGTTGTCGAACTCGGTGGTCATGAAGGCCCTCTGGGACGCCCGTTGGTCACGCGTGATCAAAAAACAGCCAGTCGTCTGGCGAACCGCAACCATCATCGGCAGCGGATAAAGCAAAAGGTTTCATCAAGCGTCTGCGACCGTGGCAGCGACTCGGGTCTGAGTTCCAGCCGGGTCGACTCCGCGCCGCCGTACCAGGCTGTTAGAAATTCCGACCCTTATCAAACCCAAAACCAGCAGCAAAACGCTTAGCGCCAAAATAGCCAGATTATCGAGCCGGTGATGAAAAAGCTCGATCATAATATGGCGCAGCACGAACAGGATGCCGGCATCAATAACGGGCGTTAACTGCAGACGACGCGACGTAAAGTATTCCGCCAGTGAACGAGATAACTCGATAAGGACGAACAGGGTGAGCACATCGGTGAAGATTTCCAGATAGCTTCCAGTAATACCACTGGACTGAATTAAAACGCCCACCTGCAGGAATAACCGCAACACGCCAATGATCATGATCACGGTGATAAACAGCAAAATAACGGCAAACACCACGCTGATCACCAGTTCATAAAAATCTTTAACTTTCTGCTGTACCAGAGGAATGTTCAGCTTGTTCATCATGAGTGTTCCAAATCTGATAGACACGAGCGGGAATGGCCTTAAGCTAAGCGAGTTTAGTCTCGGCTCAGGCTGCGTCAGGTAGCCGCCGGTTCGGTATGCAAAGGCGGTTGGGGGCGAAACCCAATAGCGGGCGCCGATCGGTGTGATAACCGGCAACAACGAAGAGTCAAGTGGAGTTTAACTTAGTGCTATTCAAGTCTGACAGGAAATAAGCGTCGACCGGTTTCCGGCGAAAACTAGATAAAACCTGATAAGGTGCAAACACCCCGCCCATGTGCGATGACACGAGCCTGATCGAAGATCGCCTGCAATAGTTTCACTGGACTGAAACCAGACCAGAATACACAGATTGTCCATCGAATCCACACCCTAACCGGGATGAATCAACACCATGAACCCAATAATAATCAGGACAGCCGGAAACACCCCGGAGTGGCAACCACATGTCCGCTGACCTGATCAGGAATAATCCAGAGTTCCTGGCAATCCTGATTGCCCTGTCCGGTTTTCTGGTAGCCGGAGTCCTGCGCAGGCTAATGGATCGCGGCGTGGACTCGCTGGAGGGCTACCTTCGCCATCGCATCCCGAACCGGCTGGAGCAATTTAATCTGAAAGTGCTGCGGCAGGTGCTGCGCGCCACCCTTTACTACGGCACCCTGTTTCTGTTCCTGCTCACCGCGCTGCAAACCCTACGAATTTCGGTGGCGAAAGAATGGATTTCGGTGCTGTTGCTACACGTACCCCAGCTCATCCTGGGCGCATTGATCATCCTTTCCGGGTACCTGGCCAGTGTCGTCATCCGCAGCCTGCTGGCCAGGCTCATGGGCGTAAGTTCGGCGAATCTGGCACCCCGTTTTGCCCAGCTACTGATCATCACGACGGCGGTACTCACCGGCCTGGCGCAGACCTCAATCGATATCTCCTTTATCTCCAATGTGATGGTCATGTTGATGGCGTTCTTTTTCGGCGGGCTCTCCCTGGCCTTCGCACTCGGTAGCCGCCCACTGGTTGAAAACCTGCTGGCCCGGCGGGCGATGGATCGTTACCGTATCGGAGACACCGTCCGTATCCGGGAGGCCCAGGGCAAGATTATTGAGATTTTGAGCACCGCGGTTGTGCTGGAAACGGAGCAGGGTTTGCTGACCGTGCCCACGGCCACCTTCGCCACCGCCGACATACTGTTAATCAAAAATGAGAACCAGGGCGATGCCGGAGCCGCTTGATCCACTGGTGCTCAAATTCGCGTCTGACCGGCCGGACGAGTTAGCGGCGTTACTGGCTAACAGTGAGCTACGGGAATTATCGGAAGTACTGGAAAGCCTGCCGGTATCAACGGCGGCAACACTCACCGCCCGCCTGCCCAGCTGGCAACTGACCAGCCTGCTGACCGATATCGACGCTACCTTCCTGGCGAGCCTGCTTAGAGCGGCTAAAACGGATGAGGCGGTCGCTCTGGTATCCCACCTGAGCGAATCACGCTATGCCAGCATCCTCAGCACCGTGCCTGTCTCGGAACGCCAGCCGCTGTACGAACTACTGGAATTCCCCTCCTACAGCGTGGCTTCGCTGGTGACCACGGAGTTTATCCGCGTCTCGGAAAGTACCAGCTGCGAAGCCCTCTGTGAGCAACTGTCGAACAGCGATAACACCCGCCCACGACCAGTGCTGGTGGTTGATCAACAGGGTAAGTACCGGGGCATTGTGAGTCTGCTGGCCATCTATTCCCGCAAGAATCGCTCGCAGCTGGTTGGCCAGATTAGCGTTCCGGTTGAGCCGCTGAACGGCAAAATGGCAGCCGGCCAGGCAATCACCGCCAAACAGTGGATGCGACACGCCGAATTACCGGTGGTCGACAGCCGTCATCGTATTCTGGGCGTGGTTAATCGCGCGTCTCTGGAGCGTATCAGCCGTGGTGTTGCACCCATGGAATTTAGTTTTGAACGGGTGCTGGCTGAACTCGCCACCGCCTATTTGAATCTCTGTGCTCGGATACTCGAGTCAGTCTTTGGGCGAACAAAATGAGTCTGCAGGACGAACTGCGAGAACATTTTGTGCGGGAGCACCCCCGCGATGCCGCCCGGGTCGTCGAGCGCCTGGACCAGCTTCCAGAAAATCTGGAACAGTTAACGACGGAGAGTTTTACGCGGCTACTGGAGCAAATCGACCCCGGTCTGCTGCAGTCCCTGTTTTTAACCCTCGACATCCAACGCCAGGGCGAGGTTTTAGCCTCGGCGAGTATCCGCACGGCGATGCTGATCTTGCGCAGCCTGCCGGAAGACAGACTAATGGCGGCGCTGGATAGCCTGCCACCGGGTGTTCGCACCGAATATCTGGAGCTGCTCGAGTTTCCAGAACACACTGCTGGCAGCTTTATGGATCGACTGCTCGCCCGCTTCCACGCTGACCAGACCGTTGGCGAGGCACTGGCCGAGTTGCGCACGTCAAAGGCCAGGCGGGTGCGTTCACTCTATGTGGTCGCCGATGGCGATCTACTCGCCGGTCGTGTTGACCTGCAGGACATGGCGCTGGCAGAACCCGATACCTTGATGGCGGACCTGGTAAACGAGGTGTCGGCCGTGGCCCAGCTCACCTCCACCGAAGCGGATCTGGTGGCGCTGTTCGACCGCAGTAAAGTCGACTCCATCCCCGTTGTCGATCACGACTTTAAATTGCTGGGTATCGTCCGCTACGGCAGTCTATTCCAGGCCGCCGAAGAGGCTGCTACCGCTGGCATCCAGCGCATGGTTGGCGCCAGTGCCGACGAGCGCGCCCTGTCCACGCCGCTGTTCGCAGTCAAACGGCGGTTAGTCTGGCTACACGTTAATCTGCTTACCGCTTTTCTCGCCGCTGCGGTGGTCGGACTGTTTGAATCGACCATTGCCCAGTTCACTGCCCTGGCCATACTTCTGCCGGTCGTCGCCGGGCAATCGGGTAATGCGGGATCACAGGCGCTGGCGGTCACCATGCGGGGGCTGGCACTGCGCGAGATCAGCACCCTGCAATGGCGTGCGGTCCTGTCCAAAGAGGTGCAGATTGGGCTAATCAACGGCACTGCCCTGGCACTGACCTGCGGTCTGGGGGTCTGGGCCTGGAGTCAGTCCTGGGGACTGGCGGTGGTCATCGCCATTGCCATGATCACGGCGATGATTATGGCCGGCATCTCCGGGGCGCTGGTGCCCATACTGCTGTCACGGCTCGGCCAGGACCCCGCCACGGCCTCCTCCATCATTCTCACCACGGTGACGGATGTCACTGGCTTCCTGGTCTTTCTTGGCACCGCAACCCTGCTGTCGAGCATTTTATAGCCACGGCAGGAAAGACGCTCAGTCGCTCGCCTCCGCTTCGCCATCCTGATCGTCGTCCAATGTCCGGGGATCCAGTTGCAGAGCGCCCTGGGCAGCCGCCGTCGTCACCGGGCGAAATCTAGAATGGTAATCGGTCGCAGCTTTACGCGAGGTGATCATCAGCACAACGGCCACACCACTAATAGTGAGAACCACTCCGGAGAACAGAAAAAACGCACCGGAGCCAAACCACTGCATGGCCTGTGCGCCGGCCAGTGGGCCGACAATCGCACCCAGAGCGTTCATCACCAGCAATCCCGTACCCACCTCCAGAAAAGACTGGTTGCCGATATGGTCACTGGCGTGGGCAAGACATAGGGCCTGAATTGGCATCACGAACGCGCCGAAAAAAAACATCACGGCGGGAATCGCCGACACCGGCAGCAGCACCGCGGCCACCGATACCAGCGCACCGGCGAACATAATCCAGGCAATCACCACCCGCCGGTCCATGCGGTCAGACAACCGACCGAGTGGCAGCAGCGAGAGCGCCCCCCCGATAATACCCAGCGCCATCATCAAACTGATTAATGGAACATCCATGCCGACCTGAAGCCCATAGGCCGGCCCCAGGGCGTAATAAACCGACGCAACCATTCCGGCCACAAAGGCACCTAAAGAAGCTGCTCGTGACGTTTGAATAACCAGCAACGGCGAAAAGGTCGCGCCGGGTATCTGCGCCGGCTGTGAAGTGCTGGTCACACAGATTGGAATCGCCGCCATCACGATCAGCACCGCAGAAATAATAAACAGATGCTGGCCTTCGAGCGGCGCCACGTTCAGCAACAGCTGCCCTCCCGCCAGCGCCGTCAACACAATCGCCGTATAGGTGGCGAGGACCGCTCCGCGTACATGGTTTTCGGTCTTCTCGTTTAACCAGCTTTCGATCACCAGATAAAGACCGGAAATGGCAACGCCACACAGAAAGCGCAGCAACAGCCACACACCAAATTGGTTAAACAGTGCCAATACCAGCACCGCCGCCGTCATCAGGGCCGTCAAAGTGGAAAAACAGCGGATATGCCCGATGCGACTGACCAGCCCTGGAATCGTAAAACAGCCGAAAAGAAATCCGCAGAAATAAACCGACCCGAGAACACCAACGTAAAGGCTATTCCAGCCCGCCAGCTCGGCCCGCAGGGGTATCACTGCCAGCTGTAATCCATGGCCAGTCAGCAGAAACGCAACGCCCAGCAGCAACGTAGATAACCTGAGCACACTACCAATCAAGAGCCTGTTCCTTAGCGATTTGATAAGTTTTGGAACCGACTTTAGGCCGACTCCCGCGACTGCCTGTCCGCACGGTGTAGGGTTGAGACCGAATCACCACCCGCAAGCACAATGGTCCGACAAAGCCCGGATTATAGGTTTTTAGTTATCCCATCAGGCAGCAATTTCAATCGGTCAGGCGCTAGCTGTTTTAGTAACGAGGTCCCAGGCTGCAGTGGTTATGGATGGCCAAAGCAAGGCAGCCGGATGTCCAGGTCGGACAACGCCCGGTGTTGGCGACACTGATAAGTGCAGGGGCTGGGATTCCTGCCGGGTTCCAGAAGCTGCCCCGGATCGCATTTAGTTAACCACCTTTGAGATGTGTTTTTCGGAATCCCTGATAAGCCGTTCGCCCTGAGCCTGTCGAAGGGCTCCCTCAGGACGAACGGCATCTTCGACCCAGTATCTCTGCTTATAAAGCTTATAAATGACCGAATTGGCGGTGATCTAGCGATCTATGAACAGACGCTAAATACCCTTAACTAAGTGCCATTCGGACCTGCCGCCGTTTTTCCTGTCACTCAGCCGCCAAACACCGTAAAACTCAACCATACATAAATGCTGTATCCCACTAACAGTAGTCCACCCTCGGCACGACTTATCCGGCGCCCCGTGTACAGGAACAGCAGCAAGAGTAACGCTGTTCCAACCATCACCCATTGATCAAACTGGAGGATTCTCGGATGAACAGGAAGTGGCTGCAGTAAAGCAGACACGCCAAGAATTCCAAGCAGGTTAAAGATATTACTGCCGAGTATGTTGCCAACCGCCACATCAGCGTGCCGCCGAATAGCTGCAATCACCGATATGGACAGTTCGGGGAGAGAGGTACCAACGGCGACCAGCGTCAAGCCGATAACCGCCTCCGGCACTCCAAAGTGCGCTGCAATGCCAATCGCTCCCACAAGAAGAACCTGTGATCCGCCCATTAACAACATCAGACCAAGAATCAGGACGATGACAATCCCTAAAACCGATTTAGGGACCGCGGAAAGCTCTTCTGCTTCAGCCTGGTGTAACTCCCCCGAAGGTAAAACATGGGATCGCTCGCTCCAGTAAGCCCAGAGTAGGTAAGCGACCAGAGCACTCAGGAAAATAGCCGCATCCAGATGCCCTAGCGCGCTTCCGCTAACAAGAACCAGGAACAGTAAACTGGCGGCAACCACTGTGATTGCGTCCCGCCGCAACGTCAGCGGCTTCACCGCTAATGGCGAAATCAGCGCGCACACGCCGAGAATCAGCAGGATATTGCCGATATTGCTTCCCACGACGTTTCCGATTGCGATGTCTGGTCGCCCATCAATAGCCGCATTTACCGAGACCATCAATTCCGGGACCGAGGTACCGAAGCCCACGATGACGAGACCGCTCAGCAACGGCGATACACCGAGGCGCCTGGCCGCAGCCAGCGAGCCGCGAATCAACGCCTCGCCCCCCGCGGTAAGCAAGGCTATCCCAATAACGAGAAATAAAAAGTTCAACAAGATTTAAATACTCTGGAATGCCCTGCACATACACAGGTACAAATGAAAGTAGAAGCGAACCGGAGTCAAATATTCCATTGCCACAACCATTAAGCCCTACCCTGTGGGCAGGCAACCGGCTCCAGAGTAATGACGTGTGACGTAGAAAGGGGTTTCGATCCCTTAGTTAGTGCGGCATATTACTGATAAATTCAGACTTTGGAGCAGGTAAGAAAGTAGTGCCTCTTTAGCCATTGCTCTGAGAGAAAAAGGAAAGGCCTTTTGCGTGATTGCAAGACCCGAGCCCGGTGCTTTGCTTTCGCGGAACCAGGCAGAATCTGCCTAGTTCTTCAATATCGCATTCTGTGTAGTTAATTGTTATCGCGCACTAAATCGCTTGTGCTGCGTCCCGGAGTTTTCTTATGTACGAAAAATTGATTCCAATGATCTGCGTGTTGCTGGTGGGTACAGTTTGGCGCCATTTGGAACCGGGAGGTCTCCCTATTGCGCAAGTTCGCGCCGTATTAAACAGCCTGGTTATCAACGTATTGGTACCTGCTTTAATTTTGGGGGTTTTCCTGAGTGCTCCCCCCAATGCCGCACTGTTTCAAGTCCCCGTTGTGGCCGCCACAGTCATACTAGGGGGTATGGCGCTGTCGATGGCGTTTTTTGGCGTGATGCTACGTTTTGGATGGATATCCCGGGCGCAGGCGGGCGCAGCAGTACTGGCGGCCAGTTTTGGTAACGGCCTGGGGGCTGCAGTGGCGGCGATTGATGGCCTGTTTGTGGAAGGCGCGGGATTAACCCGCGTGCCCCTGATCTATGAAATGCTGGCTAATCTTCCGATTAGTTGGTCTTTGGGCATAGTGGTGTCGAGTTGGTACGGAGAGGGTACCCGCGCCGGCTGGCGCACTGGCCTGGTATTCTTGCGTATGCCACCCTTCTGGGCAGTGCTTGTAGCGCTTGCCTGCACAGGCGCTGGCGTCACCGTCCCCGAGTCGGTGGTGGCGGCCTGTAACTTATTCGGACAGGCGGCCGTTCCACTACTTTTGTTCCTGGTGGGCACAACCTTTACGCTACGCGGTTTAAGCCAGTGGCAGTTGTTGGCGCCGATTATGCTGATTCGTCACGGCGCAGCGCTCGCCATTTGCGTAACAGTGGGTGTTGGCATTGGACTTGAGAATGAGCTATTGGCCGCGACCGCCATCACCGCAATTGCACCTTCAGTTGCTGTGGGCATCGCGATTTGTGAGCGTTTCCGCCTCGATTCCGCGTTATTTAGCGCGGCCCTCACAGGCACTACGGCAATTTATGTGCTGCTGGCACCCTATCTCAAACAATTTATGTTGGTTTAGGCGGGAGGAGTATTTGCGCTGCGAGCCTGGACCGCCTGGGAGCGAATTCCAGAGATGAAAAAATATTGGGGTATGACCCCTATTATTATTGTTGGTATCTGACCCCAGTTTTACGGGCAGCAGTCGAATAGGAACAAGTTCCTTGACATACCCGAGAACTAGTTCATAATTATTTCTGGAGCGCCATAACCTGATGGGACAACACTGATGCCTACTGCCCGCGAATTAGCTCAACTATACAAAGAAGCGCACAACATAATGCGCAATGTGGATGGTTTGCAGCCCCAGGAGGCGTTCGACGAGCTCCTTAAGTACTTATACTTCAAGCAGAAATATGACGCCTCGAAAACGAAAACTATCTCAATTCAAAACATCAGAAAGAAGTTTGCTCTGTACCTTAGTAAAGCGAATTCGTGGTCTTCCGAGATTTGGAGAGACCAGGCACTGCACCTTTCTGATGGATGTTTAAGCGATATTCACACCCTACTTCAGCACGTTGAACTTGCAACACTCGACCTCGACATCAGAAGCCATGCTCTCCGGGAATTTCTTTCTTCCGAACTGCGTAAAGGTTTAGGGATCTTTTTGACCCCGGAGGACGTTGTAACCATGATGGTCAAGTACGTTGATCCCAGTAAGAATCAATCTGTATTTGATCCAGCATGCGGTTCAGGTACATTCCTAATAGAGGTTGCCAAGCACTTCCGAGACCAAGAGCAGATCATCGTAAACGGCACCGACAAAAATCCGAGAATGTTGCTGTTAGCCGACTTGAATCTTAGTGACAATCCGAAAGTTATTTTCAAAAAACACCTAAGCGACTCACTTAAAACCGAACCGTTAAAAGAACTTTACGATTCCATTTTTACAAATCCTCCATTCGGCGTGAGTTTAGATTCCAGAGATTACCTGAAGAACGATTATGCAACTTTCAAAGATAAAGAAGGTTACCCGCTAAAAAAGCAATCCAGCGAAATTGTATTTATCGAGCGCTGCTTGCATCTTCTCAAGCCTGGCGGGACGTTGGCGATAGTTATTCCCAAAAGTATCGCCACCAATAATCGTTTAAAGGATGCAAGAAAAGCGTTGGGAAGACTGGGTTACATATATTCAATAGTCAGTCTTCCACCTGAGACATTTGCGGCCGCTGGAACACAAACAACCACAGTTGTACTGTTCATTCGCAAGTATAAATCAGACAGCGAAATGCGAGAACCTGTCACCCTAATTTTGGGTAGTGTGCGTAACGTTGGGTTTGACTCAACTGGCCGGGAGAGAAAGGGCAATGAGCTACCAACATTGCCAATACGAATGATCGACGCTGCCAAAACTGGCATCGGTGGCGAATCCATCCATATTCTAAATTTCAGCGCTAAAAGCGAAACGTTTGAAGAATTGGAACGTGTCTTCGTCGGCGCGGCGAGCAATACTTCGGGAATTCCGCTAACCGAAATTTGTGAATACATTGGCACTGGAAAGACGCCACCTCGAGCTAATTATTCCAATTCTGGTGCATTTCTTATAAAGGTTGGCAACCTTACCGGTTCGGGGCTCAGTTGGGATGCGCGAGAACGTAATTATGTCGACTCAACCGAACTCGATAAGCGAATTCGATCTAAAAAACCGTTGATATTGAGGGAAGGAGATATTCTACTCACCTCGTCAGCGCACAATTCCATGTACATTGCGAAGAAAAGCGATATTTTCTGGAGAGTCCCTTCGTTTGTTGATTCCGAAGCGGTTTCCTTTGTCGGCGAAGTAATGCTTATTAGACCAAACCAAATGGTCGTATCACCGTTTGCGTTGTTGGCCTTCTTTCGAGAAAAAGCAACGATCAAGAAAATTCAAGGGATGGTACGTGGCCAAACGGCGCATCTGCATGCGGCGGACATAGGAATGCTTCCTATTCCCGAGGAGGTTTTTGAGGAAAAAGGAAGATACGCAGAAGTTGCGGTACTGCTAAAAAGGCAGGCTCAGTTGAGTGAAGAACTTAACCTACTACTTATGCAACAAAACTGCATTCTAAGCGGGAAAGTTGCGCCGGTTACTGCATAGATGCATGAGACTAGCGCCGACGATATTGGCTTTTTGCTTCAGCAATTCTGTCTGTATCACGAAGAACTACCAGACTGCGAACTGACTCATCCAGGAACGGCAGAATTTCGGAAAGTTTTGCTTTATTTAAACTCTTATGTCTGGCCAAAGCTTGAAAATCTACGAAGCTTTTGCCGCTGGAAATGAGTGCGCTGACGGCGTACTCGTTCGCTGGATCTGCTAGTGCACGTACTTCTTCCATCCCCAGAAGATTTGACGGCATTGGCTCAGGCGTCAATGTTGACCGGTCAATATCCGGCTCAACGTAGAAAGTAATGCTTGTTTTTGGTGTGCTATTGGCGTTTGTGACGATTGCCTCGAAAACTTTAACGGGATTGCAAAGATAAAACTGGTAGCTATATGGCCAGAAGTTCTTTGGCGCTGGAGTTTTATTAGGATTTTTTCTTATGTGTTCCAAAAATATTTTGCGGTAGTAATTCTCCATAAGAGCTTTGAAATGGCGATGGCGGTCATGGCCATTCCAGATTTCAAAAGCTTGGAACCGTAGAGTTTCAAATTTCCCTTTGGAAAACTCCGGATAATCTGCAATTGTCAAAAATACTCGTTCAATACGTTGGGTTAGTAGCTCAAGCTCCTCCTCGGACTTTATTGCGAACAACCATTTGCTGTCGTCCATTCGCTTGAGGTTGGTAGACCCGCAATGTGGACAGCAGTCTTCGATCCTTAGGACTCTGTGATCACAATCCTTGCAACTATCAAGCTGGTCAACCCTACTGCATGACTTCACTTCCGACCCATCCTTCAGATCGTCGCCACGTGCGCCCGTTCGTGCGCCTTCTATGCCGGTTATCAGTGACGCAAGATGCTGCCCTGGATAGCCGACCTTCATGTTGGGTGTCTGTTTGGTAATCCTAGACCAGTCGATCGCCTTGACTCTGGGAAATAAAACTAGCTCATCCAGCAATTGCAAAATAAGGGTCTTGTTGTTTCCGATGGTAATGAGTTTTGAATTGGGTTTCACTTGGCCTCCATGTGCCTACATTATTTCTTTGGTGCCTAAAGCAAAGCTAAGGGGCGCGCCGCTTTTGGCGCGTCCCAGCGAAAGAAAAGGCTCGGGGGTCTTGTAATCATACATACAAGGTCCATTGTTGCTCTCCCTGTGCGCGCTTTTTACTGATCAAGCATCAATTCCCTATGGGTTTCGTCCCTGACTTACCTGTCAATCTTGTGAATAATAATCTTCATGCTTAATTGCAACACCTGATCCCGGTTGTCTGATGTATTGCTATAGATTAGCTGCCAAGTTCACTGATCACCTGATCATCAAATAGCTCAACTGATTTGGAGACTTCAGACAGGGTAAGATCGCCAAACGCAAACCAGGCGGTAAAGTAATTAAATCCACTCAATGCGGCCTGTTCGGCTACGTATTCTTTTACGCTTTCCGGAGAGCCTGCGAAACCGTTTCCAATTGCCTGAAGATCGTCCCATTCTTCGGGGTAAATGGAGCCAACCAGCGGTACTGGCAGATTGTTGTCGTGCCATAGTCTGGAAAAACTCGCCAGCCAGCATTTGTAAGCCCGGCGAGCCAGGTCGCGAGCTTCGTTGTCGGTTTCAGCAACCACAATGTGCCGGCTAACGCCGATCAGCGGTAGGTCGGCTTCCGCTTTGCCTAATTTTTGCCATTCCTTTTTATAACGCTCGACGATGACTTTGGTGCCTTCAGCCAGGGCGATCGTAACCACGTTGACATTGTTCTCTGCCGCCCAGACCGTGGTTTCAGGGTTCAAAATTCCGTACCACAACTCCGGGTGCGGTTGCGTATAGGGCCTGGCGGTAATCGGCACATCGACGAACTCAAAGTAGTCTCCGGCAAAGGATAAACTTTTGTCCTTAAAGGCTCGCATTAAGCATTCATAGGACTCTGCATAGATCGCTTGTGAATCCTCCGCTTCTACGCCGAAAAAGCCTAGCTCCAACGGCGATATGCCTCGTCCCGTACCCAACATAAATCGACCTCGGGAGAGGTGGTCGAGCATACAAATTTCTTCTGCCAGCCTTAAGGGGTGATACAACGGCAATAAGTAGACCATGGGTCCAAACTTTAGTCGGCTGGTACGCTGGGCGAGTGCCGCTAAGTAGACGTTGGGCGAAGGAGCAAACCCAAGAGGCGTGCCGTGGTGTTCGGCGACGTGGTAACCATGAAATCGCAACCGATCATATAACTCGGCAATTTTCAGACGGTTTTCAAGGTGTTCATGCAGATCAACACCGCTGAAATCCATATGATCAAACACGCCAAATTTCATGAACAATTCTCCTCCATTTCCCCGGCCATCCTGCAGTAATTCTTGTCAAAGAATCCAGGGCCAGGTGCCGCATTGCCACCTTCAGACCACCTACTCCTCCATCACAGTAACAAATAGCCGCTCCACCTCTGCCCGTGCCCAGGGGGTGCGGCGCAGGAACTTGAGACTCGATTTTACCGAGGGGTCGTGATTGAAGCAGCGTATGTGGATACGCTGGCCGAAAAAATATTGGGGTCTGACCCCTATTATTCCCAATAAGCGGCGCGCGATTTCTCGCAGCCGCTTATTGAATCGTTATGCGTATATATTTTCCTTCGCTTCATTAATGATCAATTTTGCAATACTTCTGTTACTCTCTTTTCGCTGTTTTTCTAACGAAACAACAGAATGGCCTCGCCAAGAAAGATTGTATTTTGTTTTTAATTCACCTACCAGTTCGGCTGTTTTGCCACGGGTTCTGGTAGCACAAATGATTACCTCACATCCTTGCTGCTGGAATATGTTTAGACTTTCTGCAAGACGGCTATTAGGGTCACCTTGTGTTTCAATACCCACTTTCAATCCATTAATTATAAATATTTCTCTAATATCAGAATTATTTATACTAAATTTCAGAAGTTTATCAGTAGATAATTTAAGCAAATTTTTATGAACTATTTTTAGTGTTGTTGTTTTTCCTATATTTGCCGCGCCCCATAGAGCAATAACCGTTTTCATAACTCAGTTCCTCCTTTTTATACGAATAACGCCCGGCTCACCAAGCAATTCTTTGTTGGCATCTTTAGTGCAAAACTCAAATCTTGGGGCTGAGTCTTGCATTGCCACATCCCCACCACCTACCCCTCCATCACATCCACAAACAAGCGCTCCACCTCCGCCCGTGCCCAGGGAGTTCGGCGCAGAAACTTGAGACTCGATTTTACCGAGGGGTCGTGATTGAAGCAGCGTATGTCGATACGCTGGCCGAGTTCTTCCCAACCGTAGTGTTCCACCAGGCGCAGAATAATCTGCTCCAGGGTAATGCCGTGTAGCGGGTTATTGGGTTGTTGCTCGCTCATTGGATAAGGGCCGCTGTGCAGCCCCCCACTATAGTGGATGCACCTTGACCGGCAGACTGTTGTAGCCGTGAATCATGTTAGAGCGGTTACGTATCGGCTCGCCCACTACCTCTATTTTGCTGAACCGCTTGCTGATCTCTTCCCAGACGATTCGTAGCTGCATTTCTGCTGCCCGATTACCCATGCAGCGATGGATACCAAACCCGAAGGAGAGATGGTGCCGAGGATTTTCCCGGTCGATGATGAACTCGTTGGGCCGGTCTATCACTTCTTCATCCCGGTTTCCGGAGATGAACCACATCACGACCTTGTCGCCTTTGCGGATCTGTTTGCCGCCCAGTTCGATGTCTTCTTTCACCCGGCGGGACATGCTCGATACAGGGGTTTGCCAGCGAATGATTTCGGAGATCATGCCGGGAATGAGTCCTGGATCATTACGCAGTTTTTCGTATTCGCCGGGAAACTGATTTAACGCGTGAAC
>Ga0070726_10002521_pt1 | contig 16427 bp, 13 predicted proteins | sample tdAd471_FD_67275 | JGI IMG/M metagenome (GOLD analysis project Ga0070726, IMG submission 67275) | Marine sediment microbial communities from the Atlantic coast under amendment with organic carbon and nitrate - tdAd47.1 | ecosystem: Environmental > Aquatic > Marine > Coastal > Sediment | place... | reverse complement strand
CCGGCCAGACCGAAGCGCAGTGGTAGGCCATGCCCATCTTTTCGCTGGTCACCTCCGCGTGAATCTCGACGATGACCAGTGCGTCGGGGTCGGACGCCGTGATCCTGCGGATCGCCTCGTCGGCGTGCTCGAAGGGGCAGCCGTTGTCCTGCTTCATGTACACCCGCCCGAGGACCGTCACCGTGTACAGCTTCGGGACGGACTCCTGCGTCGCGATGCGGTTCCATCGCTTGGCCTTTTCGGAGCGAAGCGGGAAGTTCACCGGGCAGGAGACCGGAGCATCGACGCGGTTGAGGTAGGCGGCGATGCGTTCGTCGTCGAGGGCATGGTCACCGAGCGTGATCGCGTCTGCGCCGGCGCGGATCAGCTCGTCGTAGCCGTCTGGATGAAGTCCGCGGCCGTGCCGGGCGTTCTCGCCGTTCACGATGACGATGTTCGCCGCACGATCGCGTCGGAGGATCGGCACGGCGTGGGCGAACGCCCGCCGACCGGGTTCACCGACGACATCACCGAGGAACGCGATCCGCAGTCGAGCCATCGGTTACGCGCCCGACGCCAGCGTTGCGGTCTCGTTCTGCGGCGCACCTTCGGGGTGCAACAGGCTTGCGCCGAACTCACCCGGCTCGAAGAGGTGGACGTGCTCCATGTCCACATAGAACTTCACTTCGCCGCTGGTCGGGAAGTCGTGGCGGGCATCGATGCGAGCGAGCATCGGTGAGCCGTCCGGCAGCTCGCACGACACATCGATGTTCTTGCCCAGAGGCTCGACCACCTGAACCTGCGATCGGATCGTGCTGTGAGCGGCGGTCTCCTTGCCCATTGGGTGCTCGGAGAGCGAGCTGGGGCGCAGGCCGAGCGTGACTTCCGCGCCGACGCGACCACGGAGCGCCTCGGTGTGCTTTGGCAACATGGCAAGGCGGATCGAGGGCGCGTCCTCCGGGCCGGCGACGAACCAGACCTCGCCCTCGGCCTCGACCAGACGACCGTCGAAGAAGTTCATGGGCGTGCGCCCGAGGAACGCACCGACGAAGCGGTTCTTCGGGTAGCGGTAGACGTTCAGCGGCGTGTCGACTTGCTCGATAACGCCGACGCCGCGCCCGGCGGACATGACGACGATGCGGTCGCCGAGCGTCATCGCCTCTTCCTGGTCGTGCGTGACATAGACCGTCGTCGTGCGAAGCCGCTTGTGGAGCTTCTTGATCTCGGTGCGGGTCGTGACGCGGAGTTTGGCGTCGAGGTTCGAGAGCGGCTCGTCAAACAAGAACACCGAGGCATCGCGGACGATCGCGCGACCGAGCGCAACGCGCTGGCGTTGCCCGCCGGAAAGCTGCTTCGGGCGTCGGTTCAGCAACTCGCCGATGCCGAGCAGCCCGGCGGTTTCGGTGACGCGGCGCTTGATCTCCTCGCGCGGCAATCTGCGCAGCTGCAACCCGAAGGCCATGTTCTTCTCGACGCTCATGTGCGGGTAGAGCGCGTAGTTCTGGAACACCATCGCGATGTCGCGGTCCTTCGGGTGCACGTCATTCACGACTCTATCGCCGATCGAGATGGTGCCCTCGGTGATGGCTTCGAGGCCGGCGATCATGCGCAGCGTCGTGGACTTGCCGCAGCCAGACGGGCCGACGAGGACGAGGAACTCGCCGTCGCCGATGGTCAGGTTGACATCGCGCACCGCGACGACCTTGCCGTCGTAGACCTTCTTTACATCGCGGAGCGTCACCTGAGCCATGTCACCGTCAACCCTTCACCGCGCCGAGCTGGATGCCCTTCACGAGGTACTTCTGAAGCAGGAGGAACAGGATAATCGGCGGGATCATGGCCATCAGGGCCGCGGCCATGATCGCCGGCACATCGCTGCCGTAGGTCGTGTTGAACTGCAGAAGACCCACCGGGAGCACGCGCAGGTTCTCGCTCTGGGTGAGGATCAGCGGCCAGAAGAAGCTGTTGTAGTTGAACAGGAAGGCGAAGATGGCCAGCACGATCAGGCCCGGGCGAGCGAGCGGCAGGATGACCTGCGTGAAAATGCGCCAGTGCCCGGCGCCGTCAATGGCCGCGGCCTCGTCCAGCGAACTCGGGATCGTGAGCATGAACTGGCGGAGCAGGAAAGTGCCGTAGGCGCTGAACGCCGCGGGGATGATCAGGCCGGTGTAGTCGTCGAACATTCCGAGACCGAGGATGACGACGAAGTTCGGAACCATGAGCACCACGCCCGGGACCATCAGCGTGCCGAGGTAGAGCAGGAAGACCTTGTCCCGACCCGGCCACTGGATGCGGCTGAAGGCGTAGGCCGCCATCGAGCAGGTGATGACCTGCAGCAGCGTGACCCAGCCGGCGACGAAAAATGAGTTGAAGAAGTACTTGGCGAACGGGACCTGATCGAAGACTCGCACGTACGCGTCGAGCGAAATGCGGCTGGGGAAGCCGGTCTCGGTGAGCCGGTCGACCTCGCTCCGGTCCGACAGCGAGATCAGCACCTGCCACACGAACGGCACGACGAACGAGATACCCAGAAGCACGAGTGCCACGAACGTCGCGGGGCGTGCCAGCTTCGCCAGAGGGCCGGTTGCGGCTTCGATCGGGCTGCGATCACTCATTGGTGAGCCTCGATCCGAACCGGAAGTTGAACGCCGTCATCGCGAAGATCATCGCGAACATCACCCACGCCACGGCCGACGCGAGCCCGAGTTGGAAGTCATCGGTGAAGGCGAGGTTGTACAGGTAGTAGGTCAGCACGATCGTGTCAGCCTTGCCCTCGGTCATCACGAGCGCCTGCTCAAAGCCGCCCTGCAGCCCTCCGATGGTGGACATGATCACGATGAAGAAGGTCGTCGGCGCGAGCTGGGGCCAGGTCACGTTGATGAAGCGTTGCCAGCCGGTGGCGCCGTCGATCGCCGCGGCTTCGTACAGCGACTGCGGGATGTTCGACAGGCCCGCGAGGTAAAGGAGCATGTTCCCGCCGCCGATGGCGAGCCAGATCCCCATGATCACGAGCGCGGGCTTCGCCCAGCGGGAGGAGAGCAGCCAGTCCGGCGGCTGCAACCCGCCCCGCTCGGTCTCGTGCCCGGCGGTCAGCCCGCGACGAACGCGCTCGGAGCGCTGACCCACGGCCTCGAGGACGGATGCACGGTTCAGCGCCAGCACTGGATCGGACAAGAGCGCACTCAGAGTGTCGGCGCGGGAAGCGCCCTCGCCGAGCGCGTTCACGATGAGATCCACCTCTGCGGCGTCCACGCCCTCGACGCCCTTCATTTCATCGCCGATCGCGAGGATGGTGGCCTGATCGAACGATTCGTACCCCGAGGGCAGCAGCGACTTCTCGGGAAGTTGGACCAGCACCAGACTCATGCCCAGTGCTGATATGCCGACCGTCGCGAGGATGAACGCCCGCCCGAACAGGGCGAAGCCGCCGGTTTCTTTCGCCTTGTAGCGTGAGAGGCCGGCCATCATCGACCTACCGATGAACGCAAGCGTCGCGAACGCAAGCAGGATTCCGGTGCCGTACCAGATGACTGCGGGCGTGTTGACGACGACGCGCTCGATGCCACCGAGGATCGGGTCGAGCACGGAGTTGATCAGCCCGCCGCGCGGGCGGTAGAGCGTCTTCCAGAGCAGGAACATCGCGACACCGGCGAGAAGCGTGGGCAGGTAGAACGCGGCCCGGAAGAACATCTGGCCGACGAACAGCCCGGCGGTGATGACCGCGCCGACGATGCCGACGAACAGCACGAGCCCGTTGCGCTGCATCGCCTGGACCTGGTACTCGGTGAGGTCGGTCATACCCGAGCGCGTGCTCATCACGTCCTGGGCGGCGGAGGGCGATGCGAGCACCCACGCTCCCAGGCAGGCTGCGACAGAGCAGGCGAGGCCGATCATCCCCCATTTCATCTTGGACTTGGGCTTCTGAGGGGTCGCCTTCGAGTTGATCCACACCGCCAAGAGCAGCGAACCGGCGATCGAGACCGGGATCGCGATCATCAGGAACACGGTGTTATAGAAGTAATCCCAGAACAGGTGCGATTCGTCGCCCCAGAGCAGGCGGGCGTAATTCTCAAAGCCGATGAACTTCACGCTCTCGGTCGAGTATTGATTGTGCTTCGTCAGCTGCCAGTCGGTCAGCGACATGTACAGCGAGAAGACCACCGGCCCGGCGGTGAACAGCAGGAAGCCAATGAGGTTCGGCAGCAGGAACGCCAGCGCGATCAGCAGCCGCTTCCGCCCGCTGCCGATCATGATGCGCCCCCGGCCATGCTGAGTCTGTTCGCACGCTCGACCTGCTGGCGGAGCGGTACCGACGGGTCCGGATCGAACTCGACCCCGGTCAGATCCTCCCAGCGCTCGCGGAGCGTCGCGTCGCGCCGAAGGTTCGCCGCGATCTGCATGTTGATCCGCTTCTCGATGACCCGGGCAGCCTCGGCCGGGCCGATGTCCCGCTTCTCGAGCTTCTCGATGACCGGTCCGGCGAGTGCGCCGAGGCGTCCGGGGCCGATGAAGTCGGAGAGTTGCTCCGGCTGGGCGTAGTCCAGCATCGCTTCGACGAACACCGGCGAGTCCATCTGCTCGAGGCCCGGCAGGGCTCGCGGCAGGCCGGAAATGCCGTCTTCGTCGAGGCAGTAGGCCGGCACGCCGCAGATGGAATCGAAGGCGCCGTTGATCTGCTCGTTGTAGACCTCGCTCCCGAGGAAGCGGAGGAAACGGACGGCTTCATCACGCAGCTGCGAAGAGCGGTTCACGACCGCGACGCGGGCACCGGCCATATAGAAAGGTTTGCCGGTTACGCTCGGGACATGGGCGACGCCGACCTGGAGCAGGCGCGAGCGGTCCGCATCGTCGAGCGTCCCGACGAGGGCGTCGTACTGCGCGTCGGTCAGCGGGTTGAGGATGTCGCGCTGCAGGATCGCGATGGCTTCGCGGATCAGTTCTGACTCGGTATCGTTGGGCTCACCGGACGCCAGTTCGCGCTCCGCCGCCGGCCGGATGACCTGCTCGAAATTCCGGCTGGCCATCTGGGCGTATTCCCAACGCCCGCCGACGTACATCGAGGCGACTTTGTCGGCGAATAGCGAGGAGGCCGAAGCCGTTTCGGCAGTGGTGTTCATGTTCGCACCGCCGGCGGTGGCCATCGATGCGGCCTCGGCCGGGGTGGGCGAGACACGATCCACGTACATCATGTTCTGAAACGCCGTGAGCCCGGCGATCGTTTCGGGCGAGTTGTAGACCGAAGCGGTGCCCTCGTCGTTGAGGAACCTGCCGCCCGCCGCGAGCGCCATGTCCCACGCCCCAAGGTTCATGATGCCCACGCGGCGTTCGATGCCTCGCTCCCGGGCGTTCTCAATCAGCGCCTTAGCCTTTTCCGTCGCCTGTTCGATCGACCAGGGACCTCTCGGCGGCTGGACGCCTGCCTGCTCGAAAAGGTCGCGGTGGTAGAAAAGGACGGTATAGCCGACGTTGCAGGGGAAGGCGTATTGGCGCCACTCTCCTTCCTCCTGCTCCACGGCCATCGAGGGCCACGCGGCTTCAAAGGCGCGTTCTATACCGAATCCGTCGCGCTGGGCGGCATCGGTGACATCGAGCGCGACGCCGGCTTCCACCATCTGCTGTAACTGTGACGGGCCGTAGCTTTCAATGATGTCCGGCCCCTTGCCCGCGACGCACTGGATCACGACCTTGGTGATGTCTCGGTTCGCTGGGTCTGTCACAACGTGGATCGGCTGGTTGTAGGTCCGCAGGTACCACGCCCGGAACAATGCGGCTTGGGTGCGTCGAGCCGGGTTGTCGTCGGTGGACCAGACCAATGTCGGCACGGCCTCCAGCGACGGCGTGCCCTCCGGACGGTTCGATGCGTGGTACTCGCGGAACAGGGCGATCAGGCGATCGCGCTGCGTCGCCGGGAGCGTCAGAATCGCGTTGAGATCGCTCGGGACATCGTCGCCGGTCCGATCGCGTGCGAAAACGCGGAAGCCATCAAGGAACGTCTGAAGTCCGGGTTCCGCCTCGCCGTCGACTTCGAAATAGGAGGCGATGATCTCGATGTCCTCGGCTTCGCTTGGCAGCACCACGGTGTAGCCCACGACGGTCAGCACCGTCCAGACAGACACCAGAGCCAGGATGACCCATCGCATAGGGGAAGCCCTTTCCAGCCGATCGCGAGCGCGGGCGGAGGGGGAGGCAGCGGGTAAAGCGTTCAACCGGACGCGGCGAGTGTACCCCGCACGCAATTCCACGCCAATCCGCACAACCCCTACAGGTTTCAGCCGAGCAACGCCCCTTCTCGGTTATGGGATTTGCGCACTCCTTGCGCACCCGATAGCCCTCTTCAGTCAACCACTCTCGTCCAAGGAATGGGCGATTTTCCCTTTATTCAAGGAAGAAGACCGACATGGGCACCTCCCCGGAAACCTTCGATCAGGTCAAGAACATCCTCCGCAAGCTCGATCGGTCCATCACTGATGCCCGCCAGCGTCGGCTGAACACCGACGAGTCGCCCCGCCAGGCCGCTCCGGAGAGCCCCGAGCAGGCCAAGCCCGGTCGGGCTCGCCCTATGCGCCCGCGACCCGAAGGATTCCGCGGCGATCTCAATCCCAGCCCTCGATTCTGAACCACCGACGCCCGAAACCGTTGTGCTGCTCTTGCCGATACGCAGCACTCGCGGGTACACTTTCCAATCGCGGAATCGTCGAGGACTCGGACGAATCCCGCATCCCGAATGGGGATTGGTGTAACGGTAGCACGGCTGATTCTGGTTCAGTTAGTCTGAGTTCAAATCTCAGATCCCCAGTTTTCGAGCGCGACCCTCACGGGTCGCGTTTTCGTTTTTGCTCCCGGTTTACCCTTGTTCGCGGGTAAATCCGACGACTTCGTGGGGCGGCCCGCCATAATTCCTTCTCATGACTCGAGAACCTCCACCAAGAACCTCGCCGCGCTGGATGAGCCTGTGGCTCTGGGGCGCGGCGATCTACAACGTCGTCTGGGGCGCCGTGGTCGTCCTCGCGCCGGAGTGGACCTTCCGAGTGCTCGGTGTCGACACCGGCGCGATGGCCGACGACTCGTCGTACGCGCTGCTCATCCCGATCTGGCAGTGTGTCGGCATGATCGTTGGCGTCTACGGACTGGCCTACGCGGTCGCGGCCCGCGATCCGTTACGACACTGGCCGATCGTCGCCGCGGGACTGCTCGGTAAGATCCTCGGACCGATAGGCTTCATCGACGCGGTGTTCATCCGAGAAGTGTTTCCGATCTCCTTCGGCTTCACGATCCTCACCAACGACCTGCTCTGGTGGATCCCCTTCTCACTCATCCTGTTCGGCGCGTACCGCCACTCCCGCTGGGACGGAACCCGATCATGAGCGACCGATCCACAACAACTCCAAACTTTGCGGACGCCATCGCGAACGCCTCCACTCAGAGCGGCGAATCCCTCAAGGAACTGTCCGAACGGTCGCCGGTGCTCGTCGTGTTCCTGCGTCACCTCGGCTGCACCTTCTGCCGCGAGGCGGTCGCCGATATCGCGAAACAGCGCACAAAGATCGAGGCCGACGGCACGCAGATCTGTTTCGTGTACATGCCGCAGACCGACAAAGCCGGAAGCGAGAAGCCGGAGGTCGCGGAGCGGTTCTTCAGCAAGTACGGCGTCGGCGATGTCCATCGAATCGCCGACCCGGACCAGCATCTCTACAAGGCCTTCGAACTGCGGCGCGGCTCGCTCCGCGAACTCTTCGGGCTGAAGGTCTGGTGGCGCGGGTTCCTTGCAACGGTCTTCGGCCTGCACATGGTCGGCAAACTCGTGGGCGACGGCTTCCAGATGCCCGGCGTCTTCCTCTTGAAGAACGGGCGGATCGAGCGAGCCTTCCGTCACAAGACCGCCGCGGACCGCCCGGACTACTGCGAACTGGCGTCCGCGTGACGCTCGGACTGGCACGCCCGCCCGCTCCATGCTCCAATCCGGTTTCATGAACGCGAGTAGTTCCGCAAACAGCCCGTTCATCGTGGTTGGCGCCGGCATCACCGGCCTGACCTGCGCGCTCCACCTGCACGACGCCGGTCGTGAGGTCATCGTGCTCGAAGCGTCCGACGGCGTCGGTGGCCGCGTCCGCACGGACACGGTCGACGGCTTCCGGCTCGACCGCGGCTTCCAGGTGCTGCTCGACTCCTACCCCGAATGCCGCGCCGTGCTCGACTACGACGCGCTCGACCTCCAGCCCTTCTTCGCAGGCGCACAGGTCTTCTACGCCGGCGAGTTCCACACCGTCGCCGACCCGTGGCGTCACCCGATCGAGGCCGCGAAGGGGTTCCTCAGCCCGATCTCGACCTTCGCCGACAAGGCCCGGCTGGGCAAGCTGGGGCTTGGCATCACCGGGGCGAGCCTCGAGAAAATCTGGTCGAAGCCCGACAAGCCGACCATCGAGGTGCTGCACGACGCGGGTATGTCGACCGCGGTGATCGACCGCTTCTTTCGCCCCTTCTTCGGCGGCGTGTTCTTCGATCGCGATCTCAAGACCTCGCGCCGCATGTTCGACTTCTGCTTCAAGATGTTCGCCTCCGGGCACGCGACGGTACCGGCCAAGGGCATGCAGGCGATCCCGGAGCAGCTCGCCTCGCGCCTGCCCGAAGGCACGGTGCGATTGAACAGCCCTGTCGCCTCGATCGAGTCCGGCGGCGTCGTCCTCCAGAACGGCGAGCGGGTCTCCGGTCGCCCGATCATCGCTGCGGACATGGACCACGCCAACGAACTGCTCGGCAACGCAAAGCGACCCAAGCGCGAGTGGAACGGCACGGTCACGCTGCACTACGGCGCGAACCAACCCCCGATCGAGCACGCCGCTCTGTGCCTCGACGGCGACGGCACCGGCCCGGTCAATCACCTCGCGGTGATGTCGAACGCCGCGCCGTCGTACGCGCCTGAGGGCAAGTCGCTGATCGCCGCGAACATCGTCGGAGTCCCCGACGGCTGCGATGCCGAAGTCGATTCCGCCGCGAAAACTCAACTGGTGAACTGGTTCGGCAAGCAGGTCCGCTCGTGGCACCTGCTCCGCGTCGACCGCATCCCGCACGCCCTGCCGCGACAGTTGCCTGGGGTACTGGACCCGGTTGCTCGCGAATTCGTCGCCGAGTCCGGAGTGGTGGTCTGCGGCGACCACCTCGCGAACACGTCGCTGAACGGGGCGATGGAGAGCGGCAGGCGGGCATCGGAACTCGCACTCCGGACCGGATGAACATCGCGTTCGGGTATCATCCGGCTCCGCCCCGTGCGGAAGGAGCATCATGCTATCGCTAACCCTCGCGGGTTACTTCTTCTTTGCCCTGCTGATCTCGTTCTGCTGCTCGCTGTTCGAGGCGACGCTGCTGTCGGTCACGCCGACGCAGATCGAGTCGATGCGCAAAACGGGCAAGAGATCCGGCGAGATCCTGTGGGACCTGCGCGACCGCGTCGACCGGCCTCTGATCGCGATCCTGACACTCAACACCGTCGCGAACATGTTCGGGGCCGCCGGCGTGGGCAACGAGGCCGGCCGCCTCGCTCGCGTGAACGGCGCGAGCGATCAGGAGCAGCTCTGGGTCACCATCGCGTCCGGCGTGCTCACCTTGGCGATCCTGATCTGCTCAGAGATCGTCCCTAAAACGCTCGGCGCGCGGTACTCGCGGACCCTCGCGCCGCTGGTCGCCCGCCCGATCAGCATGCTCGTTACCGTCCTGCTCCCGATCGTGTTGCTGCTGCAGGGCATCCCGAAACTGCTCGGAGGGCAGGGCATCGCGAACACGGTCACCCGCGACGACCTGATGATGACCGCCGAGATGGGGCGGGACACCGGCGGCATCCATCGGCGCGGCTACGAACTCATCACCAATGCGCTCAAACTGGATGACGTCCGCACCCGCGACGTGCTGACGCCTCGCACCGAGATGTTCTGGCTGCAGGCCGACATGACCGCGGAAGAGGTCGTCAAGGACCATCCCCGGCTCACACACTCGCGTATCCCGGTAGCCTCGAGCGCGGACCACTTCGAGGGCATGGTGCTGCGCACCGACATCCATGAAGCGTGCCTGTCCGGCAATGGCTCGCGCAAGCTCGCGGACATGCTCAAGCCGATCCGCTACATCCCCGAGACCCAGCGCCTCGCTCCCCTGCTCGAAGAACTCATCAGCCGCGAGGAGCACATGGTGCTCGTCGTCGATGAGCACGGGTCTGTCGAGGGCCTGGTGACACTGGAGGATGTCATGGAGACCCTGCTGGGCGCGGAGATCCTCGACGAACTCGATACAGTCGCCGACCTGCAGGAGCTCGCTCTCGCTCGGGCGAAGGCCCGTCGGCGGTCGATGGTTCGCAAGCCGGGCGAGCAGCGGGGATCCTGATCGAGCCGGAGAGGCGGTCAGTTGCGCCCGACCAGCACGACCGAGCCGCGCCTGAACCAGCCGCGACGCGAGTCGCCGAATTCGGCGAGAACCCACTGTCCCGGGGTCTCGATGCCGTCGCGGATCTCCAGCACGCGGAATTCAACCCCGGGGCTGAGCGGGCGCTCGAAGGCCGGGTCGTACGCCGCTTCGCTCGGGCCCTGTCGGGCCATCGCCGGTGCGTCGGCGATCACGCCGAAAGTCGGGGTCGGCCAGAGCAGGTCCATCGCCAGTGTAAGCGTGAGCAGTGTCGCGACCGCGCCGGTCGCGAACACCGGGAGCAGCGGAACGACCGGGCGGGCCTGTTCGTCGAGGTCGTCCGCGCTTCGCTCGCGTTGAGCACGGTCGGCCAACGCCGCTCGCGCGATCAGCAGCCCCCACATCAGAGCGAGCACGAGGAGCAGACCCCACAGACGGATCTGCGCGGGCACGGAGTCGAGCGCACGCCGGGTCCATGATCGTTCGAACGCTGGACCGAGCCGGTCGGGCACCCGCGAGCGCACATAGTCCAGATTCGCGCGGATCTCGACGTCCTTGGGGTCGATCTCCAGCGCTCGCCGGTAGTGCTCGATCGCCCGACCGTAGCGCTCGGCGAGGGCGTGGGCATTGGCGATGTTGTAGTGGATCGAAGCGTTCTCGATGCCGTAGTGGCTGATCAGGAACTCAAGCAGTTCGATGGATCGTTCGAGTTGGTCGATTGCGCCGGCGCGATCCGATTCGATGGTCTCGGCCGCGTTCTGGAACAGCCGCGAAGACTCGGCGGCGATGGCCTCGGGCGAATTCGTATTCTGGGCGGCCTCTGTTTGCGCGGTGGTAATCGACGCGAAGCCCAGACCGAGTGTGACGCAGAGGATCGCTAGAGCGCGGGTCATGGGGCGCCTCCGGTTCGAGACAGCTTGCGCAGCAACTGCTCCATCTGCTGGCGCTGCTCGGGTGTGCACGCGTTGGTGCTCCCACCGAAGCGGGCGGCCTCGCAAGCGTGAAGCAGGCTTCGGGCCTGATCATAGAGATCGGGGTGATCGGTGCGGATCCGTTCAACGGCGTCGCCCGGCGAGACCACATCGTCGTCCCGCGCGCTGCGCAGGGCTTCGTAACGGACGAGCGCCGCCCGGACGGCTTCGGATGGTTCGCGGTTGTCACGTCGGACTTCGATGGCCGCGCGACGCGCGGCCTGACGTGCGTCCAGCGGCTGTGGCCCGCGCTGGCGACGCCTGCGCACCGCGATCGCGGCGAGCACGCCGAAATAGGCGACGGGCGGCGCGACGGCGACGCCGATCACGAGCGGTGAACGGACCGCTTCGGCGAGGGTCGTCGGCTGGTCCGCGAGCAGCGCCGGGCCAGTACGGTTCGCGCTCAGGGACGGGCGGGCGGAGCGTACGGACTGGGCCTCCGCCGCGGGCTCGGAAAAGGACTCGCCGTCCACCGCGGTGACCACTCTTGACGCCTCGACCTCGAGCGGGATCGGCTCGGTCTCGATCAGGGCGTACTCGCCGAGCGACGGGTCGAAGTAGTTCAGCACCACCTTGGGAATCGACTCGACCGCATCGGTGATGGCTCGGATGATGTAGCGGTAGGTGACCGTGCCGTCGCCGAATCGTCGTTCGGCGTCACGGTCGGCCAGGCGGAACGACGAATCGAACCCCGGGAGGTCAGCGATCTGAGGTGCGGGCACTCGCCGGAGGTCTCCGGGTCCTTCGAGTGTCAGTTCGAATCGGATGGGATCGCCGACGCGGACATCGGTCGGCGTTGCGTTCGCGCTGACCTTGTAGGAACCGATCAGGCCGGTGAAGTCGCGCGGACGACCTTCCTCGGGCAGCCCGCGAACGGTGATCGAGACCGCGTTGGTCGATACCGCGACCCGCGCTGGTCGGCGCGATCGCGATGGCGCAAAATCGGAGATCCAAGTGCCCGGGCCGATGTCGGCGGTGCCCTCCGCCCGTGGGACGATCGTGCGGCTGGTGCGCACGCGGTCGAACTCGCGATCTTCGATCGTGACGCGATCAACCTCGATCTCCGCGGGCGCTCCGAGGAAATCGAACCCGGCGCGCGATCGACGGCTCCCGGTGACCGACTGCTCCTGCACGGAGAAGAGATCGCCCACGCCGGGGAGCGCGAAGACGGGGTTGTTTATGCTCGCGCCACGCTGGATGAGCACTTCGAGCGTCACCTCGATCGGTTGGCCGACATACGGGTCGCTCGCGCTCACTTCGAGCGACGCGCGAAGGTCGTCGCGCTGCGAGGGCCCAACGGCCCGGAACGGAACCGGGCTTGTGCGCAGGCGCAGGTCCCCGGCTTCGACCGTGACGGACGGCACCTCGAACATGCCGGGATCGCGCGGCGTCAGTCGGTAGAACAGCACGTAGCTGATCTCGCTCGTCTCGGTCACCTGCCCGTTGATGATCACCGTGCTCGAGAAACTCTTGTTCTGCTGGCGAAGGAACTCCATCTCGAACCCCAGCTGCGATGCCGGACCGAAAGTCGGCGGCGCATCGGGTTCGGCGTTGACCACCTCAAGCGAGTAGATCAGCGAGTCGCCGATGTAGACCGCCCCGGCGGACAGGGAAGCACGAACGGCGGGCTCGTCGGTGCCACCGCTCTGCGCGAACGACAGGGACGCCGACAGGGCGACAAACCACAGGCAAAGCAATGACGCGATTCGGCTCACCAATCGTTCTCCCCTCGGTCGCGCTGGCGCCTGCGCTCGATCGCGTCGCGCCTTCGGATGTCGCCTTCTTCTTTCTGGAGGATCCGTCGCGCGGTGTCGTCGGTCGCCTCAACGACCGGGCCCTCGACTTCGCGCTGCTCTTCGCCTCCCCGCGGTGGCGGCTGGCCCTCGAAGTCCTGCTCGAGTTGCTGCACCTGCTGCTCCATCTGCTCCGCGAACATCCTGAGCAGGTCCTCGATGTTCTCTACCTGCGAAGCGAAATCCTCGATGATGGAGCGGAGATCCTCGTGGGCCTGCATCTGCAGGTCCTGCGCCGCTTCGTACTCCTCGCCGCGGAGTTCGAAGTCCGCCCAACGCTGCGCTCCGACGGCGTCGGCGATGGCATCAGCCCCGGTGCCGAGCAACTGATCGAACAAACCGGCCAGCAGCGGGTTCTGCTCACCGAACAGTTCATCGCTGCGACGGGCCATCGCGTCGAGTCGGCGGAGCAGGTCCTCGGTCTCGGCGGTCACGCGCTTCTGGTCGCTCAGGATCTCCTGAACTCGCTCCGATCGCGGGGTCTCACGCAGCCGCCGCGCTTCCCGAGTGTCATCGGCAAGTTCACGCTGTCGCTCGGAGAGTTCCATGATCTTCTGCAACGCCTCCTGCGGCTGGATGATCTCGGTAAGGAACTGCTCGAACTCGACCCGCTTCGCATCGCGCTCGCGTCGGAGCTCAACGATCTGTGACCGCGCGAAGCGCAGGTTGTGCAGGGCATCGTGATCGTTCGGGTCGGCGAGAAGTGAGGCCCGGAACATCGATGAGGCGATCGAAAGATCGCGGATCGAACGCTCGACCGCCGCGGCGTAAGCCTGCCACGCCCGTTCCGGCCCGGCTTGCAACGCGTTCGTGATCGGGTCCAGGCCCGGAAGGACCTCGTCGCGTCGGTGCGAGACGCGATCGATGCGGATTGAACCCAGATTGAAGGTTGCGAGGCGATGGATCCGCGACGCGTTCGGCTCGGCCAGCGCCCGTTCAAAATACTGCTCGGCGAGCGCCCGGTCGCCGGCGGCGTAGTGCACACAACCCCCGTTGTAGAGCGCCAAGGCCGCCATGTCCGGATGGCGTTCACGGAGCGTGTCGAAAGCCTCTGCCGCATCGACGTATCGCTCGTCTGCCAACCAACCCAGACCGAGCGACACGAGCGACATCGGCTGGTCAAGTTTCTCGCGGAGAAGAGCGAGAGCCTCGGCCGATGGCTCAACCGGCGCGACCGGCGTTGCTGCTTCGGCGTTCGGGCCGCCAAGCCCGGGGATATTGAAGGGCAGCCCATCGAGGCCCGGCATCCCGCCGGGCATCAACGATCCGTCACCGGACGAAAGTCGCTCGCGCAGCCCTCCGGCGTCCTGACCGAGGACCACGATGGGCGGCGTAACAATGAGGGCCAGCATCAGAATGAATCGTTCAGCGTCGACCAAGGAGCACCTCCACCGCGAGAGCCATCGCCGAAAGGCCGAGCAGCATCGGGAACCACTCACGATAGACCACGGTATCCGTAGTCTGCAGCACCCGCTGTTCGGCCTCGCCGATCAGGGTGCGATAGATCTCGTCGAGCCGGACATCTCCGGTCCGAACCGAGTAGTACCGGCCTCCTGGTGTCTGGGCGACCATATCACGCAGGGTTTGCTCGTCGAGTCGGCTGACGACGACCTCTCCATCGGAATCGGTCATGTACTGAAGCTCGTTGTTCTGGGTGATCGGGATGCGAGCACCCTCGGCCGGGTCACCGATCCCGAGCGCGATCAACCGCACGTCTCGCTTGCCCAGCGCCTCGGCCGCGGCGACCGGAAGGCTGCCCTGATCTTCGCCGTCGGTGATCAGGATGATGTCCTGGAACCGCGCGGCGTCTTCATCGAGGAACACCCGGTCGAGTGCGGTCCGCATGGCGTCGCCGATCAGCGTGCCGCCGGACATGACCGTTTCCGGTCGCAGGTCGTCTACGACCGTCGCGAAGAATCCGTAGTCGTGTGTGAGAGGACAGATGACCCTCGCGTCGCCGGCGAACGCCACCAGCGCCACCCGATCACCCGAGAGAACACCGAGCGCGTCCTTGATCCAAAGCTTTGACCGATCCAGCCGATTCGGAGTCAGATCTTCGGCCAGCATTGATCGTGAGACATCGATCACGAAGCACACATCACGCCCATAGGTCAACACCGGCGCGGATCGGGCCTGATCGACGGGGCGGGCGAGCGCCATCACGACCGCCACGACCCCGATGCTCAGGAGCACGACGCGTGCAACCGCCCGCGTGAGCCCGAACGGGCTCGCGAGTCGCTTCGCGGCATCGTTCGAGACGAAGCGGAGTCGTGCCATCCGGGCGGTGGTGACCGCCCAGGCGAGCAATCCAAGCATCACCGGAAGCAGCCATAGCCACTCGAGCCAGCCGCTGTGCATCAGGCGCATCAGATCGCCCTCCGCAGAACGACCCAGTTCAGCAGCGAGTCAACGGCGATCAGCCCGAGCGCGATGAGAGCCCCGACGTGGTACCACTCTCGATACGACGCGAACTCGACGCGCTCGATCTCGGTCGGCTCAAGGGCGTTGATCTCCGCGTAGACGCCCTGCAGGCCGTCTCCGTCGGCGGTGTCGAAGTGCTTGCCGCCGGTCAGTTCGGCCACGCGCGGCAGCACGGTGGACCCGCGGCTGCCGAAGAGACCGCCGCTGGACCCGAGACCGATGGTATAGATCTTGATGCCCCACTCCTTGGCGATCGCGGCGCCTTCAAGCGGGTTCCGCTCGCCGGCGTTCTGTTCACCGTCGGTGAGCAGGATGATGACCTTCGAGGCGATCTCGAATTCCGGATCACCTTCCGTTGCGTTGACGTCGTCGAATCGCTGGAGCTGTTCTTCGGCTGACTTAAGCCGGGCGGCTGCGAGCGCGATCGCGTCTCCGACTGCGGTGCCCGCGTCGGTCCTGCCGCGAGCATAGTCCATCTGATCCGTGGCTTCGATCAGCGGCGGGTACTCACGCACCAACGGGCAGTACGTCTCGGCGAACGATCCGAACCCGACCAGTCCGATCAGGTCGCCGTCGCGTCCCGGCAGCGACCCTCCGTTATCACGGTTGCCGACGACGAAATCGGAAAACACACGCTTTACACCGGTGAGACGGCTCACCCGTTCCCCGGCGTAGTCCATAGGCCTTTGCATCGAGAGCGAACGATCCAGCACCATCATGATCGCCACGCCCTTGGTTACCGTGCGCTCCTTGCCGACACCCAACTGGGGGCGCGACGCGGCGGCGACGATCGCCGCGATCGCTACGCACCGGATCACGACCGGTACCCAAAGCATCCTTTCGCGCCAACCGGGCTGGATTCGCGTCGCGCGGTCCA
>Ga0070726_10002519_pt1 | contig 16437 bp, 18 predicted proteins | sample tdAd471_FD_67275 | JGI IMG/M metagenome (GOLD analysis project Ga0070726, IMG submission 67275) | Marine sediment microbial communities from the Atlantic coast under amendment with organic carbon and nitrate - tdAd47.1 | ecosystem: Environmental > Aquatic > Marine > Coastal > Sediment | place... | reverse complement strand
ATCGATAACATAGTCATATGCTTCATCTACAGAGTCTACAATATGGAAGAGATCTAGGTCCTCTGGAGAAATGGTCTCGTATTTCTCGAGCAAGTGATTCTTCATGAAATCAAGGAGCGGTTCCCAGAAATCTCTTCCATAGAGTACGATTGGTACTTGACTAATCTTCTTGGTCTGCACAAGTGTGAGAATCTCAAAGAGTTCGTCCAACGTCCCAAACCCTCCTGGGAAATACACATATACCTCTGAGGCATACGCAAGGATAACCTTTCGAGAGAAGAAGAAGTGAAACTCTTTAGACTCCGTCACGTACGGATTAAGTGCCTGCTCAAATGGTAGTTCAATATTAAATCCAACAGAATGTCCTCCCACCTTAAACGCACCGACATTCCCTGCTTCCATAATTCCACCCCCACCTCCGGTAATGATGGCAACACCTTCTTTTGCGAGTCGTTCTGCAAGTTCTTCTGCAGCCTGATAGATTGGAGATTCTGGCTTCAAGCGCGCACTCCCCCAAAATGTTGCAGCAGTTCCATACTTTCGCAGTGTCTCAAATCCATCAACGAACTCTGACATAATGCGGAAGACCCGCCATGACTGAATTGCTTCTTCCTGTACATCGCCTTCACTTAACAAATCAGTGACCACTCGACAATTATTGTCTGGTGCATGCTTCATGTGCTTTGTTTTCTCGAGATCTTTCTTTGGCATGCACTCATTCTACCACGCTGCTACTGCCACGGAATATCAAATTGTTCAAACTCTGGGAGTAACTTTTTATCATATAGCAGTCGAGAAATAACTTCTGCATGTGAGAGCGCTCCGGTAAGTGCATTGTGTGGTTGTGGCTCGTCTGGAATACCACAATACTGAAGAATGGCATCTAAATTAAGTGCTGAACGTTTATGCTGTGCATCAACTGGTGGCTGCATACCTCGCTTCACCATATGCATCCAGCAAAGAGAGTGAGTGTCTATCGTCCGATACGCCAAATCCCAAGAGAATCCGATACGTCCTGCTGCTGCCTTTACAAAATCTCTGTCGAAGGAAACATTTTGTCCCGCGAGCGTCCTATCATCAAAATGTTGCGACCACTCAAGGAATGCTTGTACCAATTCCCCTTCTGTCTGTTTCTTTGGGTCAGTTATCTCTTCTTTTGTGAAGCCATTCACTTCAAGCGCTCCGTCCATAATGTGCGCTCCGTCCCAGATACGACACTCTTCATAAAATCTATTCTCTGGATTATCTAAATCTATCGCTCCAAGGGAGACAATGGAATGCACATCATATTCTGTTCCAGACGCTTCAACGTCGAGTATTAACATATAGAGAAGTGTACCACAGTCACCGTATCTGGCTTATTCTCTACCTCCACAGACATCCTCCCCAGCCCAAAAGACGCCACAGATACGAGAATAATAAGGAGCAACATGAAGATATCATCACTGTCTAAAAAACGCTTGAGTTTTTTATGTATTTCTTGTATACTCATGCCCACTTAATAGAAGTATACAGTAAAGAGTCATGGCACATAGAAAAGCTGGTGGATCAGCAAAAAACCTACGAGACTCACAGCCGAAGTACCTCGGTGTGAAGCGTTCTGATGGACAAGCCGTTAAAACCGGTGAGATTATCGTGCGTCAGCGTGGTACAAAGATTGAGGCTGGAAAGAATGTGAAGGTTGGTAAAGACCACACACTTTTCGCTATTGCAGACGGTATCGTCTCTTTCCGTAATGCTCTCAAGACACGTTTTGATGGTCGTAGGGTGACCAAAAAGGTTGTGGACGTTGTAGGAGCATAATACTTCCCCACCACTATACAGAAAACCACTCTATTGCAGAGTGGTTTTTCTTTATGCTACAGTGCTTTCGAAAGGAGTTCTTATGAAAACACTCTTACTACTGTTCTTTGCACTTGGTGCAGGATACTTTTGGACATGGTTGATTCCCGCTGCCCTTGGAATGGTCACCCTCATCCTCATGGTGGTGCTCTACGTATTCATCCGTGTCATGGGCGGGCCACTTATCGGAGGTGTCCATAAAAAATAAAACCCGAGACAATGTCTCGGGTTTTACGCTACCTACTGAATCACAATGGATGTGATGATGACAGGGTCTACCGGCACATCTCGCACACCAGTCTGCACCTTTGAAATAGTGTCTACAACATCAAGCCCACTTACCACACGTCCAAATACTGGATGTCGTGATGTGAATGGCTCTTTATTAAAGTCGAGTGCCATATTATCAGCAGTGTTGATGAAGAACTGACTTCCTCCAGAGTTTGGCTGCCCTGTATTTGCCATAGCGATAGTTCCGCGGGTGTTAGAGAGTAGTTCTCCCTCTACGAACTCATCTTGGATTGTATATCCAGGACCTCCTGTTCCGTAACTGAGGGCGTCCTCTCCTGCAGAATTAGGGTCTCCTCCCTGAATCATGAAGCCGTCGATGACTCGGTGAAACTTCGTATTGTTATAGAATCCTTCCTCAGCAAGTTTGATGAAGTTGCCTGTTGTGATTGGCATCTGGTCTTCGAAAAGCTCGAGTGTGATAATCCCTTTATTTGTCGTAATAATTGCGCTTCTATTCATAGTATTTGTGACTGCTGGGTTAGCAAGTGATAATTCTTCTGGTGCAAGTGGTCCTTGAAGTGAAGATTCCCCCTCAAGAAGTATTTCACTTGGACGCTCTGTATCTCTAAAATCCATCCACCACGCAAGGGCAATAACAAGTACGATGGAAAATAAGAGTACGGCAATGATGTGCTTCTTATTTGCCATACTACGCTTTCTCTACCTTAAGTGTGAATGTCCCCTCTTCGCCTCCTGAAGCAATAGTGACGGTATGCTCCCCTACTTCCTTGATAGGGTCTTTTAGCACTACCTGTGCCGCAGAGAGTGTTCCCACCTGTTCTGATACCGCTGACGCAATGTCGTCTGTCTTCAGTCCCTTGAAGAGTTTTCCCTCTTCATTTGCTGTAACGGTCATAATAACTGTCGCTTCTTTCAACTGTGAACGTGTCGCAAGAAACGTCTCCTGAGAAGCTTCTGCTTCAGCATGCTTCTTACCGGTACGTGCTTCTACACGCTTTATGTTTGCAGGTGTTGCAGGTTCTGCAAGTTTCTTAGGAATTAAAAAGTTAAGTGCATGCCCATCTGGCACTTCCTTGATCTCAAACTGACGTCCGATGCGGGCTACATCTTGTAACAAAATGACTTTCATAGGAGACCACTATACCATTTAGCCACGTAGGTACTCAAGTGCAGCATCAAACTGTGGGTCGTCTCCTGGTTCAATGGTCTCAAAATCTATCGGTACAATGATATCTGGAGCAAGTCCATTCTCTGAAATAGAGTGTCCTTCTGGGGTAAACCAACGAGCAATAGTCACCTTAAGTGATGCTCCAGTACCCAGTTCTACCAGTTCCTGCACAGACCCCTTCCCAAATGTTTGCATACCCACTAATGTCGCAACCCCATGCTCTTGCAGCGCTCCTGCAAGAATTTCTGACGCTGACGCAGATCCTTGGTCTACTAACACCACCATTTTCTTTGGTGCATGTTCTCCAAGCATTTTTCCTTGGCTTCGGTATACCTGCTCTTTATCATTTCCAAATCCTTCGCGTACTACCACTTCTCCTGCGGGTAGGAAGTAACTTGCGATAGAAACAGCACTCTGGAGATATCCTCCTGGATTAGATCGGAGATCAAGTACCAACTTATCTGCTCCACTCTCTACGTACTCTCGTAGTGCATATTGTACTTGTGATTCTGCAAGTGCATTAAAACTGTAGAGTGAGATAACAAAAACGTCTCCTTCAATACGCGTACGAACAGTTGGTACAGAAATGGTGTCTCGGATGATTGGGACTTCAAGAAACTCTGTCTTTCCTTCTCGGTAGAGTGTGAGTATTACCTCAGTCCCCTTCTCCCCACGAATGAGTTGTACTGCCTCATCAACATTCATTCCTTCCGTTGACGTCTCGTCAATCTTGATTACCACGTCTCCTGCAAGCACCCCTGCAGATTCTGCTGGTGTGTCAGGAAGGGGTGCGATTACGGTCACACGGTTATCCCGCATGCCCACCTCCATACCAACACCACTGAAATTTCCTGAGATATCCTCATGGAATTGTTCAGACTCCTTTGGTGGCAAGAAAACAGTGTACGGATCTCCGTATGCTTCTACCAATCCCTGAATCGCCCCCTCCACACGCTTTTTATCACTCACGGCATCAGTACTAGACGCAGCAACAAACTTCTCTTCAAGGAGATTCCACACCAACCAAAACTCTTCAAGATTCACATTCTCTGCAACCTGCGCTTCGCGGAAGAACAAATCTCCGAGACTTGCCTGCTGTGAGTCATTTCCACTTCCCATGTGAAGCCCCGAGAGAAATGCTGCTCCAGCAAAGGCAAGGGAAAGCCCTACACCAAGCAATGGAAACTTCTTCTCTTCGTCGCGATGGGATGTATTCATGAGAGCATTATCGCACAGAATGAGTTGTTTATACAAAAATTTTGCGTGGACTACTTTCTGGTATACTAGAATCATCTATGATTGAGACACATACACAAGGTTCACTCACGTGGGTAGACGTTCGAGAGCCAACACAAGATGATATTCGAGAGATTATTGATACCTATGACATATCCCCTGCGCTACTTACCCATACTGCATCTTCACATTCTCAACTAAGTTCCTTTGCTGTCGGTAAGACCTTCAAGGTCACCTTCCACTTCCCTGTGGTGAAGCGCACTGATATGGACCGTCCACATGAAGTCACTTTCATTGTGACAAAGGATACCCTCATCACGCTACGCAACGAAGACATGGAAGCGCTTCATCGTTTCAAGAAAGAGTTTGAGGTTATTGCAACACTGTATAAAACAACAAAACGTGCGCATGGAGTACACCTCTTCTATGCACTCCTTACCGAATGCTATGACTCTCTCAATGCAAAACTAGACTACCTCCACTCAAAGCACGGGCATATCGAGCAAGAAGTATTTACTGGAAATGAGAAAGAGGCGGTTTTTAGTATCTCTGACGTAAATCGACGTCTCATTTCTTTCAAACAAACACTCAAGGTGCATGACACTATGCTCTCTGCTTCACGACGACACATCATCGACTGTTTTGCAGACTCATTAATACAAGGACTTGATGAGATTGAGAGTCAATACCGACTCCTTAACAAACGCTCTCAAACACTCTCAGAGTCTGTTGAAGCGCTCCATAACACGAACTTTGCGATGCTGACCGCAAAGCAAAATGAGACGATGAAGGTTCTTACTATCATGGCATTTATCACCTTCCCACTCACCCTCTTTACTTCTCTCTTTGGAATGAATACGCAGACAACCCCTATCATTGGACAGCAGGGAGATTTCTGGATCATCGTCGCCATCATGATAACCATCACCATTGCTTTCTTCGCATACTTTAAGCATAAAAACTGGATATAAGATGTTCTCATTTTTCAGAAAACGACCTGATGAAACTGTAGCGCCACTCTCCCTTTTCAATACTGAGACTGGTCAGAAAGAGATTTTCACTGCACGTAAAGGACATACCGTTACGATGTACACCTGTGGGAATACCGTCTATGACTTCGCACATATAGGAAACCTCAGTTCCTTCCTCCTTCCAGACCTCCTCCGGAGAGTTCTCGAGGAACGTGGATATGAAGTGAAGCACACCATTAACTTCACAGACTTTGGACACCTCTCTGATGACGGGGATGCTGGTGAAGACAAGATGATGAAGGCTCTAAAACGTGAAGGTAAGGCGATTACACTCTCTGCCATGCGTGATGTTGCAGATGTCTACATAGATGCATTCAAAAAAGATATGGACGGGCTTAATATGCTCACTCCTACCACCTACGCACGTGCAAGTGATTACGTACGAGAGCAGATCGCATTGGTAGACACCCTTCTTGCAAAAGGCTATGCATACGAGACCAGTGACGGTGTGTATTTTGAAGTGTCTAAGTTCCCCACCTACGGACGACTCGGAAATATAGATTTGAATAAAATACGTGAAGGTGCGCGTGTTGAAGTGAACCCAGAAAAACACCACCCTGCAGATTTTGCACTCTGGAAGAAAGGCATGCTTGGTTGGGACAGTGCATGGGGCAAAGGATTTCCTGGGTGGCACATAGAATGTACTGCCATGATTTTCTCAACTCTTGGAAAACAAATTGATATCCATACCGGTGGTGAGGATCTAAAATACACACACCACAATGGAGAAATTGCACAAGCTGAAGCCATTACCAAGAAAAAGTATGCAAACTACTGGCTACATGCATCCTTCATCACTATCGATAATAAAAAGTTTGCGAAATCTCTCGGAAACGGTATCACCCTTCGTATGCTTATGGATAAGGGATATTCTCCTGACACCTTCCGATACTGGCTGCTCTCACGACACTATCGTACACAGGCAAACTTCAGTTTTGAAGCACTCGATGGCGCAAAGCAGGCACTCTTCCGTCTCAAGCGACACTTCTTTGAAGAGTATCTTCCAAAAGCAAAAGAAAAAGGTGTAGTGCGTGTCACATACTGGGGTCCATTCATGGACGCAATAAATGACGACCTTGATACACCAAAAGCACTTTCCGTACTTTGGAATCTGGTGAAAGATACGGATGTACCAGTTGCAGATAAAGTAGCGACGCTACTTAAGATGGATAGCATTCTTGGTATTGGACTTTCGGACACCCCTGATGACGCCCGGAAGGCATTGGGCGTCGTGGAGTCTGAAGATGTTCCTGACGAAATACAGGGACTGGTTTCTGAACGTAATGAGGCACGTAAAGAGAAAGACTGGGGTCGTGCAGACAGTATCCGTGAGGAGATTAATATGAAGGGATATGCTGTAGAAGATACACCGAGTGGTGTGAAGATTACGAAGGTATAGAAAAAGCAGCATTTGCATAGCAAATGCTGCTTTGCGGTCTTACGACCGTGTGATGGATGCTAGAGCCAACCATCACTGTGACGGGTCAAACTCAATCCTGTCGCTCTATAGGTATTGTAGACACAAATTTAATAAAAACAATACATCAAAAGTTATCCACCTGAAATCCCCTCTTTCCACTGAAACTTGAAATATGCACTCTGTGCTAGAATGTGGGTAATGGCAGATACGCGTGTAAATAAGGAAGGTACAAAAAGTCGTCTTTTACGCACCCCCCCACAGAACCTTGATGCAGAGCGTGCGCTTCTTGGTGCAATTATGCTCAAGACAGAGACTATGCATGATGTCTCTGTAACCGTATATCCGGAAAGTTTCTACGCGGATAAGCACCGAGAAATCTTTCGTGCAATTCTAGAACTTTTTACAAAAGGAAATCCTATCGACCTGCTGTCGGTAACAACAAAGTTAAAGGATCGAGGGCAACTCGAACGTATTGGTGGTGCAAGTTATATCACTGAACTTGTAGAAACTGTCCCTGCTGCAGGTAACGCGCTGTACTATGCAGAATTGGTGCAGAACAAGTCTATCCTTCGTGGACTTATCAATGCAGCACAAGACATTGCAGAGATTGGATACTCTGACCCAGAGAATGTAGACGAGGCAATGGATGCTGCGGAGAAAAAGGTCTTTCAAGTTACCAATGCACCGACAACACAGAAATTTACCCCTATCGGTTCTTCCCTTACTGAGGCGTGGGATCGGTTTGAGAAACTGAACTCTTCTACTGAAGACGTACACCGTGGTATTCCAACTGGATTTACGGCACTTGATAACCTACTTTCTGGATTCCAGAAATCTGACCTCGTCATCCTCGCAGCACGTCCGTCTATGGGTAAGACTACCTTTGCCCTTGATATGGCTCGTAATGCGGCAGTGCAGTATAAAAAATCTGTTGGTATCTTCTCACTTGAGATGAGTGACCAGCAGTTGGTAGACCGTATGCTTGCTGCGGAAGCACAAGTGGACTCTTGGAAACTGCGCACCGGGAAACTCTCTAATGACCAAGAGTACGAGGCGGTACAGAGCGCGATGGCAAAACTTGCGGAAGCACCGATTCATATCGACGACCAGCCAGGAAACAATATCCTGAAGATGCGTTCATCTGCTCGACGTCTGAAGAACGAGCATGGTCTCGACCTTCTTATCGTGGACTACCTCCAACTCATGAGTCCCACCACCACAAAAGCAAGTGACTCCATGGTGCAACAGGTAACCGAAATTTCTCGATCCTTGAAGATTCTTGCTCGGGAACTTGATGTACCAGTTATTGCCCTCTCACAGCTTTCTCGTGCGGTAGAACAACGTGGAGGAAAGCCACGACTCTCAGACCTTCGAGACTCCGGTTCTATCGAGCAAGATGCCGATGTGGTGATGTTCATTCACCGTGAGGATAAGATGAACAAAGACCAGGCAGCAGAGCGTCCAAACATCGCGGAGATTCTTGTAGAGAAGCATCGTAACGGTCCTGTGGGACACGCGGAACTATACTTTGATGATAAGCATGTACGCTTCCTTAATCTTGATACCCATCATGCCGGCATGGATGCGGGAGTAAGCGCAGATGATGATTTCTAGACTATGACCACACTTGAAAATCTCATCAAACACTTTGAACGCTTCCCTGGCATCGGTCCACGTCAGGCACGGCGATTCGCACACCACCTGCTCACCAATGACAGTGAGGATAATCAACAACTTGCAGACCTTATCGGTCGTCTGAAAGAAAATGTTGCCACCTGTACAAGTTGTTTTCGTTTTTATACAAAAAATGGGAATGGCAATTTGTGTCACATCTGTACAGATGAAGGGAGAGACCATACACGGCTCACTATTGTAGAGAGGGATTCTGACATCACCCCTATTGAGCGCTCTGACACCTACGACGGACTGTACTTCGTCCTTGGTGGCACTGCCCCACTCTTGGAGTCTGAGGATACCAAAAAACTTCGTGGAGGTGCTTTGAAGCGTATCGTCACAGAGCGTGCAGAAGATCTCTCAGAGATTATTCTCGCCTTTTCTGTAAATCCAGATGGAGAAAATACCGCACGATTTGTCCGGTCTGTTGTCTCTGAAATCACTGACGCGAACAACATCACCATTACCCAGCTAGGACGAGGACTTTCTACAGGTTCAGAACTGGAGTACGCAGACCCGGAGACTATCAAGAATGCACTTGAAAACCGTCACTAGACGTACGGTATACTATAAAAAGCATATGGAGAAATGTCATGAAAAAACTTTTTGTTCTCATGCCATTCCTCCTTATGGCATGTACCCACACAGATGAATTCTTTCACCATGATGACTCCCAAAGAGTCATTGGGAAATGTCCGAATGGAAGCGGTGGCTGCGTAACGGTCACATTCATCATCGGGAAAGAGCCAGATACAAAAAAGACCTCAGGATGAGGTCTTTTTCTTAAATCTTTTCGATCTGAACCCGTGCGTAGTGCTGTCGGTGTCCAATCTTTCTATCACGGTTACTCTTTGCCTTGAAACGGATGATTGAAAGTTTCTTTCCTTTCTTTTCTCCCTGGTAGGTTGCAGATACCTTTGCTCCCTTGATGTATGGGTCTCCGATAGTAGTGTCCTTTCCGTCATCTACCATGAGTACATTCTCAAAATCTACCATATCTCCCTCCTTGAGGTCTCCAAGGAGTTCTACGTCGATAACATCGCCCACTGAGACCATATACTGCTTACCACCAGTCTCAATAACTGCAAATGTGTCGTTTTTTGTTGTTTTCTTTGTATCTGCCATAAGTGCGGACGATTGTACAAGAAAAGGCGAAAAAGTGCAATGGTTTCAATACATTTATTGACAGATATATAAGTACATTATATAGTCTGCGATAGTTATAGTCTTTCCACTCTTATGAAAGGAGGAGGATATGGAGAAGACTCAGAACATTGATACTGTGAAGTCCACTGTCTACCTGGCATTAATCGTGATATTTATCTACACGACCCCCATCGACGATAACAACTTCTTTATGAAAATGATTCTCATGGGAGTCGGTGTTTTCTTCTTCGTGATTGCCCCAGCCCTTGTCCTCACGTTCGCATACACATTCATCAGAAAACAGTTCCTCAAAAAAGACGAGGCTTCTTTTGGAGATCAGATTCATGAAGTTTGGCTTTGGGCCCCAGGCCTGACAATCGTCGGACTTTCACTCGGTCGGATTCTAGGCTCACCAGGATTGATTAGTCTAATCCTGTTTGCGACAACTCTGTTGGCAATATCTACTTTGACGCTTGTTACGTTACGCAAGCCACACGTCAAAAGTCATGCGCTTATTGTGCTGAGTCTTTGTATGCTGGCAACAAATTCCGTTCTGCCCAAAGGCAGCCTGGTCTATGATGGCGAAACCTATGCGTATGCACCAGAGACAAAACTCATATTCCCTTTTACTGGGAAGACTGGGAAGCCTAAACTAGATGGCAGGCTGGAGCTGAACACTCGGCATGAAAACTGGGATATTGAGATCACTTACTCCATTCCCGAGATAACTGCAGTTACTGCAGAGGAATGGCAAGCCCTGGAATCACTTGTCTCAGCTCGTGGGCTGAAACTCGACCCAGATGGTGACCCGAAGGCGGACATCGGTCGTCTGCTAGACGAGCGGTTTCCTCATGTGGAAATCGACATATCAGTAACCTTCACAAAAATCATTACCAAAACTTGGTAACCAGTTCTTACTAAGACACTTCCCTTCGGAAGTGTCTTTTCTTATTCCCTATTTGGCTTCTCAAGCGTCAGTTGCTCCACATCCAGTGCCTCGCCGGTGATTTTAAGCACATCTTTATCTACCTTCCCTAATTCCTTCTGTGCGTGGTTGTAGTGATTCACTGTCGTACCAAGTGCATTCCCCACTTTCACAAAGTACTCCTCATATGCCTTGAGATGCCGTGAGAGGTTCTCTACCTGCTTCCCTATCTCTTTTGCAGACTCTTCAATCTTAAACGCTCTGAAGCCATAGAGGACGCTCTGGAGGTATGCTGCAAAGGTGGTTGGGGAGACAATGATCACATTCTTATCCTTATACGCATAATCTATAAGAGAGCGGGTATTTGCCTTCACCGTACCCACCTCATTTACGAGGAGATCGTAATATATTGCTTCTGCTGGAATATACATAAATGCAAATGGGAGGGTCCCATCCTTCGGACGAATATACTTTGCAGTCTCGTCGATACGTTTCTTGAGATCGTTCTTGAATTCTTTCTCAAGCGTTGTGCGAACATCGTCATCATCTTCATCTACTAGTCTTCTGTAATTATCCAGAGAAAACTTTGCGTCGACAGGAATCATGCCGTCTTTGGTTTGGATAACAGCATCCACCGCTTCCCCTCCAGGGAACTGGTACTGCAGTTTATACGCAGTTGCCGGAAGCATATTTTCCAACGCAAGTTGCAGTGATGCTTCTCCGAGGTTTCCTCGCTGTTTTTGATGTTTCAACACCTTCTCAAGGTTCTGAAGTTGTTCTGCAACAGTGAATACCTGCTTTGAAGACTCTGACACCTCGGTTACACTCTTCACCACCCCCATGAGTTGCTCGTTCATCTCCTTATTAATGTCTCGAATGAGTCGCTGACTCTCTGAAAATTGTGTCTGCACAGAACGGTGCATACGTTCTGTGTTCTCCCCCATTCGTTCGTCCATTGTGCGGGTCAGTTGCTGCAACTGCTGTTGTAGAAGCATCATACCATCATGACCAGCATCGTCCTTGCGCACGAAAAATATGTAGACTAAGACGCCCAAAATGGCGAGGAGAAGGACGAGAATCAGTATCTGTAGTGTTTCCATGGCTCAAGTATATCACGCACGTCGATAGCGAAAGAATAGGATCTTTCCAATCTCTATGATGAGCATAGAAACAATACCGTAGAGTACTGCAATCACCATATCCATAATTGGAAGTGGCTGATATGAGAGGAGGTATTGTAGCGGCGGAAGTGTGATTGCAAGAATGAGAAGCAAGATACTGACTCCAAATGAAGCAAGGAAGAATTTGTTGGTGTAAAACGGAATACGCCAGAATGGTGTGCTCAGTGACCGGAAGAGAAATGCCATGAAGAGAGAGTCAAGAGAAACACACAGGAACATCAGACTTCGCATACGATCTACATCATATCCAAGATGGTTGATAAAGAGATAGAACCCAACGAGGAGTGCGCTGAGGAGTACTACAACCAGTCCAATGAACTCCAACATTTCTTTTGTGATAATACCGCGTTTGCGGATATGTTCTGGACGCATCTTCATTGCATCTTTGTCTCCTGGCTCAAATGCAAATGCAACACTCATGAAGCCTTCCTCGATGATATTTGCCCAGAGAATCTGTGCGGGAAGGAGTGGGATTGGTGCACCTACAATGAGTGCTGTCCCGATAAGCGCTACTTCTGTAAGACTTGTCGAGAGAAGATACGCCACAATCTTCCGAAGGTTTGCGATGATGCGCCTTCCCTCCTCAATTGCAGCGTAGATAATATTGAAACTGTCATTGACCAAGATGAGGTCTGACGCTTCCTGAGCCACCTCTGTACCACTCCCTAGTGCCACACCAATATTTGCTTTCTGCAGTGCGGGCGCATCGTTTACCCCATCTCCCGTCATTGCTACCACCTCCCCATGTGCCTGCAATACCTGTGCAAGGCGTAGTTTCTGTTTTGGAAGTACTCGCGCGAATACTTTCACTGTCTGCAATACATCATAGAGTTCGTCGTCAGAAAACCCTGCAATATCTTTTCCAGTCATCACAATGTCATGCGCTCCTGCAATACCAACCATTCGGGCAATAGAAAGTGCGGTATCTGGGTTGTCTCCGGTTACAAGACGCACTTGCGCCCCCGCTTCTTGTACACCCGTGATAGCCTGGTCTACTCCGTCACGGATGGGGTCATCAAATACAAGGAGTCCCGCGAATACCAGTCCCCGCATGATGTCATTGGTGTCTTCAGGAAGTTCTGGTGAAGATACGGGTCGATACCCAACCGCGATGATACGTTTTCCTTCGCTGGTAAGTTGCTGTATCTGCGCTCTATAAAACGCAAAGTCTTTCTCTGTTATATCGGAGACTCCCTTTTCTGTTGCTACCTGTGTGGCTGCTTCAAGCACATACTCTGGCGCGCCATTTACACAAAGTTGATAGGACTCCTTCCCTTCCTCCGCCTGTATATGAATACCCGCCGCAAACCTGTTTTCTGAGGTAAAGGCAAGGTATGCAGACCGTGTCCGTCGTATCGCTTCGCTACTCTTTGCCACCCCCATATCAAGCGCCTTTTCTAAAATGGCACGCTCCATCGGCTCTCCACGGAGCGTGAAATGATCAGTACTACCCGCATCCTGCTCATCTATGTACGCATCAGATGCAGAGAGTGCTGCGGTGAGGGTATATCGTGCTACGTCGCTCTCAGACCAATCTTTTGAAAGCGTGTCACCTCCAGGCTGTGCTTGGTATATGAGTGTGGTGAGACTCATATGCGCTTGTGTGAGCGTTCCTGTCTTATCAGTAAGTACGAATGTGGTAGAGCCAAGTGTCTCTGCCGCTAAGAGATTACGTACCAATCCTCCTCGGTTAAGGAGTGCCTCCATAGCGACAGCGAGTACAATGGTAACCGCTGCAGGAAGTCCTTCAGGAATGGAAGCAACGGCAATTGCTACCGAGGTGAGGAGCATAGTCTCAAGTGGAATGTCATGTAACACCCCTATGGCAAAAATAGCAGCAACAAGAACTACGATGATATAGAACATGAGACGGGATACTTTATGCATCTCCTTTTGAAGTGGTGTCACCTCTCCTTCAATGCCACTAAGAGACTCTGCCAATTTCCCCACTTCAGTTGTATCTCCGGTGGCAATAACCACCCCTTGTCCATATCCATTTACTACAAATGTTCCCTTCCACCCCATAGAGTGCCGCTCTGCAAATGGTGCGCCAACCGCAACAGGAGCGATGTCCTTCCAGACGGGCAGCCACTCTCCCGTAAGTGCAGCTTCGTTTATCGTAAGGTTGCGCGCTTCGGTGAGTCGTACGTCTGCAGGTACTTGCATACCGCTCTGGAGAAGTACGATGTCTCCTGGTACCAGTTCTGCTGCAGGGATTTCATGTCGCTTTCCACCCCGAAGCACTGTTGCCATGTGAGACTGCGATGCAGATAGTTTTTCAAACGCACGCGACGCTCTTCCCTCTTGTAGTACACCAATGATAACGGCAATAGATAGTGCAATGGCAATCACACCAGAATCCACATACTCCTGTAGTGAGAGTGTTACAACTGCAGCCAAAAGGAGTATGACCGTCAATGGACTCTTGAATTGTTCAAAGAGTCTGCCGAAGAGGGTTTTCTTTTTTGTCTTCGTGAATACATTTGCACCACATTCTTGTATACGACGTGCTACCACCTCTTCAGAAAGACCTTCTTCCTGTGTGCGGAATTCTTTTAACACCACTGAAAGCGGAAGCGCATGATATGACTTCTGATCCTCGTGTGTATGAACCACAGGTTGCTTCGTTGTTTGCATAGTTAGTGGTAGTATACCAACATAACGACAAAAGATATGGAACTACATACACAATTAAAGAATGAACTTACCGAAGCACTGAAAGCAAAAGAAACTGTACGCCTTGGTGTGATTCGTAATATTCTCACCTCAGTGACTAATGAATTGGTTGCAACAGGAAAGACCCCACAGGATATGCTCGATGACGACGGTGTACTCACAGTCATCAAGCGTCTTGCAAAACAACGAAAAGACTCTATAGAGCAGTATGAAAACGCTGGACGAGATGAACTTGCACAGGTAGAAAAGGATGAACTTGTGGTGCTTGAGGCATATCTCCCTCAGATGATGACTCTTGAAGAAATTGAACCTATCGCACAGGCGAAAATTGCAGAACTTGGTGTGGAAGATAAGAGTAAGATGGGGCAACTCATTGGAGCGCTTATGGCAGACCTTAAAGGTAAGGCAGACGGTGGTGATGTAAAGACAGTGGTGGAAAAATTGCTCTAGACAAGAAAATAGGTTGTGTTATAATACTAGTGGGACGGGATATTCTCAACTGAGTGAGGTGTCCGCATGGATAAAGAAGCTCCTAATCTTGAACCTTACCAAATTGACGAAGCACTGGAATGGTATTCTGATCTCGAAGAGAATACAGTAAGAACACTTGTTTCTACTATCATTGAAAAATGCACGGGACCCTATGGAAAAATCCTTGGCTACCGTAAGATTCGTGATATGTTTCTCGAATCAACTGTTCTGAAAGACAAATACTTTAGATACAAGGAGTTGGTAGATAACCTTCTCTCAAAAAAACTAAGCGGGATTAAAGAACCTGCTCCTCCGCATCGTCAACGGTATAAAAAAATAAATTGCGGAGAAGGTCAGTTACACCTTCTCTAGCCTGTACATTCAAGGACCATCGTTCGAGTAAAACGATGGTCCTGACTGTTTCTACACCTTTCGTGCATCTCTAATATCAAAATCCCCCACCTTCGTTCTGCGAAGGCTTTTTAGTACCGCAGGATATCCAAGACGTTTCCCAAACTCCTCTCCCAGCGACCGAATATACGTACCACTCCCGACAGCGAAGCGGACAGATACTGTACATCTTCCATCTGCACAGGTATGTCCAAGATATGCTGCTTCTGTTACCTCCATATCTCTGATAGGCTGCTCTACCTTCTCTCCTTTCCGTACGCGTTTATACAGCGGTACACCATCTTTTTTAATTGCAGAGTATGCTGATACTGGAAGTGAGAGTGTGCCAATCATACTGTGTAATATGTCTACAATCTCTTTCTCAGATATATCTGAGACTTCTTTTTCTTCAAGAATGTCCCCCTCCATGTCTCCAGTACTCCGAGACTCTCCTAAAAGAATGTCAGTGACATATTCTTTGGGTAGTTTTATGTACTCTGTGAGTTTCTTTGTCCCCTGCCCAACACCAATGATCATAAGTCCTGAAGCAAGCGGATCGAGTGTGCCTGCATGTCCCATCTTTTTAATACCCAACTCTTTTCGAAGTCTCCGAATGACGTCAAAGGAAGAAATCCCTACCGGCTTATCTACAAGCAAGATGTCCTCCATTATACGAACTGTGCAAGTTTAAGGATAAAGAATCCAAAGAAAACAAGGAGCATGAGTCCTTCCCATCGCATGATGCGTCGCGCGAGACCGGTAACAAAAAGGATTGCTGACGCTGCCATCAGTACCATAATTCCAAGCTGCATAACCACTTCGTCAGCGATGAGTGGCGTGATGAGGGCTGGTATACCAATGACCATGAGGATATTAAAGGCATTTGAGCCGAAGATATTTCCTACAGCAAGTTCTGTCTCTCCTTCGGCGATGGAGCGGAGTGACACAAAAAGTTCTGGTAGTGACGTCCCCAGTGCAATACCAATGATTGAAACAAGCCCTACCGGTACTGAGAGAAAGGTTGC
>Ga0070726_10002518_pt1 | contig 16439 bp, 10 predicted proteins | sample tdAd471_FD_67275 | JGI IMG/M metagenome (GOLD analysis project Ga0070726, IMG submission 67275) | Marine sediment microbial communities from the Atlantic coast under amendment with organic carbon and nitrate - tdAd47.1 | ecosystem: Environmental > Aquatic > Marine > Coastal > Sediment | place... | reverse complement strand
TCGCCGCTTTGGCGACAATCCGCCGCGACCACGCGAACGAGATGAAAAGCACACACGTCGCCACCAGCATGATCGTCGGCACGTCCGGCTTCCAGATCCGCTTGAGCCCCTTGATCATCAGATAGACTGAAAACACCGACGCCATCAGCGCGACCAGCACCGGCACCCAGCGCCGGGCGGCGGCGACCTTGTCCTGACGGAACAGGATCGCCGCTTTGATAAAGATCAGGAACAGTGCCGCGATAACGCCGCCCAACAGCGGCGAAATCACCCAGCTCGCGGCAATGGCGCTCATCACCGGCCAGTTGACGGCATCCATTCCGGCGGCCGCGATCCCGGCCCCCATAACGCCACCGACAATCGAATGGGTCGTCGACACCGGCGCGCTCAGAAACGTCGCCAGATTGACCCAAAGCGCGGCCGCCAACAGCGCCGACATCATCGCCCAGATGAAGGTATCGACGTCGGCGATCGACTTGGTTGAAATGATCCCCTTCGAAATCGTCGACACCACCTCGCCGCCTGCGATCACGGCGCCTGCGGCTTCGAACACGGCGGCAATGGCCAGTGCGCCGGCCAGGCTGAGCGCCTTCGAGCCGACCGCAGGGCCGACGTTGTTGGCGACATCGTTGGCGCCGATGTTCATCGCCATATAGCCGCCGATAACGGCAGCCGCAATCAGTACGCCGCTCGCCTCGCCGCCGGAATGGATGTACGTGAATACCCAAACACCGATCAGGAACAGAAGCCCCATACCGATGCTGTAAACACTGGTACCGACTTCCTTGGCGGCATGCTCAAGCTGATTGAGCCGCTTCAGATCCTTGTCGAGCGGTTGCGCCTTGAGATCTTCCGGCTGCTTCGGGGAATTATCGAAAAAATTCATACCCTTGTAACGGGTCCAGCCTTGGTTATATATCGCGTTTACGGCAAAATGCCGTCCGGTACGCGGGACAAATCGCAATAAAAGTGTCATATAGTTAACCAAATAAAAAGACCGATACCGGAAGCTGATCCCATATATCTGGGGAAAAGTGGCCGGTCCTGGGAAAATGCGGCCTCTGCACGGAAACGGAAAACATCCAATGGCGCGCGTGAACGATATTCCGCAATCGGCGGTTCTTGCCTATTGTTTCGAAGGCGGCACTCCCAAGGTGCTGATGGTCACCTCGCGTGGCCGCGGGCGCTGGGTTCTGCCCAAGGGGCGTATCGAAGACGGGCAAACAGCCAAGCAGGCAGCGGTCGCGGAAGCGTTCGAGGAAGCGGGCATCACCGGCGCTCTCGCCGATACTAAAATCGGCACTTATTCCTACTCCAAGATCGACAGACCGGATGACAATTCATATCGGGTTCGCGTTTATCCGATGGCCGTATCTTCAATGTCGGACGACTGGCCCGAGAAACATGAGCGTCAACGGTTGTGGATGGATTTCCCGAGCGCCGCCAGCGCGGTCGAGGAACCCGGTCTGCAACTTCTTTTGCGTGATTTCGGGGATATGCTGTCTTCGCTCGTCAGCAAAAACGCGTAAAAATCAACTGACAAACAATCGCACGGCACTCTTTCCAGCGCGTACGAGCGGTTGGCGGAAGCGCGCTAGTTTTTAAGCGGCGTGATTTCCCTGTGCAGAAATTCGCTATCACCCGAGCATCCATCACTGAAATTCAAAATAGCCGCTACCTGCACAACCGATGAGTCGGCGGCGGCGAGCGGCACCACCAGCCGTTCATAGCAGGCACCGGCGCCTTGCACCTGTTTGGGAAGGTTTCCGACTGTTCCGAGAATATTGACGCGCGTCCATTGTGGCCAACCGGTTGCTACGGCCATGCTGAAAGCCGCCAGCTGCTGCGAGCGATAGGGGCCGACATAGACCTCATCAAGATAGCGTCCGGTCGTTTCCTGCTGGAAAACCGATGCAATCCGTGTCCCGGCGAAGCGCACACGCTGACGGCATGTCTGCGCAAGCACATCGCAGATCATGATGTCGGGCACCAACCGGTGGATATTCATCATATCGAATGCCGAAGCCGGCACGACACCGCTTGCCGGCATCAATTCCGTCATGTGTTCCCAAAAGACACGGATATTGGCCGATTCAAAGAACGCCGGCATACGCGGAGTGTCCGCGCGCTGGCGCGTGAGCAAGACAGGAGCCATCTTCTTCGCTAAATCTTCCTAAAATCAGATGCGCTTACCACACCCGGGTTTACAAAGGTATTCGCATCGAAAATGGCAGATCATGAGCGGCAATTGAAATACGTGATTTCCGCAGTTCAGAAAATTGTTACTTCTCCTGCTCGGCGCCGGACAGGTCGGCAAGAATCGGGCAGTCGGGTCTGTCATCGCCACGGCAGGCATGAACAAGATGTTTCAACGTGTCTCGGAGGTGCTCAAGCTCATTCAAGCGCTTGTCGATTTCCGCAAGGTGCTGTTCCGCCAATGCCTTCACATCCGCACTGGCGCGAGCCTTATCCTCGTAAAGAGACAAAAGCTGACGGCAATCCTCGATCGGAAAGCCGAGTTGCCGCGCACGCTTGAGAAAAGCGAGTTTCTGCACCGCCTGGTTATCGTAATCCCGATAACCATTGTCGCGGCGGTCCGGCACCACCAGTCCGATATCGTCATAGTACCGCACCGTCTTCGCAGGAAGGCCGCTGCGTTCGGCGGCATCGCGAACATTCATCTATCTCGCTCCCGTTCAGCGTCATCCAGTCCTTTTGGGTGCCAACCGCGCAACATCAACGAACTGCTGACGACAGTGATAGAACTCATCGCCATTGCCGCGCCGGCAATGGCCGGCGACAGATAACCGAGCGCCGCCAGCGGCAGACCGATGATGTTGAAGATAAACGCCCAGAACAGGTTCCAACGAATCCTGAGCCAAGTCGCGCGTGCAATCTGCATCGCGCCCGCAACCAGGCGCGGGTCCGACCGCATCAATGTGATTCCCGCGGTTTCCATCGCCGCGTCCGTGCCCGATCCCATGGCAATTCCGACATCCGCAGCGGCAAGCGCAGGCGCGTCATTGATACCGTCACCGACCATCGCCGTTTGCCGGCCGGCATCCCGCAGTTCCTGCAGCGCACGCACCTTATCCTCGGGCTTGAGGCCAGCGCGGACATCATCCAGACCGATTTCGGCACCAATGGCCCGGGCCACACGTTCGCTGTCACCGCTCAACATGACCGCTGCAATCCCGAGTTGCTTCAGCAGCGAAACAGCACCCGCCGATTCCTCTCGCACACCATCGCGAATGGCAAGAACAGCGATCAGCGCATCGCCGGCGGCGACAAGGACAGGCGTTTTGCCTTCAGCCTCGAAGCGCTGCATCGCGTCCTCGGCGCCTTTAATATCGATAGACATTTCAGCCATCAGTGCCCGATTGCCGATCAGCACGCGTTCACCGTCGACAGTGGCTTCAACCCCGGCGCCGATATGCGCCTTGGTGCCCGATGCAGGCGCCAAGGAAATGCCCCGCGATGCCGCTTCATCCAGAACGGCCCGCGCCAGCGGATGTTCCGACCCTGCCTGCACCGCCGCCGCCCGCCGTAGCACATCGTCCTCTGTGCCTGAAAGCGCGACGACATCCATCAGCACAGGCTCCCCCCGCGTCAGAGTGCCGGTCTTGTCGAAGGCCACCAAATCGACCTTATAGGCCTGCTCCAGCACGGCTATATCCTTGATCAGTATACCGGCCCGTGCCGCCGCCCCGGTTCCGGCGACAATGGCGGTCGGCGTTGCCAGCCCCAGCGCACACGGACAGGCTATAACCAGCACCGATACCGCGTTGATCACGGCGGTTTCCATTCCGGCGCCGGCGGCAAGCCACCCGGCGAATGCCAGCACGGCAATTGCAACCACCACCGGCACGAAGATCGCACTGACACGATCCACCAGCCTCTGCACCGGCGCCTTGCCCGATTGTGCGTTTTCAACCAACCGCACGATTTTCGACAGCATCGTATCTTCGCCGACGCGCGTAACCCGGATCCGCAGTTCACCGACACCGTTGATCGCCCCGCCGGTGACATGATCGCCCGGATTCTTGGCAACAGGCACGCTTTCGCCGGTAATCAGGGATTCATCGGCATCAGACACACCGGCTTCGATCGTTCCATCAACGGGGATTCGTTCACCTGGCCGGACAATGACCAGTTCGCCGACGCGCACGTCATCAACGGAGATTTCCGTCACTGCGCCATCGCGCTCGACGCGGGCACATTCCGGCCTGAGCGCCATCAACTGGCGAATTGCCTCGGTTGTGCCACGCTTGGCCCGGCTTTCGATCAGCTTGCCGACGACGACCAACGTCACGACCACCGCAGATGCTTCGTAATAAAGATGTGCGGTGGTCGCCCAGCCTTCCTTGAACATAATCCAGGTGCTGAGCGCGAACGCTGCCGAGGTGCCGAGCGCGACCAGCACGTCCATATTTCCGGTGCGCGCCTTTAGCGCCTTATAGGCACCACTGTAGAAACGTCCACCGATCCAAAACTGCACAGGCAGGCATAACAGAAGTTGCAGCCACGCCGGCACATGATAGGCGACGCCCATCGGCGGCAGCACCATCATCGCCAGCAACGGCGAGCTGAGCGCGACGGAAAGCGCCACCAGCAAAGTTTCGCGTTTCAGGCGCCGGGCGTCTTCCTCGGCCTGCCGTGCCGTCTGGCGCCGGCGCAGTTCCCCATCCGTGGCGCGCGGCTCAGCCCGGTATCCGGCGGCGTCCACCGCATCCACCAGCGTGCGCGACGAGACGTCCTTGCCGAGCCACGTCACATGTCCGCGTTCCAGCGCCAGATTGACTTCGGCGCTCACGACGCCTGGAACGGCAAGCAGTGCCCGTTCCACATTGGCCGCGCACCCAGCGCATGTCATACCGCTGATATCGAGATCGAGTGCCGTCTGTTCGGCGGTAAAACCGGCATCATCCAGTGCCGATTTGATATCGTTCGCCGGGACGCGATCCTGCGCGACGACCGCACGTTCTGTGGCAAAATCGACGCGCGCATCCTGCAACCCCGGCAATGCCTGCAGCGCGCGTTCGGCGCGGCTGGCACACCCGGCGCAATGCATCCCGGAAATGCCGAACGTCAACGTTTCGGAACCGGTTTCCGCTTCCCTAGCGTGCACAATGTGCCTCCAGTCGTTCTGATTGAAGAATAACATAAACCTTCCAGTAACTGGAAGATCAAGGGCTTTCCCGATATCCGACAACACCCTGAATTTAAACAATTCCTCCAAAGACGCCTGTTCCGGGTCTTTCCAAACCCGAACAATGGATGCAAACTTCCAGACGTGTCCGGGTCATCAGAAACCCATCGCAGGGCACACGGGAACAGAAACATGCCGGATGAAACCAAAGCCGAAGGCCGCGTCGCCCCCGACGGGCAAGCCTCCGAGACTGCCCCCCCAAGCAGCGACAAGGCGCGCGCGGGCAAACCGAAACGGCGCGTCCGCCCGGTCTTTATCGTCGCCTTTCTGGTCCTGATCTTCGCCGTCTACTTCGGCTTCCACGAAGTGCACAAGCGGCTGACTTATGTATTCGAGGAAGACGCCCGCATCCATACCGACCTCGTGACCGTCTCATCACGGGTCGCCGGCTGGATCACGCAGATGCCCGCCGCCGAGGGTGAAACCGTCGAGGAAGGCACCGTCCTGGTACAGATCGACGATCGCGAGTCGCGCATTTTCCTGAGCGAACTGGAAGCCCAGGCCGCAGCCGCCAATGCCGAGCGCACTCGTCTCGACGCCGAACGCAAACTGATCGCCAGCCAGATCGACAGCCGCCTGCAATCCGAACGCGCGCGCGTGTCAGCCGCCGAAGTCGTGGTGTCGTCACTGCGCCCGCAGCGAGAACTGGCCGAGCGCGAGTTGAACCGCGCCAAGAAACTGTTCGCCGACAAGGTTGCATCGCGCCGTCAGCTCGATCAGGCCGAAGCCGCCCACCAGCAGATCGACCGCGAGTACCGTATCGCCGTTGCCGAATTGCAGTCCGCGAAAGCCCGCATCGCCGAAGTCGAAGCCGACCGCGCCCGGCTCGACGTGCTGGCCGGCGAGGTTCTGGTTCTCGAACAGAAGGAAGCGGAAATCCGCGCCCGCATATCGCGCCAGAGGCTCGATATTTCCGACCGCACCATCAAGTCGCCGATCAACGGCATCGTCGACAAGACCTTCGTCGATGCCGGCGAATACGTGACGCCCGGGCAAAGACTTTTGCTGACGCACAATCCGGAAAATATCTGGGTCGAGGCCAACGTCAAGGAAACCGTGATCCGTCGGCTTAAAGTCGGACAGGAAGTGGATATTCATATCGATGCTTATCCGGATGAGCCGTTTGCCGGCACCGTTGCAAACATCGGTTCCGCCGCGACCAGTCAGTTCGCCCTGCTGCCGACGCCGAACCCGAGCGGCAACTTCACCAAGATCACGCAACGTCTGCCGATCCGCATCGCCATCAAAAACACCGATCCGCGTCTGCGGCCCGGCATGATGGTCGTCGTCAAGATCGCCGTCCAAGAGTAACCCCACCGTTGGCCGAGACCCACGAAGATCCGGCAATCCAGAGGCAATTCGATCGCTACGGCCCGGCGTACCGCTGGCTGGTGACCTTCAGCGGCCTGACCGGCGCGATTGCCATGATCCTGTCGGCGACCATCGTCAATGTCGCGGTGCCCAGCATCATGGGCGCATACGGTATCGGCCAGGACGTCGCGCAGTGGTCGGCGACGGCTTTCCTGTCGACCATGGTCGCGAGCCAGCTTCTGAACACATGGGTCGTGCGCGCGCTGGGCCAGCGGTATGCCTATGCGATGACGCTGACGATCTTCGTCGCCGGCGCCTTCGTCTGCGCGCTCAGTCCGAACATGGACATTCTTATCATCGGCCGCATCATGCAGGGCTTTTCGGCGGGCATCATCCAGCCACTGGTGCTGGCGACGATGGTCGCTGTATTTCCCCGCAACCGGCGAGGCTTCGCCGTTGGGATGTATGGCCTCGGTGTGACGATGGCGCCCAGTTTCGGCCCGCTTGTCGGCGGCATTACCATCGATCTGCTGTCCTGGCGATATGCCTTTCTGATGCCGCTGCCGCTGGTCGTGCTGGCATTTATCGGTGGCCTGATCTTCATGCCGTCGAAACCGTTCGAACGCCGTTTGCCGCCGTTCAACTGGTCGGGCTTTATCCTGCTCTGTATCTCGCTGGTGATGGTGATGCGGGCCATCGGCAACGGCCAGCGCTGGGGCTGGTCGTCGGATATGACGCTGATGACCGCAACCGGTGGCATCATTGCCTTTGTGCTGTTCATCTATACCCAGCTAAAAACGAAATCGCCACTACTTGACCCGACGCTTTTTCTGGATCCGAAATTCGCCGCCGCCATGGCCATCGGCTTTGCTTTCGGTGCCGGAAATTTCGCAACCAACTATGCGATCCCGGTGTTTGTGCAAACCATCCAGCATTTCACACCGACCCAATCGGGCCTTGTTCTCGTTCCTGCGGGTCTGTTTCTGTTCACCCTGATCCCGATCTCGGGCCGGATCGCCGACAGCGTCCCGCCGCACATTCCCATCACCGCAGGGTGTCTTATCTTTGCGACCGCAACGTTTCTGATCTCGTCATCCGATGTCAACACGGCGTTCTGGACGATGGCCGGGTTGACGGTGTTGAGCCGCGCCGCATTGGGACTTGTCATGCCGAACCTGGGTGGCGCGGCGATGCGATCGATTTCCGCGGATAAACTGAACGCCGCCGCCGGGGCCTACAACTTCATCCGCCAGACCGGCGGCGCGTTCGGTGTCAACATCACCGCCGCGCTGATCGAATACCGCAGCGCGCATCACGCCGACTGGCTCACGGCGACGCAAACGTCGGGAAACGATTTCACCCGCGAATTGCTGGAACAGGTGCGCCGCCTGCTTGCCGAAGGCGGGTTGAGCAATTTGGCGCTGGAATGGGGGGCCTACGATTATCTGAGCCGCACCATCTATGCCCAGGCCCGGACCTTCGGCTTCCAGGATACCTTCATGATCATATCCGTGGCCTTCATCATTGCCATTATCCCGGCCATGATGCTGGCCCGCTCGTCGCGAAAAAAAGCCTGAGTTTCACGCCCGGCGGCAAATTTCCCGCCCGATCCTTGCATAGCCTTTTGCAGCGACGAAAGGACATGCCATGGGACAAGCGCAACTGGCGGGCGATACGGACCGGCCGTCCGATGATTTGAGCGCTGCCGAGAAGCTGGCCCGGCTGCGTCTGATCCGGTCCGAAAACATCGGCCCGGTGACGTTTTCTCGTCTGATGGACCGCTTCGGCAATGCGCGCGCAGCGTTGGATGCCCTGCCCGCCATGGCAAAAAACGGCGGGCGGAAAAAGGCGCTGAAGATCTGCAGCCTTACCGAGGCCGAGGATGAAGCCGACGAGATCGAGGCACTGGGCGCGGCCATGCTGTTCAAGGGCGTGCCCGGCTACCCGCCCCTGCTGGCGCATATCGACGATGCGCCGCCGATCTTGTTCGCACGCGGTCATGTGCATCTTCTGGGCAAAAAGGCGGTGGCATTGGTCGGCTCGCGCAACGCCTCGATCAACGGACGGCGCTTTGCCCAGACCATGGCGGAAGCACTGGGTGCTGCCGGGTATCTGGTGGTCTCGGGCATGGCCCGCGGCATCGACACGGCCGCGCATCTGGGCGCGCTCTCCACCGGCACTGCCGCGGTCATGGGCGGCGGCATCGACGTCTGCTATCCTCGCGAAAACCAGGCACTCTACGACGAGTTGATCCGTGTCGGCTGTGTCTGCACCGAAGTCACCGCCGGGACGCAGCCGCAGGCCCGCCACTTCCCCCGGCGCAACCGCATTATTTCCGGCATCGCGCGGGCCATCGTGGTGGTCGAAGCCGGCGCGAAATCCGGCTCGCTGATCACGGCGCGCATGGCGCTCGAACAAGGCCGCGAGGTCTTTGCCGTACCCGGCGCACCACAGGACCCGCGCGTGAAAGGGTCGAACGCGCTGATCCGCGACGGCGCCATGCTGACCGAAACCGCCGACGACGTCATCCGCACGCTGTCGGAAATGGGCACGGGCACACTGAACGAAGGCCGACGCCCTATACTCATGGCGCCAACTTTGCCCGCGCCGGACGAGCGGCAGATCGACGCTGCGCGTAACAGGGTGATGCAGGCGCTCGACTTCGGGCCGACCGATATCGACGACATCATACGTGATGTCGGCGGCGGTGCTCAGGCGGTTACGGTGGTGCTTCTGGAACTGGAAATCGCCGGCCGGCTGGAACGTCAGCCCGGCAACAAGGTTGCCCTGATTGCGTCATAATCCATGAAAATTCGCCACGGCCCGCTGTAAAAAATTTTAATGCCCCCATAAGTATTTGAAAAAAATAAATAAAAAAGACTGCCAGATCATGAAATATCGGCACCTGCGGAATTTCCCCTGTTGACGCGGGACTCATTTATCGCCAATTCTCCCCGGCCCCGGATCAGCGACAGGCCCCGGGACAAATAGATGTACAAATTCGAACGGGTGAAAATGTCCAGCGTTGTCGTCGTCGAATCGCCTGCCAAGGCCAAAACGATCAACAAGTACCTCGGAGACGACTACATCGTCCTCGCGAGCTACGGTCATATCCGCGACCTGCCGTCGAAGAACGGATCGGTCGAACCGGACGACGATTTCGCCATGACGTGGGAGATCGACGGGCGCTCGAAAAAGCACGTCGACGAAATCGCCAAGGCCGTCAAGAAAGCCGACGCACTGTACCTCGCGACCGACCCGGACCGGGAAGGCGAGGCGATTTCGTGGCACATAAAAGAAGTCCTCGAAGACAAGAAGCTGCTCAACGGCAAGCCCGTGAAGCGCGTCGTCTTCAATGAAATCACCAAGGATGCCGTGCAGGAAGCCTTTGCACATCCACGCGAACTGGATCACGAACTGGTCGACGCCTACATGGCGCGCCGCGCCCTCGACTATCTCGTCGGTTTCACGTTGTCGCCGGTGTTGTGGCGCAAGCTGCCCGGTTCGCGTTCGGCGGGACGGGTGCAATCCGTGGCGCTCCGTCTGATCTGCGAGCGCGAGCTTGAGATCGAGATGTTCAAGCCGGAGGAATACTGGTCCGTCGACGCGATGTTCGAGACGCCGCGCGGCGACGGCTTCAAGGCCTCGTTGACACGCATCAACAACGAAAAAGTTTCCAAGTTCACGATCAATTCGGAAGCGCTGGCCAATCAGGCCGTGGCCGCCATCGACACGCAGGACTTCACCACCGGCGAGATCGAGCGCAAGCAGACGCGGCGTTACCCGTCGCCACCGTTCACGACGTCGACTTTGCAGCAGGAAGCATCGCGCAAGATGTATTTCCCCGCCCGCAAAACCATGCAGACCGCGCAAAACCTTTACGAAGGTGTGCGCATCGGCGGCGAAAACGTCGGCCTGATCACGTATATGCGAACCGACGGCGTGCAGATGGCACGCGAGGCCATTGCCGCCAGCCGCAACGTTATCCAGGAAACCTACGGCTCCAAATACCTGCCGGAAAGCCCGCGTATATATAAGTCGAAGGCGAAGAACGCCCAGGAAGCGCACGAAGCGATCCGCCCAACCGATCTGCGGCGCACGCCGGATTCCGTGGCGCAGTACCTGAACCCGGATCAGCTCAAGCTCTACACCCTGATCTGGAAGCGCACCATCGCCAGCCAGATGGAAGCCGCCGTGCTCGATCAGGTCGGTGTCGACATCATGTCCGCCGATGAAAAGATCACGTTCCGCGCCACCGGCTCGGTGATTGCGTTCGACGGCTTCATCAAGGTTTACCGCGAAGGCAGTGACGACAGTTCGGACGATGACGACAACAGCCGCATCCTGCCGCAGATGAACGAAGGCGAAGCGCTGGACCGCACCGACATCCTGCCAGAACAGCATTTCACGCAGCCGCCGCCGCGTTATAGCGAAGCGTCACTTGTCAAACGGCTCGAAGAACTCGGCATCGGCCGCCCGTCGACGTATGCATCCATCATCTCGGTTCTGCAGGACCGCAACTACGTGACGATCGACAAGCGCCGCTTTATTCCCGAGGATCGCGGACGGCTGGTAACGACCTTCCTCGCCAGCTTCTTCGAGCGTTACGTCGAATACGATTTCACCGCCGATCTCGAGGAAAAGCTCGACGATATTTCCGGTGGCCGCATTGCCTGGAAGCAGGTGCTTCTCGATTTTTGGCGTGCCTTCAAGGCCAAGGTCGACGAAACCAAGGAACTGCGGGTCCGCGATGTCCTCGATGTTCTGAACGAGGAACTGAAGCCGCACTTCTTCCCCGAACGCGCCGACGGCTCCGACCCCAGAAGCTGCCCCAAGTGCAAGGAAGGCGAGCTTTCGATCAAGCTTGGCCGCCACGGCGCGTTTCTGGGCTGTTCGCGCTATCCTGACTGCAACTTCACGACGCCGCTGGGCGCCGATCCGGCGGAAAACTCGCTCGGCGACGGGCCGAAGGAACTCGGCAACGACCCCGAGACGGGCAAACTGATCACGCTGCGTCAGGGCCCGTACGGGCCTTACATTCAGTTGGGCGAAGAAGAGGTTGAGGGCAAGAAAAAGATCAAGCCCAAACGCTCGTCGTTGCCCGCCGGCGTCAATCCCGACGACGTCGATCTTGAAAAGGCATTGGGACTGATGTCCCTGCCCCGCCTCGTCGGCATCGACCCCGTATCGGGCATGGAAATCCGTGCCGGTATCGGCCGCTTCGGCCCGTTCCTGCAGGTCGGCGGCACTTATGTCTCGCTCAAGGGCGACGAAGACGACGTACTGACCATCGGCCTCAACCGTGCCGTCTCGCTTTTAGGCGACAAGCCGCGCAAGGACCCGCCCATTGCGCTCGGCAAACACCCGAAAAGCAAAAAACCGCTGATGGTCAAAGACGGCCGCTGGGGGCCGTTCGTGCAGCATGGCCGTACCATGGCGCGTCTGCCAAAGGACATGGCCAAGGAAGACGTGACGCTGGAAATCGCCATCGATCTGATTGATGCCAAGAGCGGCAACGGGAAGACGACGACGAAGACCGCCGCCAAGAAAGCGCCCGCCAAGAAAAAGGCGGCAGCCAAGAAAAAGACCGCCGCCAAAAAGAAAACTGCTGCGAAGAAAAAACCCGCCGCCGAATCCGACGCGGCAGAGTAACTTTCCCATCGTCATCCCCCGCGCAGGCGGGGATCCAGATCAACCGAGAAAACTGTTGGATTCCGGCCTTCGTCGGAATGCCGCCCGTGGTAAATCGACGCCCCCTTGTGGCCGGGCAAGCACACGCTTACCTTCGAACAATGAATGACACCCCCTTTCCGACCCGCCAGCAGATCGCGGATTTCGTCCGCGAACAGGATGGCCGCGTCGGCAAACGAGAGATCGCACGCGCCTTCAGGCTCGATGCGGATCAAAAACGAACCCTCAAGAAAGTCCTCAAGGAAATGCAGGACGACGGCAGCCTGACGCCCGGGCGCGGCAAAAAACTGCGCGACCCGGAAACGCTGCCCAATGTAAGCGTGCTGGAAATCAGCGGCACCGACCTCGATGGCGAAGTGCTGGCGCGTCCCGTCGACTGGGACAGCGAAGCAACCCCGCCGAAAATCTACGTCAACCCGGATAACCGCGTCGGTCCGGCGCTGGGCATCGGCGAGCGTATCCTGGCACGCCTCAGCGAAGCCGATGACGGCTATAACGCCAAGATCATCCGCCGCATCGCCGCCGCGCCCGCCGATATCCTCGGCATCGTCACCGAAGCCGAAGGCGAATTGCGGATTCGCCCGGTCGACAAGCGCGAGCGTTACGAATTCGTCATCGACAAGGACGCCGACAAAGGCGCCAAGGTCGGCGAGCTTGTTCGTGCCCAAGGCGTGCGCGGCCCACGACTGGGCCTCAAGCGCTGCCGGGTACTGGAACGCATCTCCGAAGCCGAAGGCGCACAGGCGATCAGCCTGATCTGCGTGCACCAGCACGGCATTCCAGTGGCATTTCCGGACGGGGCCGCAAAACAGGCGGCAAAAGCCAAGGCCGCACCGCTCGGGCCTCGAGACGATTTACGTGACGTGCCGTTGGTCACCATCGACGGTGCAGATGCCCGCGATTTCGACGATGCGGTCTTCGCCGAACCCGACGACGATCCCAAAAACCCCGGTGGGTTTATGCTGATCGTCGCCATTGCCGACGTGGCCTGGTACGTGCGTTCGGGCGACGCGCTCGACAAGGCCGCGTTCGAGCGCGGCAATTCAGTGTATTTCCCGGATCGCGTGGTGCCGATGCTGCCCGAGGAACTATCCAACGGCTGGTGCTCGCTGAAACCGCACGAAGACCGGCCGTGTCTGATCGCGCACATGAAAATCGACGCCGACGGCAAACTGCTCGCCAAACGCTTCAAGCGCGCCCTGATGCGCTCGCACGCTCGGCTGACGTATGAACAGGTGCAGATGGCGCAGGATGGTGCTCCGGACGAAATGACGTCACCGCTTTTGGACCCCGTCATTACGCCACTGTACGCGGCCTTCGATATCTTGCTGAAAGCCCGTGAAGCACGTGGCGCGCTCGAACTCGAAGGCACCGAGCGCCGCGTCGTGCTTGACGATAAAGGCGACATTACCGGCATCGAACCGCGCCAACGCCTCGACAGCCACAAGCTGATCGAGGAATTCATGGTGCTGGCCAACGTCGCGGCGGCTGAATTCCTCGAAGAGAAAAAACGCCCCTGCATGTACCGGGTCCACGACGAACCTTCGATGGCCAAGATCGAGTCGCTCAGCGAAGTGCTGGACAGCGTGCACATCCGTTTCGACAAGGGTCAGACCGTCACGCCGCACCGCTTCAACCAGATTCTCAAGAAAGCGCACGGCACCGCGCATCAGCAGATGATCAACGATGTCGTGCTGCGATCCCAGGCACAGGCCATGTACGACCCCGTCAATCTCGGCCACTTCGGGCTGGCGCTGAAGCGGTACTGCCATTTCACCTCGCCGATCCGCCGCTATGCCGATCTTTTGGTGCACCGCGCCCTGATCCGCGGCATGAAGCCGAACGACGGCGCACTCGGCGAAGATCCGGGCGATTTCTCCAGGATCGGCGAACACCTTTCCGTCACCGAACGCCGGGCACAAGCGGCCGAGCGCGACGCCATGGATCGCTATAGCGCTTACTTCATGCGCGATAAGGTCGGTGCCAGCTTCATGGCGCGTATTTCAGGCGTCACGCGATTCGGTATTTTCATCACGGTCGACGATATCGGTGCCGACGGCCTGGTGCCGATCAAGACCCTGCCAAACGATTATTATATCCATGACGAGGAACGCCACCTGCTGCGGGGTCGCAACAATGGCATGGTGTTTCGCCTCGGCGACAGGGTCGAAGTCACGCTGAAGGAAGTAACGCCCGTAACCGGTGGCATGCTGTTCGAGGTCATGGGGACCGCCAGCGCCCCCGGCGCTGCTTCGAAACCCGGTGACAAACGCGGTGGCTCGCCAAAGCCCGGCAGAAAACCGAAAAAGATCAAGGGCAAGAGTCGGGCGTCGCGGCGCCAGAAGCGGAATGCACTGGACACCGGACAGAAAAAACGCGCAAAAAGTAAAACGAAAAGTCGGCCGAAAAGCTGAAGCATCGGCCACATGTGACGGAGGGCATATACACGCCCCCGAAGATGGTCTTAAATATCGGTTATGACTGGGCATTTCAAAGCTTTACGCAGACTGAGCGCGCTGTTCGCAGCGCTGGCGCTGTCCGCGTGCGCCATGCTGCCCGGCACCGATCGGCAGCCGCCGAGCGCCACCTTCGCCCAACCGGCCGCCGCCGAGGTCATTGCGGTCGGCTTCGACAATATCGCCGATAAATACATCGAACCGGTCGAATTGCGGCGAATCGGCGTCGAAGGATTACGCGGTCTGGGTGCGATCGACGCGGGCCTGAGCCTCTCGGAACAAGCCGGCGAGATAGTCATGTACGAATACGGCGAGGAAATCGGCCGCATGCAACTGCCCGCGGATACCGATGCCCGCGCCTGGGCCGCCGCCGTGGTCGCTCTGACGGAAAAGGCGCGCGACAACTCGAGCGAAATTCGCGCCGCGTCACCTGAAAAGATTTACGAAGCAATTTTCGACGGTGCGCTGTCCGACCTGGATATCTTTTCGCGCTATGCCGGTATGGCGGAAGCCACCCGCAACCGGGCACGGCGTGACGGATTCGGCGGCATCGGCATCCGCTTCCGGATCGAAGACGGCATTGCCGTCGTCACCAGGGTTCTGGGCGCAACGCCGGCATCGGAGAGCGGCATGCGGCCCGGCGACAAGATCATCAAGGTCGAGGGGCATGGAACCCGGGGCCTCGATAACGGCGAAATAACGCGCCTGATTCGCGGCCCCGTGCACACCCAGGTCACCCTGACCCTGTCGCGCCCCGAAGCCGTGCAGCCGTTCACCATAGCCGTAGCGCGCGCCCACATCGTCCCGGAAACCGTGCGTTGGCAGGTCGAAGACGGGATCGGCATCATCAAGATATCAAGCTTTAATCAGGATACGGCACATTCGCTGGAAAAAATCCTGAGCCAGGCCATGGCCCCGGATGCCGAGCCGCTGGCCGGCCTTGTCATCGATCTCAGGGGCAATCCCGGCGGGCTTTTGCGCCAATCCATCGATGTCGCCGACATGCTTTTGACGCAGGGCGATATTCTGCGCACATCGGGCCGGCATCCGGACAGCCTGCACCATTACCGTGCCGGCGGGCGTGACATTGCCGCAGGACGACCGGTGGTGGTCATGATCGACGGCAAGTCGGCCTCCGCCGCCGAGATCGTCGCAGCCGCCCTGCAGGATCGCGACCGCGCCGTGGTGATCGGCACCTCATCATACGGCAAGGGCAGTGTGCAAACCGTAATCCGTCTGCCTAACGACGGCGAGATCACACTGACGTGGTCAAAGTTCGTTGCCCCGTCCGGGTACTACCTGCATGGCCTTGGGGTCGTGCCGACGGTTTGCACCAGCGGGCAGACCGAACTGCCGCTGGTTTCCGGCATCATCGAAAAATCGCTGGAAGGCGAACAGGCGGCAAAAACCGTATCGTGGCGCCGCCGCGCCCTGCTCGACAATGTCGAACGTCAATCGCTCCGCGACGGTTGCCCGGCCGAAACCCGCAAGGGTCCGCTTGATCTCGAGATTGCCAAGCGGCTGATTCTCAACGGCCGGCTGCACGCCCGCGCCCTGCGCATCACGACCGCCACGGCCCAGGCCACAAACTAGACGCCCGCACAAAGCCCACGCTGACACGGCAATTGCGCCGGCGGTGCGAAATTTGACGCAAACCCTCTTGACTTGGGCGTCTTTGCCGCTATCTTGCCGCCTCTTCGAACGCGCGGCGTTCTTGATTTGGACAGGATACGAAAGTCATGGCGAAACCGGCGACAATTCAAATTCGTCTC
>Ga0070726_10002517_pt1 | contig 16443 bp, 12 predicted proteins | sample tdAd471_FD_67275 | JGI IMG/M metagenome (GOLD analysis project Ga0070726, IMG submission 67275) | Marine sediment microbial communities from the Atlantic coast under amendment with organic carbon and nitrate - tdAd47.1 | ecosystem: Environmental > Aquatic > Marine > Coastal > Sediment | place... | reverse complement strand
TATGCGGATGCCATGCGGCTGGTAGCCCATGAATATCGGGAAGATGTAGATATCCTTACCTTATTTGCAGAAGCCTTGATGGATACGACGCCCTGGGACTATTGGAGGAGAGATGGTACGCCCAAATACGTCACGAAGGAGATTCATGCGGTATTAAAATATATCATTAAAAAAGCACCTGATCATCCTGGTGCCAACCATTATTACATCCATGCGATGGAAGAGTTTCGCCCCGAAGAGGCCGAAGCCAGTGCCGATAATCTGACTCGGATGGCCTTCGTTAGTGGGCACCTGGTTCACATGCCGTCTCATATCTATGTGCGTCTTGGCCGCTATCAAGACGCCAACAAGGCGAATGTGGGTGGTATTGCGCTAGATGAAGACTATATCGAACAATGCCAAGCGCAAGGCTATTATCCGGCTCAATATTATCCGCATAATCTTCACTTCCTTTGGTTTGGAGCCAGCATGACAGGACAGAGCGAGTTGGCGATGGATGCTGCCCGTCGCACCGCTACAAAGGGAAAAGGCCAGCGCTTTGAGGTAATTCCCCTGTACTCCATGTTACGATTCGGAAAATGGGCGGATATTCTGAAAGAGACGAGGCCAGCCAATAAGCATCCTTTTATGGATCTTCTTTGGCATTATGCTCGAGGTATGGCCTTTGCCAATACGGGCGACTTGGCTCAAGCCAAACGCGAACTCAAAACGGTTAAAAAAAGACTTAAATCACGCAAAATACAGAAACTTCCTCCCAGCTACATTCCCTTTAAAGAATTGTCAGAAATCTGCTACCTCATACTTGATGGAGAATTAGCCGGGATGAATGGGGATGCTGATCAAAAGGTAGAACAACTTCAGTTAGCCGTAAAATTGCAGGATGGGTTCCGATACACAGAACCGCCCTATTTCTATCTGCAAATGCGCCAGGCTTTAGGAGCTGCTTTATTAGAAGCACAGCGCCCCGCCGAAGCAGAAAAAGTATACCGCAAAGAACTAGCCCGCTTCCCAGCTAATGGCTGGTCCTTATATGGTTTACATCAGAGCCTAGTCGCACAGAAAAAGACAGCAGAAGCCCAAGAAGTTTGGCAACAATTTGAAATGGCTTGGAAGGAGGCCGATGTAGAAATTACGGCCTCCGTACTGTAATTGCTACTAGCTTATAGGAGAAGGTGCTCGAAATAAGATGGCTTGGATAAGAAGATTTTTGCCCCTTTGCCCAACCTAATGCCGTTTCATATGGTATTATAATAGGTTGTCGCTTGGCCGATAGCCTGGATGAATACTATTTTTTGCATTTGTGAATCCATCGGATTCCATGTAAGTTTGTGACGACTCAGCCAAACTATTATGGACGAAAAATTTATAGAAGAACTATACAATGCTCATATTGATACACCTTCGATCCCCTCACCGGTGCTCGTCTGTAATTGGGTCAATGGAGTATTGAAGACGCTCTTTCCAGAGCTAGCGGATCAGCGATTTTCGAATTACCGGACCTTTCAACAGCACTTTGAGCAATTGCGCTTGGAGTTGTATACCATTCTCAATACGATTGATCATCGCTTGGATTATTCAGCAGAGGTAGTCGAAAAGCACTTTTTGCAGCGCTTGCCTTCCCTACGAAGCGCCTTGCTCATTGATGCCGACGCCATCCATGCCGGAGATCCCGCTGCGGAGGATCGGACGGAAGTGATCCGCACTTATCCCGGTTTTTTTGCGATTGCGGTTTACCGCTTGGCGCATGAATTCCACAAAATGAATGTACCCTTGATCCCTCGGATTCTGACGGAATATTCGCACAGTGAAACAGGTATTGATATCCACCCTGGTGCCAAAATTGGTCTTGGCTTCTGTATCGATCATGGCACTGGAGTCGTTATTGGCGGTACTTGCGAAATTGGGAATAATGTGAAGGTTTACCAAGGGGTTACGCTAGGCGCATTAAGTGTGCAAAAGGAGTTAGCCCAGACCAAGCGCCATCCTACCATCGAAGACAATGTGGTGCTCTATTCTGGGGCCACCATTTTAGGAGGAGATACGATTATCGGGCACGATAGTACGATCGGTGGAAATGTGTGGATTACAAAAAGTATACCGCCTTTTTCAAGGGTATATTACAGCGGGCATGTCAATCAAAAGTCTGATAATCCTGCACTCAAACTAGAAGTAGCAACGGCAAAAGAACTAAGTAAAGAGGAGTAAAGTGCCCCAACAAGGGACTACCCCCCGTATACTTATAAGCATTCCTAAGCAAACTATCATACATTAAAAAGATACATGGGAACGATTCTTGATTTAGTAGGAAATACACCCTTGACGGAAATTACAAAGGTCATTAATAAGCCAGGTGTTAAAGTTTATGGTAAACTAGAAGGCCAAAATCCAGGGGGCAGCGTCAAAGATAGGGCTGCTTATGGGATGATCAAGGGAGCTTTGGATAGGGGAGAGCTCAAACCTGGTGTTCGATTGGTAGAAGCTACCAGTGGTAATACGGGGATTGCATTGGCTATGATCGCTCAACTATTCGGCCTAAAAATTACCTTGATTATGCCAGAAGGCGCCACGGCTGAGCGCATTCAGACCATGAAGGCTTATGGGGCAGAGGTGATTCTAACCCCTAGAGAAAAGACGATTGAATATTCTCGAGAGTATGCCGAGCAATTGGTGCAAGAGGGCGGATACTTTACGCTCAATCAGTTTGGGAATGCCGATAACTGGGGCATGCACTATCGCACCACCGGGCCCGAAATATGGAAGGATACCGAAGGTAAAATCACCCATTTTGTTTCCTCTATGGGGACAACGGGTACCATTATGGGGGTTTCACGCTACTTAAAAGAAAAGAATCCCGATATACAAATTGTGGGTGTTCAGCCTACCGATGGCTCCAGAATTCCTGGCATTCGAAGATGGTCTCCGGCTTTCCTTCCCAAGATATTTGAACCTGCTCGGGTAGACTCAACCATTGATGTCTCTCAAAAAGAAGCCACTGAAATGATGCAACGCTTGGCCAAGGAAGAAGCAATCTTCGCAGGTATGAGTAGTGGTGGGGCCGTAAAAGCCGCTTCCAAACTCGTAGAAACCTTGACGGAAGGGGTGGTCGTTTGTATCATTTGTGATCGAGGAGATCGCTATCTCTCTTCCGGTATTTTTGGATCTTAGCCTAGTACTCTGTAAAATAAATATCTACGCGTTTTGGCCGTGTCTATTTACGCTATTCTTCGTAACGTCCCCGTCTGGTCGCTAGGGCTATCAGGTTCCGGGCGTTCCTCGATTAGCATAAAAATCCAGCACCCAAAAGACCAACCCACTTCTAAAGATTAACTTCCTTTTTTCCAAAAAAAGAAGCCATCACCGCAAGTTTTTCCAAATAATGGCACCTAAGGAAAAAAGGATCATGCGGATGATCAAGCCAATGTTATCTCTATTCCTGCTATTTCTGTGCACCTACGCTACCAGTCAATCCACATCGGTAGTCCAAGTTTCCTTTGTACCTACCTATAAGGAGACGCTGATTCTATTAGATGAATCCACTGATGAAGGCCTTCTGTTGGAAGACTTAAGTATAGAAACGCTCAGGTTTTACATTTCAGGAATCGCATTGTACCAAGGAGAAGAGAGTGTCTTTACTTTGGTCAATAGCTTTCATCTCATCGATGCTGCTTCGCCTAGCAGCTTAGTTATTCAATTTGAAGTTCCCGAATCCTTGGCCTATACCCATATTCAATTTAAGATCGGGATTGACAGCCTGACAAACGTTTCAGGTGCCCTGGGAGGGGATTTAGATCCAACTAAGGGAATGTACTGGACTTGGCAAAGTGGCTACATCAATTTCAAACTGGAAGGGGTGGCCGAGCGCAGCCCAGCTAGGCATCATCGTTTTCAGTTTCACATCGGAGGTTATCAAGCTCCATTCGAGAGTGTACAAACCGTGAAGTTGGGCCTTAAAAATAAAGAAGCAATAGATATCCAGGTGGCTATCGACAAATGGTTAGCTTCGATTGATTTAGGCGAAACCTATCAAATTATGAGCCCCAATGCTACCGCAATGAAGATGGCGCAACGACTACCGCTCATTTATTCGATCAAAAAATGAAAAAGTATACCTATATACTCATATTGGCAGGGATTGGATCTATGGCTTTTTTCGATGGAAAATGGGATTTGTTGGTTTATCCTTCGTATTTCCCCCAGCCGACCTATAACTTTGAAAACAACCCCCTAAAAGCAGAAAAAGTGAACTTAGGAAGGGTCTTGTTTTATGACCCGATATTATCCCGAGATCATTCCACTTCTTGTGCTTCTTGTCATTCTCCTTATAACGCTTTTGCACATACAGACCATGACTTAAGCCATGGTATCGACGATCAGATAGGCACGCGTAATGCCCCGCCTTTATTCAACCTAGCCTGGCAGGAAACCTTTATGTGGGATGGAGCCATCCATCACCTGGATATGCAGGCTCTGGCACCCATTAGTCACCCCAAGGAAATGGGCAGTAGTATAAGGGAAGTAGTTGAAAAATTACAAGCTAGCGATATCTACCCCACAAGATTCGCCAAAGCTTTTGGCGATAGCAGCATCACGGGCCAGCACCTCTTGCAAGCCTTGTCTCAGTTTCAACTAACGCTAGTTTCAGCTAAGGCAAAGTACGATGAGGTAAAAGCCGGAAGGGCAGCATTTACTACACAGGAAGAGAATGGCTACGCTTTGTACCAAAGGAATTGCAGTAGTTGCCATACCGAGCCCTTGTTTTCTAGTTATGAAATGGCTAATAATGGCCTTCCGCTAGATACAACGCTCAATGACTTTGGGAAAGGGGCGATCACAAAACAGGCGCAGGATAGTCTGAAATTTAAGATTCCTTCTTTACGCAATCTCAGCTTTACCTATCCCTATATGCACGATGGGCGATTTAGAAAACTTCGACATGTTATTCAACATTATACGGGAGGGATTCAAGACCTAGCCCAAACCGATATAAAATATAAAATCCAGTTAAGTTCGAATGAGAAAGCAGATTTGATTGCTTTTTTACTAACTCTTAATGATAAGACATTTGTCTTTGATCCAAAACACCAATTTCCAAGGGCACCTTTCAATGATTAACACGCACAGATATGAAAAAAATCTTAACGCTAATGGGCTTGCTTGCCGTCTTGACACCAAGTAAGGCTCAACTAAGTCCAACCATTACTTCGTGGTTGCAGAATACCACTGAAACCGGAAGTTATTATATGTCGGGCAACTCAACAGCCATCGATAATGGTATTTTGTATAATTGCCAAGAAGTAGCCTATTCCGATGATTATGTGTATGTCACTACTAATGGAATACCGGCTTATCCTACTGGCCCTTTTTTGGATGGAAACCCATCACAAGCTTCCAGTCAGAATGCTATTTTTCGCATCCCGCTGAATCCTCAGGAAAATACAGGGGCGCCAATTTCTACTACAGGCGGGAACATAGGTGTGTTTATCAATGGCGTAGCTCTTTTTGACTACCGAGATGGAGTGGGTTGGAACTCAAATACCAATAGCCTTTGTGGCGGCCCAGGAAATCCCATGTGCCCAGGTGGCCCCATGGCTGGGAAAGACTGGAATAGAGATGCCGTCCCCGCCGAAATGGACGGGTTCGATTGTTCAAAAGCGCACCCCGCAATGGGCAATTACCACCATCACCAAAACCCATCAGCCTTTAAGTTGGACTTAGAGGTGGTTTCAACTATTTGTAACCTATATGATGCCGATGGTTTGTATGCGATTGATAATACGCAGCATTCTCCATTGATTGGTTTTGCCTATGATGGATTTCCCATCTATGGTGCCTATGGTTACCAAAATGCAGATGGAACAGGCGGTGTGGCAAGAATGAAATCCGGCTATCAGCTTAGAAATATTACGACCCGAACGCATTGGGCAGATGGGACAGATGTAGATGATGGCCCAGCTGTCAATAGTACTTATTTTTTAGGCTATTTCCGAGAGGATTATGAGTTTATAGCGAATGAAGCAGACGATTACCTGGATGAACACAATGGCCGGTTCTGTGTAACGCCAGAATACCCAGCTGGCACCTATGCTTATTTTGCTACGGTGGATGAAAATTGGGTATCTGCCTATCCTTATGTGGTAGGCCCTACGTTTTATGGGCAATCCGAAAACAGAAAAGTGACGAGTATCTCGGAGGAGACGACGATCTATACGCCAGTCATGACGGCGATTGCTGATTTGGGTTTCGCCAATTTGAATATTACCATCTTCCCTAACCCTGCTTCCGACCTTGTAGCGATTCAAATAAGTGGCTTGATAGATGACGATGTAGAAATCGAGTTATTCGATATGGCTGGTAAATTAGTGAGCACTTCTCAAATAGAAAAGGGGAGTACCATTGCCTATTTTGATGTACAAGCGGTGTATGAAGGGGCATATATCCTGCGTTTTTCTAATGGTTATCAAGCCATTTCCAAGAAAGTAATGATTACTAAAGAATAGAGATTTCAGATGACAGAAGTTTTCTTGAGGTATAGCCGGAGGAAACTTCTGTTGTCAACTAGCATGCTTGATCAAGTAATGATAAAATTCCATATTCCTCCTAATATAGCCCATACGGCATAGATCAAGAGGAAGAATAAGGCTATAAAAATGACCAGGATAAGCAGCACGACCCACCAGCCACTACCTTGATGTTCACCTTCTTCATAAAACTCTTCAAACAGTTTTAGGTTTCGCCAATTGGCTCGATATTGCAGATCAAATAAGTCACCTATAATAGGGATAGAACCCACAATCGTATCCAGTAAAACATTAGCAATCATTTTGATGATCAGCATACCACTGGCGCCATGACGGGCCATCCCCATCAGCAATAAACCCGAAATGAAAAAGCTGATAATATCTCCAACATAGGGCACTAGCCCGATTAGGAAATCCAACCCAAACCGAATATTAGTACCTGGAATGGCGATCTTATTATCCATCCAATCGGTCACCCAATCGATCCATTTAATGTCTTTATTAAGGCTTCGCGTTTGTTTCTCTTCCGGCATTTAAGCTGCTTTGAGTTAGATCATGTTGATGTGTAGCTGGGCAAATATGGTTTATTAGTTGAAGGTTGAAGGTTGAAAGATGAAGGTTTAGGGCTTAATGCTTCAACACTTAAGCCTGTAAATGCGACCAGCGTGAAATGTCCAAGACCACGCCAGGGAAGACTTGGAAGCATTCCGCTTTCTAACTTCCGCCTTCGTATTTGCTACCCAGTCCAAACTTAGAAGTGTGCCCGTATGTGTCGCAATATAGTCCGTATACTTACTGAAGCGACTAGCTTTCCTCGGTATCCTTCTCACCCTTTCCATACTTCCGCCGAAAGCGTAACTTTTGCCGATAAGGAAAAACACCGACCAATTCTCTATTCTTCAAACGCTCCTGGGTTTTAATCCAAAAACCAGGAGAAAAGAGATCGCCATGTAATCGGAGAAAAATATCGCGTACCTCTTTTCTGCCAATCAGAAATCGAGGGAATTCTTCAGGGAATACGTCCATATGTCCTACCGAATACCAGGGCGTTGCACTCATCTCATCTTCATAATCCCTGGCTTCGGGAATGACCCGAAAGTTATAATCGGTCAGAAACCCAATTTCATCATAATCGTAAAAGACAACTCGCTTCAATCGAGTTACCCCGAAGTTTTTGAGCAACATATCTCCCGGGAAAATATTCACGGCTGCCATTTCTTTGATCGCCTTACCATACTCATTAATGACTTCTTCGGCTTCTTCTATCGTCGCATCCTCCAAGTAGAGGTTAAGCGGAACCATTTTCTTCTCAATATATAGGTGTTTGAGTTCTATTTTATCTCCTTCAATTTTAATTTTAGAGGGGGCTAGTTCTACCAACTCATCTATCAGTTCTTTGGAGAAACGTCGCCGCTCAAAAACAAAATTTTCAAACATATGGCTATCCGCCATTCGACCCACCCGGTCATGTAGAGAAACGAGTTCATATTTACTTTTCACTTCCTGCTCCGTCACCTTTTTTGGTGCTGGAAACTTATCCTTGATGATCTTGAAAACCATCGGGTAGGAGGGGAGTGTAAAAACGACCATCACTAATCCTTTAATCCCTGGCGCTAGCACAAACTTATCAATCGATTGGTGCATATGGCGCAAGAAGTCCCGATAAAGGACTGTTTTGCCATGCTTTTCAAAGCCAATAGAATTATAAAGTTCTCCCATACTTTTGGTCGGAAGGATGGTACGTAAAAAATCAACGGTTTCACTAGCGATATCGGTATCTACTAAGAAATAGGTTCGGTTGTAACTAAAGACCGAACTAATCTCATTGCTCTCTAAAAGCAGTGCATCAGCAAAAATGCCATCTTCCCGGTGCAAAAGCGGGAGGACAAAGGGGTTGGTTTTGGCTTCGACGATCAGCCGCCCCACCAGGTAAGCTCCTTTATTTCTGAAAAAGATGGCCTTCAGCATTTCAATCCGCCCATTGCCCCGATAGTCCAATTCCACTAGCTTTTCTTGCAGGGTTTCGCAGATATAACCAATATCTCTATCTAGATTTTCAAAAGGCGCTTTGAAGCGGAAAAAGGCAAATAATTGCTGGATGACAAAATTGAAAGGCCGAGTGAGGAAAAGCGTATGGTAAATCGGCTGTGTAGATTTAAACTCGCGATAGGTAGCTGTAGCATGTACAAACATCCGGTCCTGATCCACACTTAAACCCTTATGGCTATGTCGGAATACAGAATTGAAATAGGTCTCGGCAATATTTCTAGAATTAAAATTAGTGATTTCCTCGAGAAACATAATCTTGACATCCCGCCAGGTGTCTTGATCGAGGGCTTGCTCGCCCAAGAATTGTAAGACTTTTTCAGTAGTGGCACCTACACTTTCTCGATACAAGGACACTCGCTCTCGAGAATCCTCCTGCATGCCATGCCAATCCCGTTTCTCAAAACGGATTTTTGCTCGTTTTGTAATCCTTTTGTACTGATAGTGGTACATCAGGTAATCGCCCAAAATCAAATGAGCCGTATCGTAGGGTAGTAGATCTTCAAACATAATTTAGAAATCGTCTAGGCAGTTATCGATAAACAATAGGCCTGGTCTGATGAACCATTCCATACGGAAAAGTAATCATTCAAGCTGGGAAAAGTGGAACATTTTTTCCTAAAATTTTAGAATAAAAATGACTTGACGGCCTAATAGAGGGTAGGGCAAAGGCATCTGCAATATTGAAGTGGTGAAGAGGTGAAGTGGTATGCATCCTCTTCACCACTTCACATCTTCACCACTTCACAAATTGAGGCCTAAATAGCCGGAAGGTTAGTTTCCAAAAACAAGAGATCAGCGCCTTATGAACCTGCTGAATAGTCAACTAATGGTTAATCAAATGCTCAAAAACAGCTCATCTCCCATTTTTTTGCCAAATTGCAGGCGAATCTTAATCTTACTCTTGTGAAAATTACAAAGGCCTTATTTCCACTCTCTCTATTTCTATTCCTCCTGGCAGCTTGGCTGGGGTATGATATGCATCGATTGGCGCAACAAGAATTGCTGTGGGGAATTCGCCCCTTGGTCTTTTTACTGGCTGCTTGGTCCTGTTTAGTCCTTTGGTGGGTACTCAATCGAAAGCGGCAAGACAAAGCTATTTCCTGGCGAAGATTAGGACTGGCTACCGCTAGTGGATTGTTGTTGGCCATCGGCTTTCCAGGTTTACTTCCTGTGCCCTGGTTGCTTTTCTTGGGCTTTATCCCTTTACTCCTTATCGAACGAGAATTGGTGAATCAGCCCAAGCATAGAATGGCGCTTTGGGGCTATAGTTATCATGCTTTTGTAGTTTGGAATATTATCACCACTTTTTGGGTAGCCAATTCGGCGATGGTGGCGGGTATATTCGCCATTTTTGTGAATGCGCTCTTGATGACGATTCCTATACTTGCCTATCAGGTCACTAAAAAAATACTACCTAAATGGGGCGATTGGGCTTTTTGTGTGTATTGGATTTCCTTTGAGTTATTACATCTTCATTGGGATTTGGCGTGGCCATGGCTCACCTTAGGTAATGGCTTTGCCGCTGTTCCTGCGACTGTACAGTGGTATGAATTTACTGGCGTATTTGGTGGTACAGCCTGGATATTGGCCATGAATATTATACTTTGGAAAGCCTGGACAGTTTATAAGACGGAACAAAAATGGCCGAAACCCGTGCTACTAAAAGCAAGTTTGGTGGCCATTTTACCCCTACTTATCTCTCTAGGATTGTATTTTACTTACCAGGAAGCAGAGGATGAAATAGAAGTCGTCGTTGTGCAACCCAATTATGAACCGCACTATGAAAAATTTGAAGTAGCTGAGCAAGAACAGGTTCAACAATTTATCCTGCTTGCCAAGAACGAGCTCAGCGAGGAAACAGATTACCTCGTATTTCCGGAGACTAGCTTTGGGTATGTAGAAACAACGGTTATTAATAACTATCCCAGTGTGCAACAGATTCGAGCGGCATTAGCAGATTACCCAGACTTGAAAATCATTACCGGCCTTAATGCTTATCATGATTTTTTACCTGGAGAAAAGCAGACGATTGCTACTAGAGAAAGACAAAGAGCAGGTGGACAAAAAGTTTACTTTGAAACTTATAATCTCGCTGCACAAATTACCATTGGCCAAGAAGAAGTACAGACCTACCGAAAATCCAAATTAGTACCGGGGCCTGAAATATTTCCTTTTAAAACTATATTTCCTTTCATGGAACCGCTGGTCAAACTCTTAGGGGGCACCACAGCGGGTTTGGGGACTCAAGCTAAACGTAGCCCCATGACTAGTGAAACGGGACGAATTGCGCCCGTTATTTGTTACGAATCAGTCTTTGGAGACTATTTCACTGGATATATTCGGCCGCAGAGTCGGACAGAGCCGGGTAGTCAAGCCGCCTTCATCATGACGAATGATGGCTGGTGGGATAATACTTTAGGGCATCGACAGCACCTTTATTACGCTTCGCTGAGAGCCATCGAAACCCGTCGAAGCATCGCCCGGTCAGCTAACACAGGAATCTCTGCTTTTATTAACCAGCGCGGAGATATTCTACAAGCCACCCAATATGATGAAGCCGTAGCAATTAAAGGATTGATCAACCTGAATGATGCCTTTACTTTCTATGTGCGTTGGGGGGACTTGATTGCAAGAATTTCTTTATTCCTTGCCGGCCTTTTAGTCTTGAATACGATTTCGAAAACCTGGATGAAGCGCGTTTCAAAACCCGAAGAGTAAAATAAGACTTCAGAAGTTTTCTCGGTCACGTCATAGAAACTTCTGAAGTCTGGAGTCTCGTTTTCACAACAGAAAAAATAACAGTCAGGGTGATTCTAAAGTGAGTGTGTACAATTAGAGCATGTTTGGGCAGGCCTTAATTGCCTCCAAGCGGCAAATTTTCTTTTATTCTGCGTTAGATTTTTCGCCTGTGCCCGCATTGGGCTGCAAAATCTGCCTGGTCTAAAATAAAATTTGCTCACTTTCGGCTAATCACGCTTGCCCAAACATGCTCTTACTATTTGACGCCCAATTTTTCTAGGTTCTTTAGGCTGTTCGCTTTCAACAAAGGAGCTGGATTGAGACTCAAGGATTTTTTGAAGCTTTCAATCGCCTTATCATTTTCACCCAGAGCCATATAACCCTCTCCTAGACTATCATGACAGTTGGCATTTTTAGGGTTTTGTTCTGCATTTTGCTTAAAATAGGCTACTGCCTTCTTTGCCTCCTTATTTTGTAGCATCATATAGCCTAATCCATTCAGCTGGTTCACATTTGCCAATTGGGCTGCCTCATCAGCAATAGGCATGGCTTCTTCTTTTTTGCCTAATTGTAGGAGCAATCCACTTTTTACACTCAGGGTTTGAAAGTTTTTATTGGCCCCAAGCGCGCGATTCGCCCAGCCTAATGCTTCTTCATGATTGGTATTGTTTTGTAAGCAATAATTGGCTGCTGATAAGGGACCTTGCCAGCTGAAACCCTTCAACCCTCGCAATTCATCCCGGAAAGAGGCTAGGGTCAAGTCCTGCGTAGCAATGCTAATCTTGAAAGGGATACTCTTCTTCTCCCAATTAAGGGCCAGGGTAGCATGGTCTTGTCCAAATTCAATAAATTCATAGGTGAGTACATTGGTAAAAGCGTGATCCTGGCTTTGCACGTCCACCCGCAAGGCATCTTCTTTCTCATCGTACCAAAAACTACCCCAAGAGGAAGTGTTATGAGAAAAAATGAGTGTCACCTTGCCCGTTTCATATACGGCCATATGCAATCCATAAGTCCCAGCCTTTAAGGCTTTGCCTTCGATTTTTACATCATGACTAAATTGGATAGTTGTATTTTCATTTGCGCCAGCCCGCCAAGGAATTTCCCCCTGAGAGGCAAAATTGATTTTATTAAACCCATAGCCTACCAACTGCCCCCAAACTTTATCCGTTCGGTCATTTCCATTCACGATTACCTGCGGACGGGAGTAGTTAACCGTGATTTGGGCTAAACCAAGGTTTTGTTGTAAGGTGGCCGCAGGACTGGGCCGAGGTGTCGTTACATTTTGAGCTTGTAGTGGAGTGGCCAAGAAAATCATCAATAGGCCGAGGCCTAGCATGAGCAATAAGGTATTCCCTTTTTTCATGAATTGAATATTTGGTAATAAAATAGTGAGCCAGTGACAATGGGAACAAGGAAGAAACTATGATAAACTTCCTCACCCATACAGACAAGATGTGATTATCTTATTTATCATGCTGAGGAAATGGACAGCTATCTAAATTTTCTATAGAAAGGCAAAAAAGATATAGCCTTTCCCGCTTCGTCGGGAAAGTTTGAAGATTGGTCGGTAGGAATAAAAATCTAAATATAAAGGAGTGAGTAGTTGGGGACCTGTTTTGCCTGTTTAGCTTACACCCGTAATACGGATGCACTAAACTTTTAAACACATACCCCCCCGAACCTCTCTGTAAGGAGAAAATCCGTTTTATCTCATTTTAGGTCGACGACGTTTGCCACCAGGCTGCATCATACCACCTCTCTGGCCACCGCCTTGTCGCATAGCTGCTTTAGATTGACCGCGATTGGAGAGTACTTTTTCAAATTGCTTGAGTTGCTCTCGTATCTCTGCTTGGGTGATTTTCAATCCCTTGGTATTGCGGAAATGTTGCTGGGCTTGCTTCCATTTATTTTTGGAAGCGGCGATATTGGCCAACTGGATTTGAAGCATTGCCTTCTCATTATCCGTTGGGACATTGATTTCTTCGGCTTTCTTAAGCCACATTTCGCCTTCATCCGTCTTTTTCTGGGCCAGCGCCACAGAGCCTTTAATCATATAGAAGTAAGCTCTATTGGTAGGGTACAGCAATCGTGGAGAGATGGTTAGACTCAGCAGCTTTTCCGACTTTTCCATATCCTGCGTCTGCATGGCCTTTGCTGCGGAACCGACTGTACCCAGTAATACATATCCCACTAGCAATACTAAACCTGCTAACCAGAATGGAAAGCCATACCAAAAACCATATAGAATAGAAAGAATTATACCACCAATAATACCGACTCCCATTAAGGCAAATCGTAGATATGGATTGATCAAAAACATAGGAACATTTTTTTTGAGTAATGGCCGATACTAAGTTTTCCATTGGAAGCCTGGTATTCGTCAAGTAACTCGATCAGACTAGCTCAGAACGAAAACTTATCGCTTCACCATTACTGTATTCAATAAAGCAGCTCAAAATCCCTAAGGAATGATGGAAAAAGTTCAAGCATTCTTGTGTCTTTTATTTGTACCCCATTCCTATATCGAGGCCCAAAGTTAAGGAATTTACAGAGAGTTCGATAAGAATTAGCTAGTTTAAAGCAGCTGTTTTTTACCCTTCTTCTATCAAATGAAGACTTTGGTCGATTCATGCATTCTGAGTTTTTTGTTTATTTTTAGTCTTGTGAATCTTTCACCGAATCTAGGATGCTCCTTAAACACTTATGCCAGAACTTGAACTTCATAACATAATTGACCGACTAAGAGCCGATGACCGGACTGCGCTTCGGGATATTTTTCAGCAGGAGTACCTACCCGTTTGTAAGACGATTAGCCGCTTTATAAGGGATAAAAACTTAGTGGAAGACCTCGCTCAAGAAGTGTTTTTGCGTTTGTGGGATAAACGCCAGAAAATCAATATTACTTCCTCCCTCCCCGCTTATATTCGTCGGATGGCTATCAATGAAGCCCTAGGACACTTAAGGAAAAGCAAAAGATTTGAAGAAGAAGAGATAAAACCTGAATTCTCTTTGGGTGAAGATACCAGTGCCGAAGACAGCTTTTTGTACAATGAGTTAGAAGGCAATATCATGACGGCTATTGATAGCCTACCCCCTAAATGTAGAGCTGTTTTTCAACTCAGTCGTTTTGAAGATTTGACCTACCAGGAGATCGCAGATCGAATGGGGATTTCAATAAAAACAGTTGAAAATCAAATGGGTAAAGCTTTAAGGGTGTTGCGAGCGAGGTTACAAAATTACCTCACTTTGATGGTTCTGTTCTTGAATCATTGGCTCTAATGGAAAGAGAGTAAGCTTAAGCCTTCCTCTCGCTGATGGCTTCAATAATAGTACTGAAGCAGGGCAGAATAATGAGAGAGGGGATACAAGCAGTAAAAAAATTAAAAAAAAGTTAAAGTTCGTATAGGGGGTGCCTGGGGTATTTGGCATCTTGTAAATGGAATCGGAAAATAAAAGACGGAGCAAAAATGAATGGATCGAGTTTTGACTTCATACTACGGGACATTTTGTGCCAAGTGGGTTTAAAAGTTTAGGGTTTAGGGTTTATGCCAAGAAATTGGCTCCATAAACCTTCAACTTTCACCTGATAAACCGTATTTGTCCAGTACTGTGAAAAGTCGTGAAAAGAAGTTGGAGCCATTTATTTCCGTCAAACTACAACGGCAATGGAAGATGTAAAATATACTAACCTAATTGGCAAGTACCTTTCGGGGAATATGAGTTCTGCTGAGAAGACAGATCTCATGTCCTGGGTCGAGTCCGATGCCGCCAATCAAGACTTCCTAGATGATATGATTGGGGTATGGGGTAAGACCGGTGAGGCCGAACCAAGTTTCGAGGCGAATATCGATGCCGCATGGGCGAAGGTCGATCAACGACTGCCGTCTGTCGAGTCGGAGCAGCCTAGTGGAGCGAAGGTTCGTTCTATAGGGAGTGGCCGCCGCCGCCTGTTGCAGATTGCAGCAGCGGCTGTGTTGGTTTTGATGGCGGGTTGGTGGTGGACGAATAGCGGAAGCCAAAGTGATGTTTGGCTCGCTATTGATACCATGGACGGAGCTGTAAAAACCGTCGCTTTACCTGATGGGAGTGAAATTTGGTTGAATGCCAATTCTCGCCTTTCTTATCCCGAAAGCTTTACAAAACGGCAAATTCGATTAGAAGGAGAAGCCTTCTTCGATGTAGCCAGAATGGAAGATTCTCCCTTTGAAATCTACAGCGGAGAAGCAAAAACTACTGTACTGGGAACCTCCTTTAATGTAAGGGCTTATCCCGAGGAAGAGGTAATCGAAATTAGTGTTACCTCAGGTAAAGTTACTTTTGAAGAAAGAACTGGAGATCAAAAAGTCACCTTGGTGAAAGATAATTCCGCGATTTTCAAAAAGAAAGAAAATACCATTGTGAAGGTGGAAGAGCCTATTTCTAATGTGACGAGTTGGAAAACCAAAGAGTTCGATTTTTCTAAGCTTGCTGTCGGAGAGATTTTGGATATTTTTGAAAGACATTTCGGTGTTCGATTTGAAAATGTAGATCCACTTCTAGCAGATCTGAATTTAAGATTGAAAAACGAACCCGCAGAAAACCTCCCACAGCTACTAGAAATTATCAAATTTGCTGCACCCTTTGAGGTGGAATTTGATACGACCCGAATGAGGACAGACAAGATAATTGTCGTCAAGTAATGCGTGTGTTTGGGTGAGAGGATTGACAAAGGAATTTCACCCAAACATATTCACTCAGCAGAAACTACAAGACTCAACGCCTTTTAACGCTGTATTTTAATTACACTCTACTCCATGGGAAATAGAAATGTTAGACTGTTTTTTACCCTTGCTTTGCTAGGCTCTACCCTGGCCCTGCAAGCTCAACAATTGAATCAACTTGTAACAGTTAAATATTCTAATGAACCACTAGGAGAAGTACTCGATGACATCAGCCGTAATTATGATGTCAAATTTAGTTATAGTGTTGACTATATTCCATTGCAAAGTAAAGTTTGGGTAAAAGTAGAGGATCAGCACCTATCTGAAGCACTGGACGAAATCTGTGAGCAAACCTCTGTGGCTTATCGTTCGATCGGTGGTCAGATTGTACTCAAATACCAAGAAAAAAAGAAAAAAACCTCCTCACTTTCCTT
>Ga0070726_10002516_pt1 | contig 16444 bp, 11 predicted proteins | sample tdAd471_FD_67275 | JGI IMG/M metagenome (GOLD analysis project Ga0070726, IMG submission 67275) | Marine sediment microbial communities from the Atlantic coast under amendment with organic carbon and nitrate - tdAd47.1 | ecosystem: Environmental > Aquatic > Marine > Coastal > Sediment | place... | reverse complement strand
TCTTCGGGCCGTGCGTGAGAGCCGGCCTCCACGTAGGCGCAGCGGTGGGGTCCGACAACCGGCGGGTCCCGGCTGAAGCAACGCTCCCGCACCGTGCAACGCCGGTTGTTGGACCTCACCGCTACGCTGAAGTGGAGGTCGGCGAGCGATCCGGTAACGCCAAGCGGAGCGATCCGATCGGCCAAGCCGGCGCGCCGAGTTGGCCAGCTCCCTTCCGCGCCGAGCGGGTCCCGGGCAGGCCCTCTGGCTTACGACCGGAAGCCACTACAGAGGCGGTATTTATCCCCACCCGGGCCTGTCGGAACGGGCTGAGGTCCGCAGGGAGCCTCCCCGCCCGGCGTCGAGTCGGCCCGCGAAGGAGGGGGCATGCTCCTGGGCGTGGGTCGAGTCGCACCCGGGAAGACCTCGGGTCGTCCCGGGGGGTATTCGACCCCCTCCCGGGAAGACCCAAGGTCGTCCCGGAGGGTATTCGACCCCCTCCCGTGAAGACCCAAGGTCATCCCGGAGGGTATTCGACCCCCTCCCGGGAAGACCCAAGGTCATCCCGGAGGGGGTTCGACCCCCCCCAGGGAAGACCCAAGGTCATCCCGGAGGGGGTTCGACCCCCCCCCCTCGACCGACGGTCGATCGTCCCGGCCCGACTCCACGTGGAGCCACCTAAGTCCTGCATTCTCTACCTCCACGTGGAGACCGTCGAGGTGTCGCTCCACGTGGATCCTCCTAAGTCCCGCCTTTTTCGTCTCCACGTGGAGACCCCGTCGACGTGGCTCCACATGGAGCCCCTAAGCCCTGATTTCTGCGACTCCACTCGGAAGGTCGCCGCCGCTGACGCGGAACTCGCCCGGAGAGCCCGCCGCTGGCACGCTGAGGCAAGAGTCACTATCACCCCAGGGTGACCAGCTGGACCGCAGGCGAAACCGTGGGCGAGTATCGGCTCGTCGAGCCCCTGGGGGCCGGAGGCATGGGCCAGGTGTGGCGCGTGCTGCACCTGCCGACCGGGGCCGAGCGCGCGCTGAAGACGATCCCGGCCAGCGACCCCGAGCTCTTGCTGCGCTTCCAGCGCGAGGCCCAGGCGCTGGCCCAGCTGGACCACCCCCACGTGACCCGAGTCCACACCCAGGGGCGGGCCGGCGACTGGCTCTACCTCGTCATGGACCTCGCGCCCGGAGGAGACCTCGCCCAGCGCCTGGCGCGGGGGCCACTCGAGCCCGAGGCCGCGCGAAGCCTGCTGCGCGTGCTCGGGCGAGCCGTCGCCTACGTTCACGCCCAGGGGCTGCTGCACCGCGACCTCAAGCCGAGCAACGTCGTGTTCGACGCAGACGAGCGCCCGCTGCTCGTCGACTTCGGGCTCGTGCGCCGGGTCAGCGGGAGCTCGCTGACCCAGACCGGAACGATCCTGGGGACCCCCAGCCACATGGCCCCCGAGCAAGCCGAGGGAGCGCGCACGGTCGACGCGCGCGCCGACGTCTACGGCCTGGGCGCGATCCTGTTCCACGCGCTGACCGGTCGGGCTCCCTTCGTCGGCCCCACCCCCATGGCTGTGCTCAGCAAGGTCATGGGCGAGCTCCCACCCGACGTGCGGGAGCTCGCGCCGCGCGTCCCGGCCGACCTCGCGGACCTCTGCGCCTGGGCCCTCGCCAAGGACCCCCAGGACCGACCCCAGACCGCCGAAACGTTCGTCGACGCGCTCGCCCCGCAATCGGTCCGAGCCCGCGCTCCCGTGGGCTGGGCCCTGTTCGGGCTGGCCAGCGCGGCGCTCCTCGCAGGCTTGACGTGGCGAGCCTCCGAGCGCGCGCCCGGCCAACTGCACGCGACCCGACCCCCCACGGTTCCCACGAGTCCCTCCCAACCCGGCGCGGCCCCCCTCCCCGTCGAGGTCGAGCACCCCCTCGACCGCAAGCTCGGCGCGCTCGAGCTCCCGTCCCTGTCTCTCCTGGAGAGCAGCCCCAAGGCCGCCGTCGCCACCATGGGGGAGGCCCTCCTCGAGCGGAAGTCCAGCCTTGCGCTGACCTCCACGGTTGGCTGGCTGTGGGACGAAGGCCACTACGAACAGAGCCTGGCCCTGGCCTACCAGGTCGCCAAGCACGGGGTCGAGGAGGACGAAGGCAGCATTCGCGGCTGGGAGCTGATCGGGACCCGGCTCGCCGTCGACATGAACTACCAACGAGCCGGCTGGAGCCCCCGGGAGTGGGCCGCCGAGGGGCGCGACGTGGTCCTCGAGTGCTACCGCCGCGGCACCGAGGCGAACGCTGCCAACGCGTGGCTGAGCAAAGCCCGCCTGCACCTCGAGGGCGCCCCCACGCTGGACCTCGGGCCGGATCCGGGCGAGGCCGTGCGCTGCCTGCGCAAGGTCCCCTCCGCAAGGCGGACCAACTACAGCCCCGTCCGCGACGCTGCCTATCTGCTCGCGGAGATCGCCCTCGCCGGCCCGCCTCCTGGGGGCCCCGACTGCGACGAAGCCCTGGACGCCGTCAAGGAGGTCATGCGGAGGGCGACGGACGGCTCGAAGGAGCACGCCAAGGCCTCGAGGCTGGCCGCGCGCCTCCAGGAGCGGATCGACGCTGGCGACTGAGCTAGGCGCCCCACTCGCGCTCGTAGCTGGCGGACTGACCCGGGGACTCGCTGACGAGGACCTTGACCCGCTTCAGCTCGAGGTCGGGGAGCGCGGTCCGGATCTGACTCAGCCAGTCCTCGCAGAGCACGCGGGCGATCATTTCCGAGCTGGTGTTGCTGACCTCGAGCTCGACCACGTCGGCTGCGGGGAAGCTGAACACGTCGTCGTTCCAGCGCGCGTGGACCTGGCCGTCCTTGCGCTCGAGGGTCACCGCCGGGCACTGGGTGGGCAGCAGCACCTTGTGGTCGAGGCGGTCGCAAGCCTGCTTGAACAGCGGCTTGACCTGAATGAAGTCGGCGACCAGCGCCGCCGAGTCGAGGCCGGCGGTCTCGATCTCGAGCTCGGCGCGGTAGTTGTGTCCGTGCAGCGGCTCGCGCTCGCCGTTGGCGAACACGAGGAAGTGCGCCGCGGCGAAGTTGAAGTACTGCTTGTCGAGCAGGTTGCTGTAGCGCTCGCGATACTCGGGCACGGGGTTGGGTCTTTCCGGCTGAGGGCGGATCGGGTGACTTCCCTACGGGCTCACGATACCTTGTTTTCAGGGGGCCTCTCCGAGGCCCCCTCGCCTGGTTTCAGGGGGCCTCTCCGAGGCCCCCTCGCCCTCGCAGCAAAGCTGCTCGGGCTCACCCCCAACGGGCTGAAGGCTCGCGGTTTCAGGGGGCCTCTCCGAGGCCCCCTCGCCCTCGCAGCAACGCTGCTCGGGCTCACCCCCAACGGGCTGAAGGCTCGCGCTTGTTTAGATACCTTGGGCCAGTAGTAGCCGCGCGGAACCTGCGCGGCGGAGCGAGGTCTCGTGGCGCCGCTGAGTGACGTGCTGCGCCGGCCCCTGCAGGTCGCGCTGTGGGGCGCGCTGCGGGGCGGACGCCCGCTGTTCGAGCGCTGGGCGCGACCCGGCTACTTCGCGGCGGGCCTGCCCGAGGTCACGCGGCGGGTGCTGGTGGTCACCAGCGGCTCGCTGCGCGCCGGGCTCTGGAACCGGCCGGTGTTCGACGCCCTCGCCGAGCGCCTGCCCCCCGACGCCGAGCTGTGGGTCGCCTGCCGGCGCCGCGAGCTGCCCCTGTGGAGCGACCGCGTGCCCGCGGCGCGGCTGCTGGTGCTGGCTCACCTCGCCGGGGACCCCACCGTCGACCACGCCACCCGCCTCGGGCTGTGGCAGGAGGGCGCGGCCTTACGCGACCGAGGCTTCGACCTCGTGCTCGACCTCTGCGGCTCGCGGGCCTCGGCGGCGCTGAGCTTCCTCGCGCGTCCCCGGCGCGCGCTGGGCTGCGCCGAGGGCGGCGGGGCCTCGCTCTACTCGCGGCCCGCGACGCCGGTGCCCGCCGACTGGCACCGCGCGCTGCGCGCGTGGTCGGTGGTCGAGGCGCTCAGCGGCTGGGCGCCGTCCCAGCCCCCCGCGCCCCAGCCCCTGGTCCGCGAGCTCGACGCCGCCGAGCGCTCGGTGCTCCGCGCCTGGGAGGTCGAGGGCCTCAGCGGCCACACCGTGCTCGTCCCCGGCGACGCCCCGCGCCACCTGCGCTGGCCGCGGGCGAACTGGACCGGCCTCGCGCACCAGCTCGAGGGCGACGGCCCGCTGGTCGTGCTCGGCAGCCCCCAGGAGAGCGGCCTGCTGCGCGCGGTGTGCGACGCGGCCCCGCGCACGATCCCGATCCAGCCGGGCCCCCTGCGCCCCGCGGCCTGGGTCCTCGGTCAGGCGCGAGCGGTCCTCGCCCACGACGGGCAGTGGGCGCACGTCGCCGCGGCCCAGGGCGCGCCGGTGCTGAGCCTGTTCGGCGGGAGCAACCCGCTGCGGGTGCGGCCGCTGGGCGACCGCGCGCGCGTGCTGCGCAGCGCCTGCCCCTATCGCCCCGAGGGCGGCGAGGCCAGCTGTCGCGGCGCCGCCCAGCCGACGTGCGAAGACCTCTGCTGGAGCGCGCTGACCGTGGCCCGGGTCGCCGAGGCCCTGCAGGAGCTGCAGGGGTGAGCAAGACGCCGACCGCGAAGGAGACGCGCTCCTGCGTCGAGGCTGGCGGGGCCTGGCTGCTGGCGATCGCCGCCGCGCTGGCCTGGCTGCTGACCCCGGGCGGCACCTGGGTCGACCGCGCGATCGGGCTCGCGATCCCGCTCTGCGCCTGGCTGCACGGCTGGCGCCGCCGGCGCGCCTTCGGCTCGGCGGTGTTCGGCGTGCTGCTGTGGCTGCTGTGGCCGCTGGGCTACGCCGCGGAGCGCTTGACCTACCGCACGGTGAACCACGCCATGCTGCCCAGTTACCAGCTTCGCGAGCTGGTGGAGGCTCAGACGCGCTTCCGCGACGGCGACCTCGAAGGCGACGGTGTCCTCGACTACGCAACCATCGACGAGCTGCGCGCCACCCACAGCGTTCCCGAGTACGCGCTGCGCACGACCGGCGTCTACCAGGCCCAGATCTACGTCCCCCCCCAGACCTCGGAGTTCCTCTGGATGGCCGTGGTCAACTCGACCCTCCCCGACGACCTCAACTTCGCGGTGACCCAGGACGGTCAGCTCTACGCGAGCATGGAGCCGCTCGAGACCAACCCCGGCTGCGAGCCGCCGCCGAACGCGCTGCCCTACCCCGAGGAGTGGGAGACGCTGGAGGCCATGCTCCCTCCGCCGCCGACGACCCTGGGCTGGTCCGGAGCCAGCGAAACCCTCGGCCCGCCTATCGCCGGGGGCCTGCTGCTGGCGCTCGCGGTGTGGTCCCTCTGCCCGTTGCCCTGGGAGCGGAGCGAGGCCGCGCCCAGCGACGCGTCGGCAGCGGACGCGACCGACGCCGCGCCCGCCGACGGATCACTGAGCGCTGGGGAGTCCGCCGACGATCCCGCTGGTGGGGACCGCTGAGCCCGACGCCGCGGGCTGCTCGAAGTCGAGGCGTTTGCTGCGCATGCGCCCGGCGAGCGTCCCGTCGAGGCTGGTCACGTTCACCGACCAGCCGAACACGCGCTTGTCGCTGACCCACACCTCGTCGCCGGGCTGGACCCGGCCCACGGTGCGCCAGCCCTGCTTGAGCTTGGCGCCCTCGGTCACGCGAGCCTTGATCCGCTCGACCCACACCCGCCGGCTCATGTGGATCGAGCGCCCGCCGGTGTCGTACCACTTGCGGGGCGGGGTCACCTGCTCGACCTCGAACACCCAGCCCTCGAGCTCGACCCGGGTGTCGGGCTCGACCTTGCGCAGGTTCCAGGCCGCGGGGCCGATCGGGTAGAGGGAGCCGAAGGCGTCGGCGCTGAAGCGGCCGTTGTGGCGGACGACCCCCGGGAGCGTGTGCCGGGTGGGGGTGAGGAGCTCGTCGATTCGCAGCAGCCCGGCGCCGTCGACGCTGCCCTTGAACTGGGCGACCTCTCCGGTGAAGCGCCCCAACACGTCGCTGGCCTGAGCGTCGAGGGGCAGGCGCTCGGTGAGGCGCTTGAAGCTCTGGCCCTTGCCGGTCTCGCCGGTCTCCAGCTCGAGGGCCACGACCCCGTCCTTGCGCACGATCTTCCCCGTGTAGACCCCGTCCTGAGGTTGGGTCGCGTGGTAGATCCGCACCATGCTGCTGGAGACGGTGTCGTCGAGCTTGACGTGCAGGTAGCCGCGCCCCACGCGCCCGGCCCGCGGCACACGGACCCGCGCGCTCCAGGGCTGGGCCGGGCCGATCGGCACCTGGCGCGCGACGGCCTCCACGTGGAGGTAGCGCTTGCTGAGCCGGGTGCGCACGCCGACGAACTCGAGGCCGGGCTGGCCGTCGCCGCCGACGTCGAACTCGAGGGTCTCGTCGGAGCGGATCTGACGGGGGACGTTGGCGCGCTTGATCTGCAGCAGCACCTCCGTGGAGCTGGCCTCGAGGCGCTTGCGCACCTCCTGCACCACCGCCTCGATCGGGAGCAGCAGGGGGTCGTGGGCGCCGTAGCGCCCGACGCGACCCGAGGTGGAGAGCGGGGGCCGTCCGTCGGCGAAGCGCACCTCGAGCCGGGCCAGGGAGTAGCCCGCCGAGGGGCTGGTGGTCTGTGAGGGCACCTGGTCGAGCCCCGGCGCGCGCAGCGCCCGGTCGAGCATGTCGCGCTCGGCCGGGGTCAGCTGGGTGCGCAGCGCGGGCTCGGGAGGACCCTGAACCAGTCCGCTCGAGCCGTAGTCGCGGGTGAGCTCGGCCGCCCCCGAGGCGTCGATCTCGATCAGGGTCGAGGTGTCGCTGATGGTGCTGCCGAAGGTTCGGTAGCGGAGCGTGTCGAGGGGGGATTGCTGGGCCAGCGCGCTGGGGATCGCGAGCAAGGCGAGGGCCCCGGCGCAGGCGAGACGAGTCGTGAGCATGGTGTGTCCTTGGTTGCGCCACGGACTGCAACCTCCTTGCCGCCGCCAGTACCTCCCCACGAACTCGCGCAAGTCGTGACGGGGAGCACCGTCGGGCGGACTCCGCACGCTTCCGTGCTTTCACACTCCCCTCAGCGCCGGCCGCCGATTGCACGGGCAGGACCGGGCTGAGCCGGACATACTCGGGCATGCCCCCCGAGCACCTGAGCGACGAGGACACCGAGCTGGCCCGCTTGCTCTACTCCATGGGGCGGCTGCCCGCTGACCAGCTCAGCCCGCTGCTCGAGCGGATCCGTGCCCAACGCACCCTGGACCCCAGCGCCTCCCTCTCCGGGCTCCTGGTCAGCGCAGGGCTCGTCTCCCACGTGGAGCTCGAGCAGATCCGCGAGGACTCGACCGAGACCGTGCTCGACTCCGGCCAACGCCGCGCGCTGCAGCAGGCCTACGAGGCGCGCTGGGCCCCGGGGGTGACCGTGGCGGGCTACCGGATCGAGGAAGACCTCGGCCGGGGAGGCATGGGGGTCGTCTCGCGGGCCGTGCACCTGGCGAGCGGGCGCCAGGTCGCGCTGAAGGGGCTCTTGCACCAGGACCCCGAGGCCGCGGCGCGCTTCGCGCGCGAGGTCGAAGCCATGGTCGCGGTCGACGGCCACCCCAACGTGGCGCGGGTCTACGACGCGGGGCAGGTCAACGGGCGGGCCTACTTCGCCATGGAGCTGCTCCCCGGCGGCGACCTCGCCCAGCGCCTGCGCCCGGGGAGCCCCCTCCCCGCCAAGGAGGCCGCGCGGGTCGTGAGCCAGCTGGCGCGGGGACTGGAGCACGTGCACGCGCGCGGGATCCTGCACCGCGACCTCAAGCCGCAGAACGTGCTGTTCGACGAGCAGAGCACGCCCAAGCTCGTCGACTTTGGCCTCGTGCGCGTGCAGGGCGCGAAGACCCTGACCCAGACCGGGCAGGTCATGGGGACGCCGGCCTACATGGCCCCCGAGCAAGCCCTGGGGGTGACCGAGCTCGACGCGCGCACCGACGTCTACGGGCTGGGCGCGATCCTCTACGCCTGCCTCACCGGGCGCCCCCCGTTCGTCGGGCAGCTGGCCGACGTGCTGACCCTGGTGATCTCCGAGGAGCCCCCGCGGCCCTCGACGCTGGCCCCCGCGGTCGACCCCCAGCTCGAGGCGATCTGCCTGCGCGCCCTGGCCAAGCGACCGGAAGACCGCTACCCCAGCGCAGCCGCGCTGGCCGAGGCCCTCGAAGCCTGGGGCCGCCCGCGGAGCGGGCCCAGCAGCGCCCCCCGCGGCCTGGGCCTGGCGCTGGGGGCGCTGGGGCTGGGCCTGGTGGCCGGGGTCGCGGTGGGCCTCGCGCTGGGAGCCGCCCGCACCCCTGCCCCGGCCACGGCGGCTCCCCCCCAGCCGGCTCCCCCGCCGCCACCCGTCGCCCCCGCGCAGCCGCCGGACGCAGACCCGCCCGCGCGACCCACGAAGTCGGGCCCCGCGCAGACCCGCAGGGTCTCGCCCGACCAGCTGGAGGCTTGGCAGTACGCCATGATCCCGATCGACGACTCGGTCAGCGCGCTGGCCCTGATCACGGGGGTCTACTCGGACCGGGGCACGCTGAAGGTGGACGTTTCGATCGTGGGCGTCCCCCTCGAGCCCCAGCCGGTGCCCCCCGAGGGCTTCCTCTGCGACGCGCTGGGGGTGGGGGCGCAGGTCGTGGTCCTCACGACCGGGCTCCCCGACGGGGCGCAGAGCGTCGTGCACCGCCGGGTCGGCCCGGTGGCGCTGGTCGAGCACGTCGGCGGCGACCGGGTGTGGCTCCCGGTGCACCTGCTCCTGCTCACGGGCGACCCGATCGACCCCGGCCCGGACGGCGAGGCCGAGGTCCAGCTCGCGGTCTCGCCCTACGACGGCTACCTCTACCCGGCGGTGGCCGTCGCCAGCGACCAGGACTCCGGCCTGCTGCGCGTGGTGTTCCTCGACGGGCAGTCGGGCTGGATCCCGGCGGAGGCGCTGGCGCCGCTCCCCAGCGAGGGCGACCGCGTCTTCTACCGCACCGAGGACGGGTTCCAGCCCGCGCGCTTCGCGCGGCTACTCGGCCCCTCGGTGGTGGAGCTCACCGTCGAAGGCGAAGGGCGACTGCAGCTGGGGCTGAGCGAGATCCGCGTCGACCCCGAGGACCGCTGAGCGCGGCCCGACCCTGGCGAGTCGGCGCCGGCTGCGGCCATAGTCCCTCCATGGACTCCACCGACGAGGACACCCGCCTCGCCCGCCGCCTGCGCTCCGCCGGGCGGCTGGACCTCGACCAGCTCAACCCGCTGCTCGAGCGCGCGCGCCGCAGCGCCGAGGTCTCCTTCGCCGGGCTCCTCGTCAGCTCGGGCCTGATCTCCGACGACGAGCTCGAGTTCTTCCTCTTCCAGGGCGACAGCGACGAGCAGACCCTCGTCGCCGAGCGGCGCGCGCCGCGCCCGGAGTTTCCCGGCTGGGCGCCCGGTCAGCGGGTGGCCGGCTACGCGCTGGAGGAGGTCCTCGGCCGCGGGGGCATGGGGGTCGTGCTTCGCGCGCGCCACCTGGCCACCGGGCGCGCGGTCGCGCTCAAGGGCTTGCTCTACACCGACGTCGACGCGATCGCGCGCTTCACCCGCGAGGCCCAGGCCCAGGCCGCCGTCGACGACCACCCCAACGTGGTCCGCGTCTACGAGGCCGGGAACCTCGACGGCCAGTGCTACCTCGCCATGGAGCTGCTCGGCGGCGGAGACCTCGCGCAGCGGCTCAAGCTCGAGGGCGGCCTCCCGCCGCGGGAGGCCGCCGCGATCGTGGCCCAGCTCGCGCGCGGGCTCGACCACGTGCACACCCAGGGGATCCTGCACCGCGACCTCAAGCCGCAGAACGTGCTCTTCGACGCCAACGGCACCCCCAAGCTGGTCGACTTCGGCCTGGCCCTGGTCGCCGGCGCGGAGCGGCTGACCGAGACCGGCCAGGTGCTGGGGACCCCGGCCTACATGGCCCCCGAGCAAGCCATGGGCGAGACCGCGGTGGACGCACGCACCGACGTCTACGGCCTGGGCGCGATCCTCTACGCCTGCCTCACCGGGCACGCCCCCTTCCGGGGCGAGCTGGGCCCGGTGCTCGAGCAGGTGGTCCACCAGGCACCCGAGCGCCCCAGCGCGCGGGCCAGGGGGCTCGACCCCGGGCTGGAGGCGGTGTGCCTGCGCGCCTTGGCCAAGGACCCGGCCGCGCGCTTCCCCGACGCCGCGAGCCTGGCCGCGGCGCTGGAGCCCTTCGCCCTCGGTGAGGTCTCCGCCCCGCCCGCGCGGAGCCCGCTGGGGATCCCCCTCGCCGCCCTCGGCCTCGGCCTCGCGCTGGGCTTCCTCGGCGGACGGCTGACCGCCCCCGCGGCGCCCGTCGCGCCCGTCGCCGAGGCGCCCCCGGCCGCGCCCGCCGCCGAGGCGCCACCCGCCGCGCCCGTCGCCGAGGCGCCACCCGCCGCGCCCGTCGCCGACCCCGCTCCAGCCAAGGGGTCCGCGCCCCCCCCGCCCCCCGTCACCGAGGCCGACCTCGTCCCCTGGTCGCGGGTCATGCTCCCCTGGCCCAAGTCGGCCCCAGGACGCGCGCGCCCTTGGGTCTTGGGGTGGGTGCGCTCGGTCACGGGCGAGCCGGGCGCCCGCCAGGTCGCGGTCGTGTTGGGGGGCTTCGAGATCGGCCCGGTGGAGTTCGTCCCGGGGTTGCTGCGACACGACGGCCTCGGCGTCGGCGCGGAGGCGGAGATCGCCTACGACGATCGGGCGCACCCCACGCCCTGCACGATCCGGCGCCGACTGGGCCCCATGGCCCTCGTCGAGTTCGTCGACGGCGACCGCACCTGGGTCCCCGTGCTTTGGCTCCAGCTCCAGGGCGAGGGGGTCGACCCCGGGGAGGACGCCGACACCGACGTTCACTTCGCCCTCTGGAACCAGACCGAGCAGTACTACCCCGGGGTGATCGTGGCCCGCGACCCGAGCGAGAGCCGGGTGCGGATCGCGTTCCTCGACGGGGACGTGGTGTGGGTCCCCAGCGAAGAGCTGCGGAGCGTCCCCGAGCCCGGCGACTCGGTGTTCTTCCGCGACCCGGAGGAGCAGCCGCTCCCGGCGCGCTTCGTGCGCCGCCTGAGCCCCTGGGTGGTCGAGGTCGAGGACGAGGACGGCACCCGACACCCGGTCGACCTGGGCCGGCTGGTGGTCCTGCCCTAGCAGCGCGCCGCCGGCGCAGCCGAGCTCCGCAGGCCGACCGCTCTCCTGGGACCACCAGGGCGCTCGCCGTGTGTCGCTGCCATACTCCGGCATGACCCGCAGCTCCCTCCAGGACGGCGAGGACACGCTGCTCGCGCGCAAGCTCCACGCGGCGGGTGCGCTGAGCGTCGATCAGCTCACGCCCCTCCTGAGCGAGGCGCGGGCCCAGCGCGAGCGCGACCCCCAGGCGTCGCTGGCCCGCCTCCTCGTGGAGCGGGGCCTGGTCCACCAGGCCGAGCTCCAGCTCCACCAGTCCGCGGGCGACACCCTCGCCCAGGGGCTGATCCAGGCTCCCCAGCGCGGGCCTGCACTGCGCGTGGGCGGCCAGTTCGCGGGCTACGAGCTGGAGGAGGTGCTCGGGCGCGCGGCGGCATGGGGCTCGTGTTCCGCGCGCGCCAAACGGGCACCGGCCGGGAGGTCGCGCTGAAGGCCGTCGACCTCCACGACGACCCCGAGCTGGCCGAGCGCTTCCTCCGCGAGGGCGCGGTCATGGCCGAGGTCGACGCGCACCCCAACGTGGCGCGGGTGTTCGAGGCGGGTCAGGTCGAGCGCTACGGCTACCTCGCCATGGAGCTGCTCACTGGCGGCGACCTGCATCAGCGCCTGCGCAGCGGACCTCCCCTCGAGGCCAGCGAGGCTGCGCGAACCGTCGCCGGCCTCGCCCGCGGGCTGGCCCACGTGCACGCGCGCGGGATCCTGCACCGCGACCTCAAGCCGGCCAACGTGCTGTTCGACGCCGGCGGGACCCCCAAGCTGCTCGACTTCGGCCTGGCCCAGATCCAGGGCGCCGAGTCGCTGACCCACACCGGCCAGCTGCTGGGGACGCCGGCCTACATGGCGCCCGAGCAGGCGATCGGGCTCAAGCAGCTCGACGTGCGCACCGACGTCTACGGCCTGGGCGCGATCCTCTACGCCTGCCTCACCGGGCGCCCGCCCTTCGAGGGGATCCTCACCGACGTGCTGGCGCGGGTCATGAACGACGACCCGCCGGCGCCCCGACGCGTGCGCCCCGACGTCGACCCGGCCCTGGAGGCGATCTGCCGCAAGGCCATGGCCAAGGAGCCCGACGCGCGCTACGCCGACGCCGAGCTCCTGGCCGAGGCGCTGGAGGCCTGGGGGAAGGCGCCCGCGCCCCCAGCGGGCCCTCGCCCTAAGCCCGGCTGGCTGGTGTGGGGCGCCCCGGCGTTGGTCGTGGGCGCGGCGCTGGGGTTTGGCCTGGCCCAGCTCGGCGGCGGGGCGAAGGCGCCGGAGGCGGAGCCCACCCGGACACCCCTGGAGCCGGACGCCAAGGCACACGACCCGCCCCCGCCTCCCCCCAGCTCGGACACCCCGCCCTCGCCACCGCCGGACCCGCAGACCAATCCCGCCGAGCCTCGCGTCCATGCCCCCGACGAGCTCGAGGTCGGGAGCACGCTGCTCGTCCCGGTCGAGCTCAAGGACGGCAGGGAGGTCATGCGGCTGGCCTCGGTCACCGCGACGGGAGCGAACACCGACGACGGCGGGCGCTGGGTCACGCTGCAGCGCGGCGAGGATCCGCCGGGCAGGCTCAAGGTCCCGCCGTCGGGCGCGCTCGGCGATCCCTTCGGCGTCGGCGCGCGGGCGCTGGCCGAGGAGGACAACCTCGAGCGCCTGGTCCCCTGCGCGGTCGTCGAGCGACGCGGCCCCGTGGCCATGATCGAGGTCCGCGCGGGGGACCGCTGGTGGGTCCCGGTGTGGGACCTGGCCCTCGCCGATCGGCTCGACGGCGTCGACCCCGGAGCGGACGCGAACGCCGAGGTCGTGATCGCGCCCTGGCCGACGAACTCGCGCCGCTACGCCGCCGTCGTGATCGACGAAGACGACGCCGCGGGCCAAATGCGCCTGGCCTACCTCGACGACGACACCGCCTGGGTGCCCCGCTACGAGCTCACGCCCCTGCCCACGCGCACCGACCGCGTGCACTACAAGGACGAGGAGGCGGACGAGTACATTCCCTGCACCATGCTCGAGGTGCTCCCCGGCTGGTTGGCGCGCCTCGCCCGCCGGGACACCCGCGAGGAGGTCGTGGTGAGCCTCGGCCAGCTGCGGATCCTGCGCAAGGACCGTGAGTAGCGCGCCCCTGCCACCGGAATGTGACATGAGCCCCAACTGAGGCGAAGGCGCCCCGCTCGCCAAGCACTTGCACCCGGCGCGGGGATTGCACCCCCTCCGCCATGAGACGAGCGGTGTGGGCCAGCGTGCTGGCCATGTGGATTCCGTCTGCCCTCGCGGCGGACCTCAGCGGCAGCTACAGCCTGCGCGGGCTGGCCGGCTTCCGCGGCGTGCGGGTCGAGCTGACCCTCGAGGCGATCGGCCCCGATCGCTACCGCGCGACGCGCACGGTGCACCAGGGCAAGCGCCAGGCCCAGCTCCGCGGCGAGGCGCTCTACAGCGAAGGCAGGCTGAAGCTGCGGCTGGACCCCCGCCGAGGGGCCGCGAACCGACTGCTGGGCGCCGGGGGGCCCGAGGCCTACCACGGCAGCTACCGGGTCAAGGGTCGCTGGCTCGCGGGCAAGGTGCGCGCGCCGCGCCCCGACGGCAAGCTCGTCACCAGCCGTGAAGTCGGCAAGCGAAGGCAGGGCGCCGGCCCAGCGGAGGCCCCCATGACCGCCAGCGTGACCCGCCACCCCCACCGCCCGGGCGGCCGGCTGCGCGTCGAGGGCCGCTTCCTGCGCGACCCCAGCGGGCGCGCGGTGCTCCTGCGCGGCGTCAACGTGGGCCTCAAACGCGCCCCCTTCCTCGCCCCGCACACCGAGGCCGACGTGCGAGCCCTCGTCCACGCCACCGGGATCGACTACGTGCGCTACTACGTCGCCTGGCGCGCGCTGGAGCCCGAGCCACTGCGCTACGACGAGGCCTACCTGGCGCAGGTGCTCGAGGGGATCCGGCGCTGGACCCGGGCCGGGGTCTACGTGTGCGTCGACTTCCACCAGGACGTGTGGGGCGGGCCGTTCACGGCCCACGGCGCGCCAGAGTGGGCGTCCCTCGGCGAGCAGAGCGGGTTCACCCTCCCCGAGGGCCTGCCCTGGCAAGCGCGCTACGTCGAGCCCCGGGTCTACCGCCAGTTCGACGCCTTCTGGGCCAACGCCACCGTGCCCGCGAGCGGCGTCGGCGTGCAGGAGCACTACGCCCGCGCCTGGGCGCACCTCGCCGCCCGGCTGAAGGACGACGACCTCGTCGTCGGCTACGACCCCATGAACGAGCCCTTCATGGGCAAAGAGATCGTCGGCGGCCTGCTGAAGACCGGCTTCGGCACCTCGGGCACCGTGCTCCGCGGGGTGGCCGGCGGCGGGTTGAAGGCGCTGTTCTCCAAGCAGACCTTCGCCGAGGCGGTCCAGGCGAAGCTGCTCGACCTGCTCAAGGACCCCCAGCGCTACGACCGGACGGTGCGCCGACTGGAGGCCGCCTCGAAGCGCTTCGAGACCCGGCGCCTGGCCGCGTTCTACACCCGGGTCGGCAAGGCGATCGAGGCCGTCGACCCGGAGCGTCCGCTGTTCGTCGAGCCCTTCGCCCTCGCCGGGGTCGGCCTCCCCAGCCACCTCCCGCGCCCGGACCTGAAGCACGTGGTCTACGCGCCCCACCTCTACGACTCGTTCATGGACTCGGGCTACCCCTACGACGGCGACGCCAGCCGGGTGGCTCGCGCCCTCGAGCGCCACGTGGCCACGGCCCACCGGCTGAACGCGCCGCTGGTCGTGGGGGAGTGGGGCAACCTCCCCAGCGACGACGCCAGTGGCCCGTTGGGGGTGAGCCCGAGCGATTCACTTGCGAGGGCGAGGGGGCCTCGGAGAGGCCCCTTGAGAGCAGGCGCGGAGCAGTATGCGGACGACGTGGGCGATCTCTTCGATCGCTACGGAGTCGGCGCCGCCTACTGGGACCACGTGCCCGGCAGCGCGGGCACCCCCTGGGGCGAGGTCGACAACGGCGAGGCCGCGCACGTCGGTCGCCTGCGCACCAGCCACGAAGACATGCCGCTCTTCCTCCGGGTCATGCGCCCCTACGTCCAGCGGGTCGCCGGCGAGCTGGTGACCAGCAACGTGGTCGAGGCCGAGCGCGTGCTGCGCGCGACCCTGCGGGTCGACGCCGCGGTCGAGGCGCCGAGCGTGCTCGTGGCGCCGCGGCATATCTACCCCGACGGGGTCAGCGTCGACCTCTCCGGGCTCTCCGCCGAGTGGGAGCACGACGCCGAAGCCGGCCTGGTCTACGTGTGGGCCGGCGGCAGCGGAACCCTCAGCGTGGAGCTGAAGCCGGCGAAGTAGGGGCAGAGCTCAGCCTCGCTCAGCGCGGCATGTCCCGCAGACGAGCTCCGGCGCAATCAGCAGGCGGCCTTCCGCCCACTCGCCCTGGCGGTTTGCGCAGCGCGGGACTACTACGGAGGCATGAGCGATCGTCGCCTCCGAGTCCTCGAGCGCGGCTCGGTCGAGGTCAAGACCGCCGCGCGCTACCTCTGGGAACGCGTGCGCGTGGGTGAGCTGAGCGAGGCCCACCTGGAGTTGGCCGCCTACGCCGGGCACCCGCCCGCGCGCATGGTGCTGGGCCTCGAGCGCGAGCCCCGCGACCGCCGCGACGACTGGGCCGCCTTCCACACCTGGGTGTGGGGCCTGGGCGAGTTCGGCCACATGCCCGAGGCCCTGGCCACCGCCGCGATCGCGCGCCTCGCCCTCCGCGCGGCCTGGCTGGCCGCCGCCCCGATGTGCGACGACGAGCTCCCCCGCCGCAGCCTCGAGCACGTCGAGCACTGGCTACGCACCGAGGGGCACGCCGCCGCCTCCGCCGCCCAGGCCGCCTTCCGCGCCTTCGCCCAGGCGCTGAGCCAGGACGAGCTCGCCCAGGAAGCCCGCGGCCTGTTCTGGCTCTGCCACGACGCGCTCGAGGCGGCGCTCTCCCCCGCCCAGGAAGGCCGCCTCTGCCGCCAACGCGTCTACCGCACCGTCGAGCGCGAGGGGCGCACGACCGACCGCTTCGCGGTCGCGGGCACGAGCGACCAGATCACGGCGGCGTTGATCGACTGGGCGCTGCGCCCGCCGACCTCCCGGGCCAGCTAGCGGCCTCCGCTCACCTCCCTGCCCCTCCCTCTGCCTCTGCCTCTGCCTCTGCCTCTGCCTCTGCCTCTGTCTCTGTCTTTCCTTCCTGCTTTCCTGCTTCCTAGTTGGATCAACCAAGCTTCTCGCTCCGCCATGAGACTCGTGCTGGCGTGGCGACGGCGGAGGGGGGCGGGGTGTCCCTTCGCTCCGGCGCTGTGTGCACTCTTCGACTGCAAGCTGTCGCCGGTGAGT
>Ga0070726_10002510_pt1 | contig 16460 bp, 14 predicted proteins | sample tdAd471_FD_67275 | JGI IMG/M metagenome (GOLD analysis project Ga0070726, IMG submission 67275) | Marine sediment microbial communities from the Atlantic coast under amendment with organic carbon and nitrate - tdAd47.1 | ecosystem: Environmental > Aquatic > Marine > Coastal > Sediment | place... | reverse complement strand
CGCCTGGAGATCGGCTTCGGATGCTCGCCGGTCTTCGTGAGCGACACGCCCGTCCCCGGCGCGAGCAACGTGTTCTTCCCGGAGAACAACGGCGGCTTCGCCCTCGGCGAGCCCTTCTGCGTGAAGGGCGGCATCTCCGCCTGCGGGGCCGGTTGTTCGGTGCCCTGCCTCGTCGCGAACACGGCCGAGGCCTGTCGCTAGCGGGCGGACCGCCTAGCGGCCGAACAGACGCCGCAGGAGGCCGGGCTTCTTCGCCGGCGCGGGCGGCAGCTCGGGGGCCTGCCCCTCGAGCGGGTGCACGAGGGAGGGCTCCTCGTTCGTGACCTCGCGGATCACCTCCACGTAGGCGCGCTCGAGCTGCAGCATCATGTCGCGGGCGCTGCGCAACGGCGTCTCGGCGGCGGCCCAGGCCGCGCGCTGGTCGGCGTCGCGCGCGAACTCCTCGAGGGCTCGCTGCCAGGCCGCGGGGTCCTCCTTGGGGAGCACGCGTCCTGCGCGTCCTCCGGCCGCGACCGCCGCCAGGTCTCCCGCGTCGCTGACGAGCACCGGCAGGCCCGCGGCCCGAGCCTCGCGCACCGTCAGGCCGTAGACCTCGGCCCAGCGCGAGGGCGCGGCGACGCCGTCGAGGCTCGCCAGGATGCCGGGCAACTCGTCGAGCGAGTACTCGCCGTGCAGGTGGATCGCGTCGTGCTCCGCCGCCAGCGCCTGCAGCTCCTCCACGTAGCTCGCGTCCCCGTGGTACGGGGGCAGGTTGCCGTGGATCTCGAGCACGAGCTCGGGAGCGTCGGCGGCGACGAAAGCGCGGGCGAGCTCGAGGGCGCCCTTGCTGGGCATGACCGACCCGAGCACGCCCAGGTGCACCTTGCCGTCGTCCGCGCGTTCGGAGCGCAGAGCGCCCACGCGCTCGCGCAGCCCCGTCACGTCGACGCCGTTCTCGCAGACGACGATGCGGTCGGCGGGCACTCCGGCGCGCTCGTAGACGGCGCGCGCGGGGCCCGAGGGCGTGAAGAGGCGATGCGGCAGGGCGAGCATCTCCAGCGCCCAGGCCGTGCGCGCGCGCGTCGCGTCCGCATCTCCGTCGAGCGGCTCGCCTTCCGGCCCCTCCGGTCGGCCGGTGGCGGACGGCATCAGGTGCGGCCAGGTCGAGCGCAGGCAGTCGGCGCAGCGCTCGGGCTCGGGCTCGGACGAGACGCTTCCGTCGACGTGGAGCATCTGACCGCGCGGGCACAGGCTCCAGTAGTCGTGGGCCGTCATCACGAAGGGCTGCCCCACGTCGGAGATCGCGCGCAGCGCGCCGAGTCCGAAGCCGGTCACGTGGTGAACGTGGATGAGGTCGCAGGGCGTCTCGGCCAGCCAGGCCATGACGACGTCCTCGGCCTTGCGGTTGCGGACGACGTCGGCGAGCGCGCCGTGGTCGTGGTAGAGGTAGGCCATGCGCCGGATGCGCACGCCCTCGACCTCTTCGTCCTGAACGCTGTAGGGCTCGCGCGCGGGGTCGTAGCTCAGACACAGCACGTGCACGCGGTGGCCGCGCGTCGCCAGCTCTCGCGCCAGGTCGCGCGTGTGGCTCTCGACGCCGCCGGGATCGGGGTACCAGCCGTGGCACACGAAGCCCACGTCCATCCCGAGGCCGGGCACCTCCGCTCCGCGCACCGTCACGCCGTGCCCTCCTTCGCCACGCGGTCGTAGATGGCCGTGATGCGATCGATGTGGTCGGGGAGCGTCAGCGGGACCTCGGGAGCTTCCGTTCGGCGCGCGCCGCCGATGATGAAGCGCCCCATCGCGTTGGCGAGCTCCTCGGAGTCGCCGACGGGGACGAGCGTTCCGTGCACGCCGTCCTCGAGGACTTCCGCGACGCCGGGCACGTCGGTCGCGATCACGGGCACTCCGGCCGCGCGCGCCTGGAGCACCGTCAGCGGAGCGTTCTCGTCCCACTCGGACGGGACGATGATGGCGTGCAGGCGCGCCAGGACCTCGGGCGCCTTGGTCGGCGGGAACGCGGCCTTGATCTGGACGCGCGGGCCCAGCTCGCTGCTGATCATCTTGTCGGCGTAGAGCCGGTGGCGGCCGCCGGCGGGTGCGCCGTACAGGCTCAGGCTCCAGCTCTCGACGGACTCGGGCAGGCGATGCGAGAGCAGGCGCACGGCGTCGAGCAGAGTGCCCAGGCCCTTGTGCGGAGTGAACTGCCCCAGGAAGCCGAAGCGCACGCCGCGCCCGCCCGGGTTGGGGCGCGCGGCGACCAGCGGCTCCTCCTCGATCGAGTAGACGAGCCGCGTCAGCTTCTCCGCCGGAACTCCGGAGCGCTGGAAGATGTCTCCCAGCACGTCGGTCGGAGCGATGAAGTGATTGGTGGCGCGCAGGGCCTCCTGCACGACGCGCTCGCGCTCGCTGATGTGCTCGGTCGTCACGACGCGCCCCATCCCGCCCAGGGCGGCGAGGGTGCGAACGGCGGCGCGCCGGGCGAACAGCTTCAGGGCCGTGTCGTCGTAGGCGGAGGGCTCGCGGATGCAGCGCGCGCAGACCTCCGGCGGATGCGGCCCGAAGCAGCGCGTGAGGCGCCAGTCGTACATCTGGCCGCGGTGACACAGGAGCCCGTAGTCGGTCAGGGTCACGACGGTCGGAACGCCCATCTCGCGCGCGATGACGGGCATGCGGATCGAGAGGCCCCACAGGAGATAGGTGAAGTGGATCAGGTCGGGCTTGAACTCCTCGACCACGCCGCGGAAGGCCTGCTCGACCTCTTCCGAACGGTAGCTGTCCTCGAACACCTTGCGCGGATCGCCCTGGTTGTGGAGCAGGTAGATCGGCATGCCGTCCTGGTCCACCTTCTCGAGCGTGAAGCGCTCTTCCTTGCCCCCGCGCTCGGGGTGCAGCACGGCCAGCTCGTGGCCGCGCGCGCGCAGACCGCGCACGAGCTGCAGGGTGTAGAACTCCGTCCCCCACTGCCCGCGCGGCGGGAAGCCGTTGGTCACGACGAGGATCCTCACCGAGCGCCCCCGGCCACGGCCTCGTGGCAGGCCGCCTCGTAGGCGTCCAGGTAGCGTTCGAAGTCGTACTCCTCCACGAAGCGCCGGCGCCCGGCCCGGGCCAGCGAAGCGCGCCGCCCCTCGTCGCGGGCGAGGGCTTCGATCGCCTCCGCCCACTCCTCGGGATCCTCCGAGTCGACGAGCCAGCCGTCTTCGGCGTGACGCACCTGCTCGGGGTTCGCCCCGGCGTTGCGCGCCAGGACACAGACCGCGTGACTCATCGCCTCCAAGGTAGCGCGAGAGAAGGGCTCACCCCATGCACTTGGGAACCCGAAGATGTGAGAACGTCCCAACTCTTCCGCGATCTGGTCCCGGGTGAGCGTTCCCGCGAAGCGGATCTGCTCGGTGAAGCCCGACGCGCGGACGCGTTCGACGAGCTCGGCCTTGTAGTCCGGGTCGCCGTCACCCGCCAGGACGAGCTCCAGGGGGCACCCTCGCCGGAGCGCCGCGATCGCTCCCTCGACGAGCACGTGCACGGCCTTGCCCGTCCAGAAACTGGACGTCGAGAGGATCCGCAAGGGATCTCCCTCGGTACGCGGGAGCGGCTCGGCCCGATCCGGCACGGGAAAGCTCTCGGGGGACACGGCGGTGGGCATCACCCGCACCTCATCGGCCGAAATCCCGTCCGCCGCGAATCGCTCCTTCAGATACTCGCTCGGCACGAGCATGGGCCCGAGGTCCGCCAGGGCGCGAAATCCGCGCCAGGCCTGCTCCAGCGCCCGGCGTCCGGCCGTGGACCGCCCCTGTCCCTCTTCCCGCTCGCGCCAGGCCAGGACCCAGTGGTTGAGCGGCCAGGGGTCGCTGACGTCGCCCAGGGTGGGCACCGAGAGGTGGCGCGCGGCGAGGACGGGCGCGAGCGACAGCATGCTCAGGTTGAAGTAGAGCAGCAGGTCCGGGCGCTCGCGCGAGATCGCCGAACGGGTCGCCATCCAGTTCGCGAACCGGAAGAAGTGGAGCTGGAAGCGTTCGGCGTTGCTCGTGTCGAACGAGTGCTGGAACCAGTTGTCGGTCTCGTCCAGGTCGGGCTTCAGCACGGGACACAGGCCGTCCTGCCCCTCCAGCTCGCTGCCGCGCCCGGTCAGCACGCACACCTGGTGACCGCGCTTGCGCAAGCCCTCCACCACGTCGCGGGTGCGCAGCTCGTAGCCCCCCGCCACGTAGGGCGGATAGCGGTGGCTCACGGCGAGGATGCGCAGGGAGGTCACGGTCGAAACGCCTACGGCCGCTCTCGGCGCCACAAACTGTTCTCGCCCTGCTCGGTTCGGACCCAGCCCGTCTGGGCCTGCCGGCGCAGGGAGTCGACGCGCGAGAACCAGCGCACGGCCTCGTCGTGGAGCGGGTTGGCGGCGTCGGAGTCGGCGCTCTCGATCGAGAGGTCGGGATAGGGGTTGGCGCGAGCGTCGTACAGGCGCTCGACGTACTCGGACACGTGGTCGCGCTCGTCGCCGAACCACGAGCGCACGAGCCCCTCCGTCTCCGCTCGCCCCGGGTAGACGAACTCGTAGGCCAGGCGATCGCCGAAGACCGCGTAGCCCTTCTGCACGCCGCACGAGGCGAAGGCGTAGTTGCGCACGGACGGCTCGCGACCTTCGAGCACAGGCACCTGGGAGACGCCGTGCATTCCGGGAACGGTCGGGATGCCTACCAGATCGAGCAAGGTCGGCGCGACGTCGATGGAGCTCGAGACCGCGTCGATCTGGGCACCGGCGCGGAAGTCCGCACGCCCGCGCGCCGGCTTGAGGATCCACGGCACCTGCAGGTCGGCCACGGACAGGCTCCCGCTGTCGACGATCATGCCGGCCTCGCCGAACTGGATGCCGTAGGTGCCCACGACGCAGATCGTCGTGTCCTCGTAGCGGTCCAGGAGGTCCATCGTGTCGAACAGGCCGCGCAGGTCGTCGTCCAGCCGGCGAATCGCACCGTCGTAGCGCGCTTCGTAGACGCCGAGAGATTCGGAGCCTCCCAGCCAGCGCGACGGCGGTACGGCGAAGAACACCGGCTCGACATTGCCCACGGGCGGCACCTCGTCGCGATCCGGTCGCGGCTCGAAGTAGGTGTCCCACTGGGTGTCGGGGTGCTGCCAGTTGCGCTGCAGGTCGTGGAGGTGGAGGTAGGCCATCCAGTCCTCGGAGCGGTCGATGGACTGGATCCAGGACTCGACGCGGCGCACGAGCCCCGCCGCCCCGCTCCCTCCCGGGCGCGGAGGAGCGTTGAACTGGGAGGCCTCGAACTCCTGGAAGCCGCGCTCGAACCCGAACACGGGAGAGAGCCACTCGTGATCGACGAAGGCCGCCGTGCGAAAGCCCCGGGCCAGGAACTCGACCGCCATGTGCGGCACGGTGACCGGGATCCGCCAGCGTCGCTCGACGGTCGGCTTCAAGCTCTCGGGCAGATCGCGCCAGGCCACGTTCGGGTCGCTGGCGGTGAGCAGCGCCACGTGCGCCGGGACCAGCCACGGCGCCGAAGAGAAGTTCCAGGTGAAGGAGACGCCCCGAGCGCTGAGCTCGTCGAGGTTGGGGGAGGTCTCGCGGTCGTAGCCGCGCGAGGACAGGTGGTCCGCGCGCAGCCCGTCGATGGCGATGATGAGGACGCCCTGACCGACGCGCTCCTCGGACCGGCCCCCGAAACACGCGGCCCCGGCAACCGGAATCAGCGCCAGGAGCGACGCCCGGCAGACCCGCGCGAGGCGGCGCAGGGGCGGAAGATCCCTGTCTGGAGTGCTGTTCATGGGGAGACCTGGCTCGAATCACACGATTCGGCCGCGCCCATAGCAAGAGAACTGAGCATCTTCCCTGTGCTCGGGCGGCCCGCCCCTCACGCGGGCTCGGGTTCGAACAGCCGGGCCGTCTCGAAGACGCCCGCCGGGAGGGCTCCCGGCGCCGAGCCGGCGTCGCGCCGCAGACAGCGCTTCAAGACGAAGTCGAAGAGGAGCGGGTTGGCCTCGAAGACGGCGTTGCAGGACTCCCGGTCGGGCTCGGAGAGGAACCCGTTGCGCACGAGCTTCCAGGTGCTCACCACGGGGTCGATCGCCGGCAGGGGATAGTCGGAGCCGTTGACCATGCGCGCCAGGAGCGCCTCCGAACCCAGCACGTCGCGCAGCGGCTCCTCGGAGCGGTTCGTGAAGTTCAGCGCGGAGATGTCGCCGAACACGCGACCGTCGTACTCGGGGGCCAGCGCCACCCGCTTGAAGAGTTCGTAGGCCGAGCGCTGGACGGGCTTCTTCGCATCGAGGTCGAGGCTGGTCCCCAGGCTCGCGCAGTGCGCCACGATGACGCGCACCCCCGCGTCGAGAGCGCGCCGCAGACGCAGCGGGTTGCCGAGCTCTTGCAGGCCCTCCCCGTCGACGGCGAGCTCCTTCCCGGCGTGGCTGATGAGCGGAACACCTGCCTGCGCCAGGCGCTCGTAGAACGCGTCGCACAGCTCGCTCGCCGGGTCGATCGCCATCGCGTTCGGCAACCACTTCACGGCGCGCGCGCCGCGGGCGAGGCAGGCGTCGAGGCGTTCCACCGCATCCTCGCGGTAGGGATGCACGGAAGCGCACGGCACGATCTCCTCGTACTGCTCGGCGAGCGAGAGGATGTACTCGTTGGGCGTGTGGAAGCTCGAGGGCTCGGACTCTTCGCGCCCCGCCTCGTCCACGCGCAGGTCGAAGGCCAGGGACACGAGCTTGCCCGTCGGGTTCGCGTCGCGGTGCAGCGCGAGCAGGCGCTCGAGGTACTGACGGTCCGCGTCGCCCTCGTCGGTGACCCCCGACGCGGCCAGGTAGATCTCGTACTGCAGCCGCTTGAGCGGGTGCCGGTGGCTCTGCATCTCGGGCGAGACCGAGCACCCCGTCCCGCCGACGCCCAGGCCGACGACGTGCACGTGCGTGTCCCACAGGCGCTCGCGCTGCAGGCCCTCGAAACAGCGCGCGACGAACGCGGCGTGCTCCGGCGAGAGAGCCCCCACCCCGGGGTGGGCGAGCACGCGCGGCAGCGCCAGGCGCAGGGCCGCGATCGAGGTCGCTCCGACCGCCGCCGTTCCCAGCAACGCGCGTCGAGTCAGTCGCACGCAGACAAGCTAGCTATTCGTGGAGAGCGGCGTGAGCGGCATCACGCTTTCGCGCGGGACCCAGCCGCGCGCGCCCCCGGCGGTCTCGATGCGCACCCAGTCCGGGACCTGGTCGAGGCCGATGACCTCCTGGGCGGGCTCGACGGCCCCCGTGGCTCCCAGGTCCGCGCGCGGCTCGCTGGCCAGCTCCACGTCGCGCTCCACCACCATCCAGACCTCGCGATCGGCGCCTCGCAGGTGCCAGATCAACGGAAGCGCGGCGACGGCCACCAGGAAGAAGCCCGACCACGCGGCCACGCGCCAGGCGATGCCGCCGCGCAGGGCCTCGCCGATCAGGGCCAGCAACCACAGGAACGTGGCGCCGGCCACCATCCACTGAGCCTCGGCCGGCGTCCAGCTCTCGACGATGCGCCGCAGGGTCGAGGTGAGGTCGCCGCGATCGGCCGGCTCCAGCTCCGACGCTTGCCGCGCGTGTTCGAGGCTGGCCCAGGTCTCCGCGTCGCGCGGCGACGAGCGCAGGCTCGCGGTGTACCAGGCCACGGCTTCCAGTCCGCGCGCCTGGCGCCAGGCCGCGTTGCCGAGGTTGCGCGTGATCGCCGCACGGTCGAAGGCCTCGAGCTCCGGCGCCCGCAAGGCCTCCTTCCACAGCGTCTCCGCGGAGGCGTAGTCGCCGCGTCGATAGGCCGCGACGCCCTCGTCGAAGTCCTTCGTCCAGTCGGGGCTCGACACAGCCGGAAGGAGAGCCAGCAAGAGTGACAGGAAGCCGAGCATCAGAGTCCTCCTCCGATCAATCGATCCGCCAGGGCCAACACGGTCGCCTTGTCCCGGCTCCGCGGTTTCTCGCCGAAGGCCGAGGCATCCAGCTCTTGCAGGAGCTCGCTCAGCTCGCGGCTGTCCTCGGGAGCGAGCTTCGCGTCGCCGTTACGCTCTTCCAGGTAGTCGGCCACGTCGCGCCCGATCCAGGCCGAGTCGCTCTCGCGGCTGCGCGCCCCCAGGAAGGTCAACACCGCCTCGAACTCGTCGCGCGGCGATTGCGCTCGCGACAGCGCCTTGCCCAGCTCGCGCCGCGCGCGCCGGCGCCGCCGCTCCAGGGGAGCGTCCGGGTTCCCCAGCCGCCGGCGCACCTGCGTGCGCACGAAGAGCCAGGACAGCGGCGTCAGCACCAGGGCGCCCGCGAGCACGCCATTCGGGATTCCGGGCAGGTCGCGGCGGCCGGTGCGCGAGGGCAGCGCGGCCTGGATGTCCTCGATGTCGCGTTCGTAGGCGGGCTCGACGGCACCGCCTTCCAGCGTCCGCGCGCCCTCGAGCGCACGCACCCGAATGGGGATCGCGGGCGTGGTGACCTCCAGGTACTCGCCGGTCTCCGGGTCGAAGACGGGCAGGCGCACGCCGGGGATCTCGTCGACCGAAGCCGTCAGGGGCGCCAGGTCGTACACCACCGAGCGGTGGTCGAAGCCCTTGCTCTTCTCCGTGCTGCCGTAGACCCGGAAGTCACCGAAGCCGTCGCCACGGGCCGGGTCCGGTGCGTCGAAGAACTCGAAGTTCCCCTCGCCGAACCACTCCACGGTCAGCTTGACCGAGTCCCCCACGGTGAGGTCGCGGGTGTCCGTCGTCGCGCGCACGTCGATGCTGCCGATCGCCCCGCCGAAGTCGAACGGGCGCCCGTCCTCGGGCAGCGCGATGACGTCCACACCGAACTCGTCGGCCACGACATAGTAGGCCTCGGCCTTGCTCTGCCGGGTGAAGAAGGTCCCTCCGCGCAGCTGCCCGAACTCGAACACGTTGCCGGAGAACTCGAGCCGGCCCGTGCGCGTCGGGATGAGGCTCTGCTTGACCTCGAAGATGACGAACTCGCGCCCGCGCACGAGCTCGTTCTCGCGGCGCTCGACGAGGATCGTCTCGGATCCGTTGAGCGTGACCTCCGTCTGGCGGTTGCGGTTGGTGATGCCCTGCTCGAGCTCGAGCGTCCCGGGCATCGCCCCCCACCAGGGCAGCGACAGGTTCGCGTAGTTCACGCGCTTGGACAGCGTGGCGTCGAACCCGAAGCGAATGTGGATGCTGAAGGGCTGCCCCTCGACCACGGTGCGCGTGGAGGGCGTGATCTCGAACAGGCCCAGGTCGCCGCCCTGCAGGTCCTCGACGACCTTGAGCTTCTGCGGCCGCGTCTCGATCCGCTGGCCGTCCACGCGCAACACCACCGGCGGGATCTCGAACTCGCCGGTGCCGATCGGCCGCACGTCGACGGTCCAGGTCACGCGCGTCGTGCTCTGGAACCGGCCGTTGATCAGCGACTGGTAGAACTGCCGGCTGGGACGACTCACCGGTCCGATGGTGAGGCCGGCCACCTTGGGGAGCTCGTCGATCTGCGCCTGGTCCGTCCCGTCGACCTCGACGATCAGCCCCACGACGGCGCCCAGCTTGACGATGCCCTGCGTCAGGCGGGTCTGCACGCTGGCGCGGTTCTGCGCCGCCTGGGGCAGCGCGCCGAGGCACACGAGCGCCGCGAGGGCGGCGAGGATTCTCTTGTTCATGATCACCAGTCCCGCTCCACGGGAATCCGTTGGCTGCGCTGGAGCTGTGCCTTGAGTTCGCGCGCGCGCTCTTCCAGCTCGCGCAATCGATCCAGGAGGCGCATGGCCTCCTCCTTGGTGAGGTGTTGTTCTTGCGCCTCGGACGGCTCGGGGGCGGCCTCTTCCTCGGGCTCGCGCTCGTCCTCGGGTTCGTCGGGACGGGGCTGCTCCGCGTCCTCTTCCTGTTCGTCGGAGGGGTCTCCCGAGGGGTCTTGCTCGTCGGGCTCCTCGGGTTCGGACTCCTGGGAGTCCTCCTGTTGTTCCTGCTGCTCCTGTTGCTCTTCGGAGTCTTCCTGGTCCGACGGATCGCCGTCCGACGGGTCCTGCTCCTGCTGGTCGTCCGATTGTTCCTGGTCCTCTTGCTGCTCCTGATCCTCTTGTTGATCCTGCTGTTCCTGCTCCTGCTGCTCGCGCTGCTGCTCGATCTCGTCGAGCTCCCGCAGCCGGCGCTGGATCCACTCGAGGTTCGCGCGCGTGTCCGCATCGGACCAGTCACTGCGCAGGCGCGCGACCAGCTCCTGCTTCGCGATCTCGTAGCTCGCGCGCGCGAGCTGCAGCGGATCCTCGGCCCCCTCCTCCGCCGGGGGCGGCATCTGACCGCCGGTGGCCTCCGCCGCGATCTCGGGGATCTCGAGCCGCCGCCGCTCGCCCTCCTCGAGCCACGCGACGCCGCCGTTGTAGGACGCGTCCAGGCGCAGCGCACCGCCGCCGGCCAGGGCCCGCGCGCGGCCGAAGGACTCCGCTGCCTCGATCGCACGGCCCCCGTCGGCGAACACGACCCCGGCCGCGTAGTGCACCTCGGCGCGCTGGGGCTCGGTGAGACCCGGCGCCAGGAGCACCCGCGTCGAGAGCTCGAGCGCGGCCTCGTACTCCCCGACCTCGTTCAGCCGCGCGATCTCGCGCAGGCCTTCCGTGTAGGACCCGCCCCAGGCCTCCGGCTCCGCGACCGGCGCGGCCACTCCATCGGGTTCGTCCCCGACCGGAGCCTGAACCGCCAAGAGCAACGCCAAGAACCAGCTCATCGCGCGTTCCTTTCTCGCAACCCGAACTCCACCAGCATGCAGGCCAGGGCCAGGACCAGGGTCCACTGGTAGCGGTCGTGCGGGACCCACTCCTTGTCGCCCTCGATCGAGCGCTCGTCGAGGCGCGTGATGCGCTCGCGGTACAGGTCCTCGAGCGGGGTCGGCGAGTGCTCCGTCGAGTAGTAGTCGCCGCCGGTGGTCTCGGCCAGGGTCTCCAGCGAGCTCCCGTCGAGGCGCGTCACGACCTCTTCCCCATCGGGGTTCACGACGAACCCTTCGCTGCCGTCGCCCAGGCGCACGGGGATCTTGCCGCCGGCGGCCGTTCCGATGCCGACCACGTAGACGCGAATGCCCCGCTCGGCCGCCGACTGGGCCAGCTCGGCGGCTCGGCCTTCGAGGTCCTCGCCGTCGGTCAAGAGCACGATGGCCTCGTTGGCGCCGGTACGGCCGTCGAACAGCTCGAGCGCTTTCTCGAGCGCCGCGCCCAGGTCGGTCCCGCCGCGCCGGTTGTCGTCCACCGTGATCGTGGAGGCCAGCCCGCGCAGCACGGCGCGGTCGTGAGTCAAGGGCGCGATCTCGCGCACGTCACCCGAGAAGGCCAAGAGCGCGACGCGGTCGCCCTCGAGCAGGTCGAGCACGCCGGTGACCTCGCGGATGGCGCGCTGCAGACGGTTCGGGCGCAGGTCCTCCGCGAGCATGCTGCGCGAGGTGTCCACGCAGAAGACGAGGTCCACGCCGCGCTGGACGACGTCGCGCTGCGTCCAGCCGCGAACGGGACCGAGCGAGGAGAGCGCCAGGAAGAACAGGCCGGCGGCGGCCAGGACGGGGCGCGCCAGCATGCGCTGCGGCGACAGGCCCGCGGCGAAGCGCGCGCTCTGGCGCGGGTGGACCAGGCGGGCGAAGTCGCGCCGGCGCAGGCGCCAGCCGCGCACGCCCACGAGCAAGACCAGGGCCGCCGCGAACAGCAGCGGCCACCACGAACCTCGCAGGAGCGCGAGCCCCGCCGCTTGTTCCGCCGGTGTCACGGCAACCTCCGGGCCCAGGTGGAGTGGGAGAACCAGGCCGAACCGTAGAGGCCGACCGCCAGGAGCAGGAGCCACGGGTACAGGTCGTAGGTCTCCTCGAAGCGACGCTCTTCTCGCGGCGTGCGCTCCAGCTCCTCGATCTCCTCGTAGACCGACTCGAGGTCGTCCTTGTCCTGCGCGCGGTAGAAGCGCCCGCCGGTCAGCTCCGCGATGCGGCGCAGCTCCGTCGTGTCGATCCGGTACTCGGTGCGCGTGATCTGGCCCATCCAGTCCTGCTGGTAGCGAAAGCGGCCGGCCGCGATCGTGTAGACGCGAACGCCCTCTTCCGCCGCCAGCTCGGCGGCCTCCATGGGCGTGATGTCGTCCACGTTGTTCTCGCCGTCCGTCAGCAGCACGATGATGCGCGACTTCGCCGTGCTCTCCTTGAGGACGGCCACGGCCTTCGCGAGCGCGGCACCGATCGCGGTCCCGTCTTCCTCGCGGTACTTGACGATCTCGATCGTCTCGAGCCACGACATCAGCGAAGCGACGTCGAGGGTGAAGGGGCAGACGAGCTCCGGGTACTGCGCGTAGGCGAAGAGCCCGACGTTGTCCGCTGCGCCGACCCGATCGGTCATCCGCCGCGTCGCGAACTCGCCCACCACTTCCTTCACGACGTCGAGGCGTGACTTGCCGACCTCGAGGTCGTCGTACTTCATCGATCCCGAGCGGTCGACGACCAGGGCGATGTCGACGCCCTCGCTCTCGGTCGACACCTGGACGTTGCCCTTCAGCGGGCGCGCCAGGGCGACCACCGTGGACACGAACGCGAGCACCTGGAACAGCGTGGCCAGGGGCCGCAAGCGTTGCCGCAGGCTGGCGGGCATCGCGACCCCGGGCAGGACCGGCGTCGAGCCCACGAGCCGGCCGCGGCGCGCGCGCCCGTACCAGAGGACCAAGAGACCGATGGGGATCAGCGTCAGGAAGGCCGGGTCGCCGAAGGAGTAGTCGCCCCACACGTTCCAGTTCGCCGAGGCGGCGCTGCGCACGGAGGTCGGGTTCACGACTTCACCTCCCCCAGCTGCGCGCGGAAGCGCTCGGCCGCGGCGAGGTTCTCCTCGACCGCCCACGGGCTCGGCTCCGCGCCGCCGTACTTGATGCCTCCGGCGGCGGTGAGCAGGCGGGCCAGGTCCGCGCGCATCGTCGCCGAGAGCGCCTGGCGACGCTCCAGGTCCGCGATCCACTCGTCGTCCGAGAGTCCGCGCCGGTCCTCGCCGAGCGAGTCGTCGACTCCGGAGCGCAGCAGCTCCGAGAGCTCGTAGTGCACCTCGCGGATCTCGTTCGGCGTGCGCGGAACCACCGAGCGCCAGTCGTCGAGTCGAGCGCGCAGTCGATCCGCGGCGCGCGGCGGAGCCACGGCGAGCGCCTTGCCCCCGCGGCGTCGCCGGAGCCAGAGGCCCGCGGCCAGGAGCGCCACGAGCCCCGCGATCACCAGCGTCGGCAGGAGTGAGCTCGCGGGTGCTTCGCTCACCTCGCGGAACCCGATCGCCGGGCGGTGCGTCTCGGCGCCCTCGGCCAGGACTCCGCGAACCTCGACCGTCGCCGGGGCGATCTCGATCGTCTCGTTGCCGATCTGGAAGGTGAGCCCGGGCAGCTCGCGCGCACCGGGTTCCAGCGAGGCCACGGTCCACTCGACCTGGCTGCGCGCGCGACCGCCGCCGTCTTCCAGCGCTCGTGTCAGGACGCCCGAGCGATCGAAGAGGGTCCAGCTGCCGTCGAGCCCGGCCTCGAAGGAGTCCATCAGCCCCTCCCAGTCGAAGCGCGCACCGAGCTCGTGCTCGACGCGCAGCGTCCACTTCACCGGCTGACCCACCTCCGCCGCGGGCGGGTCGACGGTCCACTCGGCCTGAACGGGAGCCGCGCGCATCAGCGACTCTTCCTCCGGCTTCGGAAGAACCGGATCACGGGGTCCGCGATGTTCTCGCTCGTGTTCAGCTCGATGCGGTCGGTGCGCGCCCGATCGAGGGTGTCACTCCAGGCCTGCTTGCGCTCGGCCGCGGCCTTGGCCCAGGCCTCGCGCACCTTGCGCGAACGCGTGTCCACCTCGACCTCGCCGCTGCCCTCGATCTCGCGCAGCCGCACGATCCCGGCTGAGGGCAACTCGACCTCGAACGGGTCGACGACGCGAACGGCGATCACGTCGTGACGTTGCCCCAGGCGAGCCAGCGCCTCGCGCCACTGCTCGCGCTTCTCGTCGAGGAAGTCCGAGACCACGAAGATCAGCGCGCGCCGGTGGAGCAGCGGGCTGACGTGGTCGAGGGCGTCGGCCAGCTCGCTCTGGTCGTCGCGCGCCCGGCCGCCGGTCGGCGCCGCGATCACCTCGCGCACGATGCGCAGCACGTGGTTGCGCCCCTGGCCGGGCGGCATGAACAGGCCCGGCTCGTCGGCGAAGGTGCTCAGGCCGACCAGGTCCTTCTGCTCCACGGCCACGGTGGCCAGGAGCGCGCAGAACTCGGCCGCCAGCTCGCGCTTCGTGATGGCCTGGGTCCCGAAGGCCATGGACGGGCTGGTGTCCACGACGAAGTGCAGGATGAGCTGCCGCTCCTCGCGGTAGGTCTTGATGAAGGCCTCGCCCGTGCGCGCCGTCACGTTCCAGTCGATGGCGCGCGTGTCGTCACCGGGCTGGTACGGGCGCACCTCCTCGAACTCGATCCCGGTGCCGCGCATCGTGCTCCGATAGGCGCCGGAGAGGACCTCGGAGACGAGACGGTGCGTCCGGATTTGAATCTGCCGCACCCGAGCCATGAGCTCGGGCGTGAACAGCTCGGTCGCCTGGTCGGTCATGACCCTAGGGAACCGGGACCGTCTCCAGGATCCGCGTCACGAGGTCGTCGGAGGTGCGGCCCTCCGCCTCGGCCTCGTAGGTGGGCACGACGCGGTGGCGCAGGATCTCCGGAGCGACGCGCTTGATGTCGCTGGGCGAGACGAAGTCGCGGCCCTCGAGGAACGCGTTGGCGCGCGAGGCCATCACCAGGGTGATCGTCGCGCGCGGCGAAGCGCCGTAGCGGATGAGGTTCGCCAGGGCCTCCAGCCCGAAGTGCGCGGGGTCGCGCGTGGCGTGGACGATCGAGACGATGTACTCGGTCAGGCGCGGATCCATGCGCACGCGGTCGACGACCTCACGCGCGGCGAGGATGCGCTCGGGATCGATGATCGCGGGGACGCTCGTGGCGGCGCTCGTGCGCGCCATGCGGTTGACGATCTCGAGCTCCTCGGCCGGCGTCGGGTAGTCGACGATCACCTTGAGCGCGAAGCGGTCGAGCTGCGCTTCGGGCAGCGCGTAGGTGCCCTCGTGCTCGAGCGGGTTCTGCGTGGCCAGGACCAGGAAGGGCTTGGGCAGCGGGAAGCTCTCGCCGCCGATGGAGACCTGGCGCTCTTGCATGGCCTCGAGCAGCGCCGACTGCACCTTGGCCGGCGCGCGGTTGATCTCGTCGGCCAGCACGAAGTTCGCGAAGATCGGCCCCTTGCGCGCCTGGAAGGATCCCTCCTTCGCGTTGTAGACCTCGGTGCCGAGCACGTCGGAGGGCAGCAGGTCGGGCGTGAACTGGATGCGCGCGAAGCTCGCGCGAACGGCCGACGCCAGGCTCGAGACCGCGAGCGACTTGGCCAGACCGGGGACGCCTTCGAGCAGGATGTGCCCGCCGGTCAACACGCCGATGAGGAGGCTGCGCAGCAGGTTCTCCTGACCCACGATCACCTGGGACACGGAGCTCTGGAGCTCGCCCACCCAGCTCGATTCCGGCGCCGCGGTCGAAGGCTCTAGGCTCGATTCAGTCATGGAGGTCGCTGTCTGGGATTGCATGGCGCTCGGGTACGAGGAACGGACCCGGCCTGTTAGTCCGCGCGAGAGCGGAGGAGAGCGAGGGCGCAGACCATATTAAAGGTGGGTGAGCCCGTCCAGCGCCGCTCCGGAGCCTGGCACAGGCCGTACACGGTCAGGGATACGAGAAAACCGAGGGATCCGCTCGCATCATTACGACTGCGGTCGTAGTACGGGGCCATGTCCCGCTCCGTCCACCTCGCCGACCTCCAGTATCGCATCATGCGCGAGCTCTGGGACCGCGGCGAGGCTTCGGTCGCGGAGGTCCACCAGGCCCTCTCCGACGACGGCACCCGCGCTCTGACCACGATCGCGACGATGCTGACCAAGATGGAGAAGAAGGGCGTGGTCGAGCACCGCACCGCCGGCCGGCAGTACATCTACCGCCCCACCGTGACCGAGGCCGAGGTCCACCGCTCCATGGTCGCCGACCTCACCGACCGCCTGTTCCAGGGCGACGTCGGCGCTCTGGTGAATCACCTGCTGACCGAGCAGGAGATCGATCCGGACGAGCTATCGCGCCTGCGCAAGCTCATCGCGCGCCGGGAGCGCGAGGAACGCAGCTGATGCCGGCGGTCGGAGTCGATGCGGTCCTCGCCTGGGCACTGACCTACCTCGTCCACAGCAGCCTCTTCCTGGCCGGAGCCTGGCTCCTCGAACGCGCCCTCACGAAGTCGCACCCGCGGACCAAGGACGTGATCTGGAAGACGGCGCTCGTCGGCGGCATCCTCACCGCCGGCCTGCAGCACGGCGCCGCGCTCGAACCCCAGGGCGGCCACTGGAGCCTGCAACCCATGGCGGCGGTCCAACCCGGGGCGGCGGTCGAGCCCGCGGCGGCTCCCGCACCCGAGCTCGCGCGCTTCACCGCCCACCCCGTCGCGTCCAGCGCGCGCGGGGCTCGCGACTTC
>Ga0070726_10002508_pt1 | contig 16463 bp, 14 predicted proteins | sample tdAd471_FD_67275 | JGI IMG/M metagenome (GOLD analysis project Ga0070726, IMG submission 67275) | Marine sediment microbial communities from the Atlantic coast under amendment with organic carbon and nitrate - tdAd47.1 | ecosystem: Environmental > Aquatic > Marine > Coastal > Sediment | place... | reverse complement strand
GCGATCAACCTGTTAAGGGGGATTGACAGGGCGCGTGATACCTTGTTGGACAACACCGCCCAGTTCGCCGCCGGTCTGCCCGCCAATAATGTTCTGTTATGGGGCGCGCGCGGAATGGGAAAGTCGAGCCTCGTGAAAGCGGCCCATGCTGATGTCGCCGAAGCTCATTCCAACCTGAAACTGGTCGAGGTTCAGCGCGAAGATCTGCCGACACTGGGCCGGTTGCTGAACATCCTGCGGGCGGCAACGGGGTACCGGTTTATCCTGTTTTGCGATGATCTGAGCTTCAGCCATGACGACGCCCATTATAAATCCCTGAAAGCGGTGCTGGATGGCGGGATCGAGGGGCGGCCGGACAATGTCGTGTTCTATGCCACGTCGAACCGTCGCCACCTGATGCCCCGCGATATGATCGAGAATGAGCGGTCAACCGCGATCAACCCGTCCGAAGCCGTCGAGGAGAAGGTCTCCCTGTCGGACCGTTTCGGGCTGTGGCTTGGGTTTCATCCCTGCGATCAGGACACATATCTCCAGATGATCCGGGGCTATTGCGAGGCTTTCGGGATCGAAATCGACGACGACACGCTTTGGGCCGAGGCCATCGAATGGCAGCAGACCCGCGGCGCGCGATCGGGCCGCGTGGCCTGGCAATATGTGGTCGACCTGGCGGGCCGGCGCGGCATTTCGATCGGCTGACGGGGGGTCTTAAGCGCCCTCCATCGCCTCCAACTCGTCAATGAAGCCTTCGATCATCGACAGGCCCTTGTCCCAGAATTTCGGATCGCTCGCATCCAGACCAAAGGGCGCCAAAAGCTCTTTGTGATGCTTGGCGCCGCCGGCCTTCAGCATATCAAAATATTTGGTCTGGAAGTCGGGATCGCCCTCTTCATAGACCGCATAAAGCGCGTTCACCAAACCGTCGCCAAACGCATAGGCATAGACATAAAAGGGCGAGTGGATGAAATGCGGGATATAGGCCCAGAACGTCTCATACCCGTCCATGAACTCGAAGATCGGGCCCAGGCTTTCGCCCTGAACCGACATCCAGATTTCGTTGATCTGATCCGGGGTCAATTCGCCCTCGGCGCGGGCATCATGCAGCTTGCATTCAAAATCGTAAAACGCGATCTGGCGGACGACCGTGTTGATCATATCCTCGACCTTGCCCGCCAGAAGCGTCTTTTTCGTCGCCTGATCCGGTGCCTCGGACAACAGTTTTCGAAAGGTCAGCATTTCGCCAAACACGCTGGCAGTTTCCGCGAGGGTCAGGGGGGTGGAGGACAAAAGTTCGCCCTGATCGGCTGCGAGGACCTGGTGCACGCCGTGGCCCAGCTCATGCGCCAGGGTCATCACGTCGCGTGGCTTGCCGAGATAGTTCAGCATAACATACGGGTGCACATCGCTGACCGTCGGATGGGCGAACGCGCCGGGGGCTTTGCCTGGCTTCACGCCCGCGTCGATCCATCCCTTGTCGAAGAATGGTTCGGCAATTTCTGCCATCTGGGGCGAGAATCCGGCATAGGCGTCCAGAACTGTGGCGCGGGCCACCTCCCAATCGACGAGTTGCGGGTCTTCCTGGGGTAAGGGCGCGTTCCGGTCCCAGACCTGCAATGTCTCCAGGCCAAGCCATTTGGCTTTCAGGGCATAGTATCGGTGCGACAAGCGGGGATAGGCGGCGACCACGGCGTTGCGCAGTGCCTCGACCACCTCAGGCTCGACGTCATTGGACAGATGGCGCGCCGCTTGCGGGCTGGGCAGCTTGCGCCAGCGATCCTCGATCTCCTTTTCCTTGGCCAGAGTATTGGTGATGCGCGCATAAAGCGGCAATTCCGCGCCAAAGGTCGCCGCTACGGCGCGCGCGCCTGCTTCACGCCGGTCACGGTCGTGATCGGTCAAAAGGTTGAGCGCGGATTCCAGCGGCAATTCCTCACCGTCAACATCGAATGTCAAGCTTGCGGTATGCTCATCAAACAGTCTGTTCCAGGCAGCGGCGCCAACAACCGATTGATCATGCAGAAACTTTTCCAACTCATCCGACAGCTGATACGGTTTCATCGCCCGCATCCGGTCCAGAACCGGCCGATAGCGGGCCAAGGCGTCCGAGGCGTCATAGGCAGCGGTCAATTGGCTGTCTTCCAACCGGTTCATCTCCAGCGAGAAAAACACCAGCGGGGTGGAAAAATCGGTGATCTTGCCTTGCATGTCCGACAGGAATTTCGCCCGTCCCGCGTCACTGGTATTCTGATAATAACGCAAGCCGGCATAGGACATGATCCGCCCGGCGATGGTTTGAATCTTTTCGTAATCGGTCACCGCCCGCAACAGACCCGCCGCGTCCTGATCGGCCAATTTCCCTTCGAACTGGGTCGCAAAACCGGCACAGGCCTCGTCCAGCCATGCCAGGTCCGCCAGCAGCGCCGTGTCATCCTCGGCCTTGTAAAGATCGTCAAGATTCCAGTCCGGAAGATCGCCAAATCCTCCGCCAGATGGCTCGGACGCATCGCGGAACATCTCAGGGGCGGTACGGGGGAGGGTGAACATGGGCCTGCCTTCTCATCAGTTGGTTGGATGAGAGATAAGGGCCGGGGTCGGGGAACTCAAGGCTCCCCGCGCCGATGTAGCGAGCGAAAACCCCTTTGCGGCTTTGAACCGGTGAAGGTTCGCCGCCGTCGCTATCTAAATGGGTGTTATCCACAGGATTTCAAGGTCACAGGTCGAGATCCAATGTCACCGGAAAATGATCGCTTGCCGTCAAAAGCGCGTCGCGCAGCTCTGGATCACTGTAACAGGTCGGATTGTCGAACGGGTGCCAGATCTGCCAGCGCTCCGCCGCCCCCAAAAGGCTCGGCGACACCATGATGTAGTCCAGAAGTGCGTTCAGATACCTCCGCTGATCGTGAATGTAAAACCGAGAACTGGCCGGGCGATGACCAAATTTCTGGGCCATCGCCTCGGTCGCGTTGGGGTCGGACAATTGCCGTTCCGCCGGTTTGTCGCAGCCCATCACGACCTCGACGCCGGAATGTCCAAACAGGTTTTCATATTCATCCAGACCGGGGCCGTCGTTCATATCCCCAAGCACGATCACGTTGTCGCCCTGATCGAGGTGATGATCGACCCGTGCCCGCAACCAGATACATTGGGCCATCTGTTTGCGCCGGTTTTCGATCGAGATCCGTATCTGCTCGGACAATTTCCGCGCACCATGGGGGGCTTTGGATTTCACATGGACGCCGATCAGTCGAAATTCGGTATCGCTGGCCAGATGGGTAACGGCGGCTTCGATGGGCGGCTTCGAAAAGACCACGGAATCAGCGACACCGTCGATATCCAGATCCAGGCGCAGGGTCGCGTCAAACCGTGTATCCGCCGGATCCTTTCCCGGACCCGACGCTGTGCCCACCGGGGCGTGGTGCAGATCGCAGACAAACGGGTCATAGAGGATGGTCAATTCCTGATGGGTGGTGTTGGCAAACCCTTCCAATGCCTTCTTGCACCTTAAATCAAAGGTCCTGGCAAACCCTTCCAATGCCCGGCCCGACGATTGTGCGCGCCCGCTATTCGGGGCCTCTACAATCAGAACCAGATCGGCGTTGATGGCCACGAGAACCTTCGCAATCGCCTCGATCTGTTCGGCCCGGCGGACATCGTCGCGGCCCGACCATTCATCGTCCAGCAGCAAAGCATCGGTCTTGTCAAAAAGATTGGCGAACCATTCCACGTTATAGGTGGCGATCCGCATCAGTTTTTTGGGCCGGTAATATGGCCCTGGATTTGTTCCCAGGCCTCGTTGACATCCGCCAGTCGTTTTGTGGCCATGGCGACGGCTTCGGGCGGGACGCCACGGGCGATCATCTGGTCGGGATGGCTGTCGATGATCGCACGGCGCCAGGCTTTGCGAATCTCGGCCAGCGGGGTGTCGGGCTCGACGCCTAGAACGGTATAGGGGTCATGAGGCACATTCGGAGCGAACCGCGCCCGCATTATGTGAAAGCGCCGCTCCTCGATGCCGAAGATTGTCGCGACCTGTTGGATGAAATCATCTTCTGCCGGATGATATTCGCCGTCAGCGACCGCGATATGAAACAGCCCTTCCAGCAAATCCTCCAACACCTCCGAGCCATGCCGGAACATCGTGCCGATCCTGTGGGCATAAAGCTCAAAACCGGCGGTGTCCTGCCGGGCGAGGTTGAAGACATGGGCGGCGCGCGCCTCGTCCCCTTTGGGGATATGGAACACCTCGCGAAAGGCTGTCACCTCATCGCGTGTGACCAACCCATCTGCCTTGGCCATTTTCGCCCCCAGCGCGATCACCGCAATGGCAAAGGCGACCGACCGTTCCGGCGGGCTGCGCAGCCTTTCGAACACGTTCGACAGACCCTCGCCCTTGGCAAGGGCAGAAACGGCGTCGGTGATGCGGGACCAAAGGGACATAGGGCAGGGATTCTCGTTTTCTGGCCGCAGTTTAAAGGATTTTCTGCATCAGTACGAGGTCATACCACTGATCGAATTTCCAACCGACCTCTTTCAGGCGGGCCACTTCGTCATATCCAAGCGCTGCGTGAAAGGCGACGCCTTCCGGATTGCGATTGCTGACCCCGGCGAACAGAGAGTGGACCTTGCAAAGGGCGGCGTGCTGCTCGATCGCGGCCATCAGGCGGCGGCCAACGCCCTGGCCCCGGGCCTCGGGCGCAAGAATAATCGTGTGTTCCATTGTATGACGATACCCGGACGAGGCGCGAAACTGACCATATGTGGCAAATCCCAGCACCTGGTCCTGCTCGGCGACCAGAAACGGATGGTTTTGCCGAGCCTTGGCGCAGAGATCTTCAACCAGACCGTCGACGGTTTTGGCCTCGGCATTGAAGGTGGCGTGACTGTCGCGAATGATCGGATTCCAGATTTCGGCAATCCGGGGACAATCCATCTCGGTGGCGGGGCGAATACGCATCATGGCTCAGTTGTTTCTGAATGCTGCGGAAAATTCCAGAGACATTTGCATTGATGGTTGCCCATCCTCTTGTCTCGCGACACACTTCGCCAAACACCGACACCAGAGAAAGCGCCAAGAATGACCACGCCTTTTGACGACGACGCCATCAGCCCCAAAGTTGCAAAATTCGTCGCAGAACTGGAGGCGACCCTGGCGGAATTGCCCGCCGCGCATGAGGTGCCGGTGGAGGTGTCCCGCAAAGCCCGGGATGAGGGCAAGGGCATTTTTCCATTCAATCCGCCTGACCCGGATGCCGAAGAGATTGAAATCCCGACCGATACTGGCGGCAGTGGGATCTTGCGCCTGATGCGCCCCACGGGCACGCCCACCGGTGTGTTCCTCCATATCCATGGCGGCGGCTGGACGTTGGGACGGCCCTGGCACCAGGATTTCCGGATGCGCAAGTTTGTCGAGGCGACCGGCTGCGCGACCGTTTCTGTCGAATACCGACTGGCCCCGGAAAACCCCTGGCCAGCAGGGGCAAAGGATTGCGCGAATGCGGCCGAATGGGTGATCGACAATATGGCAGAGGTTTTTGGGACCACCAAGCTGGCAATTGGCGGCGAAAGCGCTGGCGCCAATCTTGCGGCGACCACCTTGCTGGCGATGAAAGATCGGGGCAAGCTGGTGGCGTTTGACGGCGCCTTGATGATCTATGGCGCCTATGATCTTTCGGGTACGCCAAGCGTGCGCAATTGGGGCCCGAGAAAGCTGGTCCTGTCGACGCCGACCATCAACTGGTTCACCGCGAACCTGGACATTCCGCATAACAAACAGCGCGACCCGATGGCCTCGCCGCTTTATGGCGATCTGGCGGGTATGCCGCCGGCGCTGTTTCAATGTGGCACCTATGATCCGTTGATGGATGACACCGCCTTCATGGCAAGCCGCTGGCAGGCCGCCGGATCGGCGCAGGATACCATCTGGTATCCCCGGGGGGGTCCACGCCTTCGATTATTTCAACACCTCTCAGGCCGATGAGGCCCAGGCCGATGCGTCGGCCTTCCTGACGCGGGTGTTTGGGGGCTAGGGGCCCACCTGTTCCCGGTTGACCAGAACGGGTGCCGCGCGTATCTTGAGCGCCCTTCCGACAGCCAAGCAGGACCCCGCATATGAGCCGCTTTGCCGCCCCGATCGCCGAAGCCATCTGGGATATGAAATACCGTTTCAAAACGGCCGATGGCAGCCCGCGCGACATGACCGTCGAAGACAGCTGGGCACGGGTCGCAACGGCCCTTGCCGCCAATGAGGATGCGCCTGAGAAATGGCAGCCGATTTTCTATAAGGCATTGGAGGATTTTAAGTTTTTGCCGGCAGGCCGGATCTTGGCCGGGGCCGGCACCGAGCGTAGCGTGACCCTGTTCAACTGTTTCGTCATGGGAACGATCCCTGATTCCATGGGCGGAATTTTTGACAATCTGAAAGAGGCCGCCCTGACCATGCAACAGGGTGGCGGCATCGGCTATGATTTCAGCACGATCCGTCCGAGCGGGGCCGATGTGAAAGGCGTCGCAGCGGATGCCTCGGGGCCCTTGTCTTTCATGGATGTCTGGGACGCGATGTGCCGTACGATCATGTCTGCTGGGTCGCGTCGGGGCGCGATGATGGCGACCATGCGATGTGATCACCCGGATATCGAGGCGTTTATCGAGGCAAAAAGCGACCCCGCCCGTTTGCGCATGTTCAACCTGTCGGTCCTGGTGACCGATCCGTTCATGGATGCGGTCGAAGCGGACGCCGATTGGGATCTGGTTTTTGACGGCGAGACATATCGCACCGTAAAGGCGCGGCATCTGTGGGACAAGATCACCCGCTCGACCTATGAGGTGGCCGAGCCCGGCGTCATTTTCATCGACCGGATCAATCAGCAGAACAACCTCGCCTATGTCGAAACCATTGCCGCCACCAACCCATGTGGTGAGCAACCCTTGCCGCCCTATGGGGCTTGTCTGTTGGGGTCGATCAACCTCGCGCAGTTGGTGACGTCACCGTTCCAAGAGGGCGCCGGTATCGACGCCGATCAATTGGCCGATCTCGTCCAGGTGGCGGTTCGAATGATGGACAATGTTGTCGATGTCTCAAGATTTCCATTGGAAGAACAGAGGCTTGAGGCTCAGAACAAGCGCCGTATCGGTCTTGGGGTCACTGGCCTTGCCGATGCGTTGCTGATGACGGGTTTGCGCTATGGCAGCGCTGAGGCCGTTCGCCAGACCGAGGAATGGCTGCACCAGATTGCCCGCGCGGCCTATCTTGCCTCGACCGAACTGGCCGCGGAAAAAGGGGCTTTCCCCCTGTTCGACGCAGACCCATTCCTGGCCTCCGGCGCGCTGGTGGATATGGACGCGGACGTGCGGGACGCGATTGCCACAAAGGGCATCCGGAACGCGCTTTTGACCTCGATCGCGCCGACCGGAACGATCTCGCTTTACGCGGGCAATGTTTCGTCCGGCATAGAGCCGGTCTTTGCGTGGTCCTATACCCGTAAAGTTCTTCAGAAAGACGGCTCGCGGACCGAGGAAGAAGTGGTCGACTGTGCTGTGGATAAGTGGAAAAACCTGTTTGGGGACAAAGAGTTTCCGGACCATTTTGTGACCGCTCAGGAATTGTCCCCCCTGGACCATGTGCGGATGCAGGCGGCTGCGCAGAAATGGGTCGATTCCTCGATTTCCAAGACCATCAACTGTCCGCGCGACATCTCGTTCGATGCCTTCAAACAAGTCTATGCCGAGGCCTGGGCCCAGGGGTGCAAAGGCTGCACGACCTATCGCCCCAATGATGTGACCGGCAGCGTTCTGAGCGTGTCGGAATCCTCTGAGCCGGCCGCAAGTGACGACGGTGCAGAGGTGGTGTATATCGCCGAACCGCTGGCCCGGCCCCAAGCCCTGGAGGGGCAAACCTACAAGATAAAATGGCCGGAAAGTGAGCACGCAATCTATATCACGATCAATGATGTGATCATGAACGGCCATCGTCGACCCTTTGAAGTATTCATTAATTCCAAGAACATGGAGCATTTTGCCTGGACCGTGGCGTTGACCCGCATGATCTCGGCGGTGTTCCGTCGGGGTGGCGATGTCTCATTCGTCGTGGAAGAGTTGAAGGCCGTTTTTGACCCTCGGGGCGGGGCCTGGATACAAGGTAAATACATCCCCTCGATCCTGGCGGCCATCGGCGGTGTTATCGAACGGCACATGATCGCCATCGGCTTCATCGAAGAGGGGGGGCATCTGAAAACAGATCCGCATCCCAATGCCGAGGTCATGGCCGTTGGCGCGCCGCCGCGCGGAGCCTCTTGCCCGAATTGCGGCCAATTCGGCGTCCAGATGGTGGAAGGCTGCAAGACCTGTGTCGAGTGCGGTTATTCAAAATGCGGCTGAACCTGTTGCCTTAAAACACTTTTCAGACTTATCCACATAGGTTACGCTGCTGGCGTCTGGGCGGACCAACGATAATAATTTTGAGGCAGTGGTATGCGCAGGCTTTTCGCGCTTTTAATGAGTCTGGCACTCATCTCTCCGGCCCAGGCCGGTGAACGGGTCTGGCTGGGCAAAGCCCGGATCTTTACCAATGACAAGATCGGCGATGGCCGCGACAGGTGGCGGACCGGATCCTATTCCCTCAGCCGTATTCGTGGCAGCGCATGGACCGGTCAATTGCCGGACAGATTATTTGCCCTGACCGAATATCGCGTCCGGACGGAAATCATCGCCCCGGACAATCTGATGAACCCGATTATCGGTACGGACCGGCGCTATGCCGGCACGATCTGGCTGGGCGCGCATAGTCATTCGCGCCTTGGCGCTGCCGAACTGACCCTTGGCGGAGATCTGGTATTCGTCGGTCCCGGCACCGGACTTGGCGATTTTCAGTCAATGATCCACAACGCGCTCGGCATGGGCCAGCCGCAGGTCCTTGGCAGCCAATTGCCGAACGCGGTCTATCCCACCGCCACGGTGGAACTGGCCCGGACATTCCCGTTCGAGGGGAACAATATCCCTGGCAGTTTCCGCCCGTTTCTTGAGGCGCAGATCGGTGTGGAAACCTATGCGCGGATCGGTTTTGATCTGGCGCTTGGTCCGGCAAGCCGTGGCAATTTGTCGGTGCGCGATGTCGTTACAGGCACGCGCAACATCGCAGTGAAATCCCAACGCGGGCAAGGGACGACATGGATCCTTGGCGCCGATATTGCCTTTGTGAACAACAGCAATTATCTGCCAGCCTCGCTTGGCTATACGGTTACGGCGCAACGGACGCGGGTGCGCACCGGTTTTGTCTATGAGGGGCAGCAACACTCGATGTTTTATGGACTTACCTGGCTTGGCCCGGAATTCCAGAACCAGAACAGCGGTCAGGTTGTCGGCGCAGTCACCATTCGGATGCGGTTCTGAGCGGCTTGTCAGATCAGTCAGGATAGGCCGCAATGACCTTGGTCGCGGCGGCAACACCGGGTCCGTGCGGAATTTTCAGCGCGGCCAGCCCCGCCTCCATCGCCCCAAGCGTTCCCAGCAGCATATGCGCGTTCACATGCCCCATATGCGCAATCCTGAGATAGCCGTCGGCCTCTGGATCCTCGGGCGTCTGCATGCCAAGCCCGATGCCAAGCGTCAGCCCCGCCGTCGCCTCGCACCATTGGCGCAACCGGGTGGCTTCTGCACCCCCAAGATAGACGGATGTGACCGAATGCGCCCGCTGCTCGGGATCGGCGACGTTCAGGGCAATGGGACCACCGTTGGACCAGCCCTCGACCGCCGCCCAGGTCGCCTGCGCCAATGTGGCATGGCGCCTCCAGGCGGCTTCTAACCCTTCCTCGTCCAGCAACATGGTCAGCGCCTCGCGCAGGCCGAAAAGATGGTGGGTCGGTGCGGTTCCACAGAATTTCTGGTAAAACTCGTCGCCCCTGGTCCTGGGGCGAATATCCCAATACGGGGTGACAAGATCCGCGGATTTCTGCGCCTCCATCGCGCGTTCCGAGGCCCAGACAAAGGCCATGCCCGGCGGCGTCATCAGGCCCTTTTGGCTTGCGGCGACCAGGATATCGACACCCCAATCCGTCATCTCAAGCCGGTCGCAGCCGAGCGAGGCAATGGCGTCGACCAGCAAAAGCGCCGGATGGCCGACCATCTCAAGAAGATCACGCAACTGTTTGATGTCGGTACGCAATGTGCTGGCGGTGTCGGTCTGTACAGTGACCAGCGCTTTTATCTGGTGGCCGGAATCGGACCGCAACGCTTGTTCGACACGGTCCAAATCAACGCCGGAATAGCGCCCGAAATCCAGCCGCTCCGTGACAACTCCCATGGCTTCGGCCGTCCCCGCCCAGCCTTCGCCGAATCGGCCAGTGATCAGGCAGAGCGCCTTGTCGCCCCGGCTGAAGACATTGCTGATCGCGGCCTCCCAGGCGGCGTGGCCGTTGCCGATATAAATGGCAACCGCTCCATCGTGGCGTGCCACCCGGCACAGATCGGGAATGAGGCTGTCGACCATGTCATGCATGGCCCCGAAATAGATATTGGGAGCGGCGCGGTGCATGGCGGCCAAAACCCTGTCAGGCATGACCGACGGGCCAGGGATTGCCAAAACCTCACGACCGAATTTCAACGACATTGTGCACCTTTTCGCGTTTGCGTAAACTTTTTGGTATGGTCTTCTGAGCATGAGGTCAATCGGGCGAGACTTGTCAGCTTGCAGGCGATGGTCTAAGCCCTCGGTTCGAAGGCCATTGGGGTCATCGCAGGCGTCGACAGGCAGGGCAGGGATGGTATCGCGGATCAGTCATTTTCTTGCGGAAATCGAGCGTTCCTGGGGCGTCTCATATGGCAGCGATATTTCCACAGAAAAGGGTCGTGCCCGGGCGCGGCGGCATTATGATCTGGTGGATCACGGGTTGTTGCGCAAGATCTGGACGAACTATCATGAAGTGGATGAAGGGGTTTTCCGGTCGAACCAACCATCGCAAAGCCGGTTGGCGGATTACAAGGAACGCGGGATCAAATCGGTTTTGAACCTGCGCGGGGAAAGTCCGCTCAGCCATTACCTTTTCGAAGAAGAAGCCTGCCGGGACCTGGGGCTGACTTTGGTTTCCGAGCACTTGAGTGCCGACACATTGCCGACTGCTGACAGGATATTCGCGGTCGAGGCGCATTTGCGGAGCCTGGAAAAACCCTTACTGTTCCATTGCAAATCCGGCGCCGACCGGGCGGGGTTTGTTGCGGCCCTTTATCTTTTGTTGATCAAAGGCGCGCCCGTGGCTTTGGCGCGGCAGCAATTGTCCTTCCGATACCTGCATCTGAAAGGGTCAAAAAAGGGCGTCCTGGATTATGCTTTGGCTGCTTATGCGCAGGCCGAGCTGGCCACTGGTATCCGCTTTCGCGATTGGTTGAAAACGGCCTATGATCCCGACGCTTTGAAGGCGGATTTCCTGGCCGGTCGTGGCAAAAAGAGGCTTGGCTGATCTATGGCGGCACTTCAGGAAAATATCACCCGCAGCCGGGGCTGGGCGCTGCCCTTGTGGCTTTGGCGGGGGTATTTCAGAAAGTATCTTGGCTGGATCTTGATCGCGGTATTGTTGATGAGTGTCGAAGGGGCGGCCCTCGGCGGGATCAGCTTTATGGTCGGCCCGATGTTCGACGAGGTGTTCGTCGGTGGCAATAAGGACGCTGTCTATTGGGTCGGCGGGATCATGTTCGTCGTCTTCATCGCACGCGCCGCCGCCGGTTTTGGCCAGAGTTTGATCATGTCGATCATCGGACTCTGGTCAGTGGCGACGATGCGCTCCGAGCTTGTTCGCCACGTGATGCGCCTGGACAGCTTGTTCTTTCAGGACAATTCGCCGGGCGCGTTGATCGAACGTGTGAACGGGGACACGGCGGCGATTGAGGTTGCCTGGAACAGTGTGTTTTCGGCCCTCGGGCGCGACGTCATTTCGCTTGTGGCGCTTTTGGGTGTTGCGATCAGCATTGACTGGGTCTGGACGCTGGTCGCGGTGGCCGGCGTGCCCTTGCTTGTCGTGCCGGTTGCCCTGTTGCACAGGTTGATTCACACCGCAACCCGCAAGGCGCGGCAATGGGCGGCAGTTGTCACGACCCGGCTGGATGAGGTGTTTCACGGCATCAACCCAATCAAACTGAACACGCTTGAAGACGATCAGGGCAAGCGGTTTGAGGCCGCTCAGAACGCCTTTGTTGCAACCCAGATCAAGTCCAATGCCGGGCAGGCGGGCGTGGTGGCAGCGATTGATCTTGTGGCCGGAATTGGGTTTCTCGCGGTGATGATCTATGGCGGGTTTCAGATCATCGAGGGTCAAAAGACCGTCGGTGAATTCATGAGCTTTTTTACCGCCATGGCACTGATCTTTGAACCGTTGCGCCGCCTGGGCGATGTGTCGGGCTTGTGGCAGGCGGCGGTGGCCTCGCTCGAGCGGATCCATATGGTGTTTGAATTGAAGCCGACGATCCTGAGCCCGACAGATCCGGTGCCGTTTTCCGGCGATCCGGCGCAGTCCGATGTGGTGCTGAGGGATGTCTCGTTTTCCTATGGTGAGGCGCAGGTTCTGGATCGGCTGAGCCTCGTCGCTGAAGCGGGCAAAACGACGGCGCTTGTCGGGGCGTCGGGGGCGGGCAAAAGCACGGTTTTCAATATCCTGACCCGCCTGATCGAGCCGCAATCCGGCACGGTTCAGATTGGCGGAAATCCGGTGGCCAGCCTGGAGCTTGAGAAATTGCGTGCGATGTTTTCGGTCGTGACCCAGGACGCAGCGCTGTTTGACGAATCTTTGCGCGAAAACATCCTGGTCGGGCGCCCCGATGCCAGTGAAGATGCGCTCCGCGAAGCTGTGGATGCCGCCCTTGTGGCGAATTTCACGTCCGCTTTGGAAAAGGGCCTGTCCAGCGAGGCGGGTCCGCGCGGCTCGAACCTGTCTGGCGGACAGCGCCAGCGGATCGCAATTGCCCGCGCGGTTCTACGCGATGCGCCGATCCTGTTATTGGACGAACCGACCTCGGCACTCGACACCCAATCCGAAGCGGCGGTGCAACAGGCACTGGATCGGCTGCGCAGCGGCCGCACCACACTTGTGATCGCGCATCGCCTGTCGACGATCCAGCATGCCGACAAAATCGTCGTCATGGACAAAGGAAAGGTGGTTGATTCCGGCACCCATGATCAGTTGATGGAGCGTGGCGGGATCTATGCCGGATTGTACAAGCTGCAATTCGCCGAGTAGGCTCGCGATCCGTCTCAGCCAATCGCCTTGGTCAATTCCCGCAATGCGGCAAGCGGTGAGTCGTGGCGCCATATCTCGGGGCCGATGCCGAAAAAATCGGTGAACGGCGCCAGTTGCGTGACCAGCGCCGTATTCAGCCCCCCCTCGGCCACGATCGGTATCTCGATCACCTGGCTCCACCAGCCGAACAGTTCGGGCGCTGCCAGCGGGCTTGTGTCAAGACCGGTCTCACCGACCGGGCCAAAGGCGACATAGTCCGCCCCCGCTTCACCGGCGGACATGCCTGAATGGCGCGAGTCGCCGCAATAGCTGCCGACAATGGCATCCCCGCCCAGCGTTTTTCGCGCCGCGCGGACCCGATGGGGGCCGTCATTCAAATGTACGCCATCCAGGCCCAACCGCTCCGCCAATGAGATGTGATCGTTCACGGTTATGGCCACGTCGCGCTGGTGGCAGACTTCGCGCAGGACATCCGCAGCACGGCCGATATCATCAGCGTCATCGGCAGCCAGAGCCAGGCGGAAACAGGCGATCGCCTCGGAATCGAGGATTTGCGCCAGATCTTCGGAAAACCGGGACAGTTCGATGGTCTTGGGCGAAATCAGATAGATTTGCGGCGTTTCTTGGTCAGCCATCGGCCCTCTCCTGGATGCGGGTTTCGGCCCCCTCTTAGGGGGCGGCTACTTGGCTGGCAAGCCGCCGACGAAGTTGTATGCCAATTCCATCAGTGTGTTGCGCCTGGCATCATCGACCAGCGCGTCATCCGAGACATCGACCATGCCACCCATCTTCTTGCCGGTGAAGGTCATGTCGCCTGCACCCTCCACGGCGAGGGCCGGGGCCTCATTCTCTTTGCCGACCCGGAACATGCCACCCGCCTTATGCACGCCGCATAACATATTGCCGTTCAGCATGAAGGCGATGCCGCCGAACATCTTTTTCTCGGTGATCCCAGGCATCTCCGCCAGATCATCGCGCAGGATTTGTGCCAGCCCTTCATCATACGCCATGGTCGCCTCCTTGCACCTCTGTTTGGGCTATTCTATCACGGCACTTCAATCGAGGAAGAGGCAATGTCGGGAACCGATCACGCACAGGCCGCTGATGGCGGCGCGCGCCAGCCGGTCATCATTCTGGTCCGCCCCCAGATGGGCGAGAATATTGGCGCGGCCGCCCGCGCAATGTGGAATTTTGGGCTGGAGCGAATGCGTCTGGTGGCGCCGCGCGATGGCTGGCCGAATCCGGCGGCTGTGGCGATGTCTTCGGGAGCGGCACGGGTTCTGGACCAGGTGCAGGTCCATGACAGCCTTGCCGAGGCGATTGCGGATTGCACCTATGTCTATGCGACCACTGCAAGGGCGCGGGATCTGACCAAGGATGTGGCGACCCCGGAACATGCGCTGGCGGATGCCGCATCCCGCAGTGCCCGGGGTGAAAGGGTCGCTATTCTGTTTGGACCGGAACGCGCCGGGCTGGAAAATGCGGATATCGTGCAGGCAAATGCCATCATCTCGGTCCCGGTGAACCCGGCTTTTGCCTCGCTCAACCTGGGTCAATGCGTACTTTTGACCGCCTATGAATGGGGTCGGCAATCTATCGCCGCGGCACCCATTGAAACCGAGATGGCGGGCACACGGCCAGCCAATCATGTGGAGGTCGAAAAGCTGTATGACCGGCTTCGATCCAGCCTGGACCGGGCCGGGTTCTTTTGGCCCGAACACAAGGCAGACAGCATGCAGACCAGCTTGCGCAACCTGATCAGTCGCTTGCCGCTGACCGATGCGGATATTCGCATGCTGCATGGTGTGATCCGCACCCTGGTCGACAAATCGCCAAACGCCGAATAAACCATGATACGCACTGATTTGCCCGTATCCCAACCAAAGACGAGGCCCAGCCATGAGCGACAAACGCAAGCTGTTTGAAGAGGTTTCCGCCCCCGCCCCCTCGGCCGCCGAGGCTGCGCCCCAGACCGGTGCAATCGCCCGCGGGCATGGCGCGCGGCGCGGAATTCGGATCTGGCTTTGGATCCTGTTCGTGATGGTTGCTGTGATGGTGGTTCTCGGCGGCATGACCCGGCTGACCGATAGCGGTCTGTCGATCACCGAGTGGAAGCCGATCACCGGGGCAATCCCGCCCCTGTCCGAATCCGCCTGGATGGCCGAGTTCGAACTATACCGTCAGATCCCGGAATATCAGTTGCAAAACAAGGGGATGTCCCTGTCCGAGTTCAAATACATCTATTGGTGGGAATGGGGTCACCGGCAGCTTGGCCGCGCCATCGGGCTGGTCTGGGCGCTGGGTTTTTTCTGGTTCCTCTTGCGCCGCCGGATCCCTGCGGGCTGGACCGTCCGGCTGTTCAGCCTTGGGGCTCTGGGTGGATTGCAGGGCGCGATCGGTTGGTGGATGGTCTCTTCTGGCCTGACGGGGCGGATGGTCGATGTCGCCTCCTATCGGCTGGCCACGCATCTTGGCCTGGCATTTATCATTCTTGGGCTGATTGGATGGTATCTGATGAAGTTGGGGTTGCCTGCGCAAGAGGCGCTTCAGGCTCGCCGGCGGCGGGACAAACGCCTGGCACGACTGGCAGGGGCGGTGGCCGCTCTGGCCTTTTTCCAAATCATTCTGGGCGCTCTGGTTGCCGGTATCGATGCCGGGAGAGGCTATATTGATTGGCCGCTAATGAACGGGCAATTCCTACCGTCCGAGAGTTTTGATTATGAACCACGTTGGACCAATTATTTTGAGAACCCAGCGCTGGTGCAGTTCAATCACCGGATCGTCGGCTATCTGCTCGTCCTTTTGGGCCTTTACGCTTGGTGGCGGAGCCGCCGTTCGGCGCTCCGATCCATTCAGGCAAGTTTCAACATGGTGCTTGCGATCCTTGCCCTTCAGCTTGTTCTTGGGATCGCAACGGTGGTCTATGCTGCGCCGGTCCATATTGCGATCCTGCATCAGATCGGGGCGATGGCCGTCATGATGGCCCTGTTGAGGGCCCGTTTCGTGGCCCAGTTTCCGCCGCAGCAATCCTTGCGGTAGGGGGCAGAATGACCCGCCATTCTGACTATACCGACCTCATGGGCCATATCCGGACCGTGATGGCTCTTGGCCAGGCCTCCGGGCTTTTGGGCTGGGATCAGGAAACCATGATGCCGAAAGGGGCCGCGGGCCAACGAAGCGAGGTTCTGGCCGAACTGGAGGGTGTCCTCCACGGCAAACGAACTGACCCAAGGATTGGCGAATGGCTGG
>Ga0070726_10002506_pt1 | contig 16464 bp, 8 predicted proteins | sample tdAd471_FD_67275 | JGI IMG/M metagenome (GOLD analysis project Ga0070726, IMG submission 67275) | Marine sediment microbial communities from the Atlantic coast under amendment with organic carbon and nitrate - tdAd47.1 | ecosystem: Environmental > Aquatic > Marine > Coastal > Sediment | place... | reverse complement strand
CGCGTCACGCTGGGACATTCATCGGTCTCCGGCTGCAAACGCGGGAGTGTAGTCCCGATGCCCCCTCAAAACGAGTGTCGATTCGCGGTCTGGCAGCCATCGCCCAACCGCATCCCCCAGAGCCCGCAAGTGTCAGGATGTGCCGATTCGTCAAAGTTCCGCATTGCCTCGGGGCGGACGATTCGGTGCTTTGCGATCGCCGGTTGCGTGGACATAATGATCGAATCGGCGGATACGAATGAATGGCCGCTCTTCAGTTCTCTGTGTGGAGGCATCGTCATGAAGCAGTTTCGATCTATCGTTGTGGCTCTTGAGCCCGGACAGCCGGCCCCCGTGGCGTTCGATCGTGTGATCTGCTTCGCGAAAGCCTGTCAGGCTGAGGTGACGGTCATTTCCGTGATCGAGGATGTGCCGGCGTGGGCCAAGCGGATCATGCCGCATTCGGTCGGCCTGGCGCTCGATGCCCTGGTCCCGCTGGCTGAAAAGCAGCTGGCGGAAGTCGCGGCCCGTTTCGGAAATCAGCTGACTGTCCGGACACAGGTTCTGCAGGGGCGTTCTTCAGCAGAGATTCAACGAATTGCCGACGAGTGCCACGCGGATCTGGTTGTCAAACCGGCCAGCGAAGATGCCTCGGCTTGTATCGATTCCAGGCTGCTCCGCCGTTGTCCGTGTGCCGTGTGGATTCTCAAGGGCAACGACACGCCGTTTCAGCGAGTTGCCGCCGCGTTGCATGTCGGCATGCAGGATTCGTCGCGCGATGCTCTGAACATTCAGATCATGGAACTGGCCTCGTCCGTGGCCTCGCTGGAACGCAGCGAACTGCACGCGATTCAGGCGTGGTCGTACTTCGCTGAAGCTCCACTGCGTCACAAGGTCCGGACCGAGCGCAGTGAAACGCTGCTCGACCAGGCGAAGGAACGCTCTGCTCAGGATCTTCGAGCGGCAGTCGAACGCTTCGTCGAGCCGTATCGAACGGACCATCCCAATCTGACGCTGCACATGGCGGAAGGCGAGCCGGAAGACGTCATCCCGAACGTCGTTCATGACGAGCAGGAAGTTCTGCTCGTCATGGGCACGATTGGTCGGTCCGGGGTCAGCGGGATGCTGATGGGCAACCTGACCGAACGCGTGATGAACCGGCTGCCGTGTTCGATCCTCGCCGTGAAGGCAGGCCAGTCGGCGTAAGCGTGGCCGTGTCGATGGTTTGTCTCGAAGCCGCAGGCGATGGCGTTTCAGTTTCGGTCAAAACGCCGTCGCTTGCGGCTTCGGGTCAAACGGCAGGGCGATCGAACGAATACTCGTCCTCGACGCGGCAGATGCGCACTTTGAAGTTGCGATACCACTCCTCGCGCCCGAACTGCTGCGCTGCCTTGTGCTCGGCAACGTCTTTCCAGGCTTTGATGGACTCGCGGTCACGCCAGTACGAAACCGTGATTCCGGCGCCGTCACTGCCGCGAGCACTCTCGACGCCCAGGAATCCCGGCTGCTGCCGAGCCAGCACGATCATTCGCTCCGCCATCGCCACGTACTCGTCAGGTTCGGCGGAGGTCCGTTCGGACGAAAAGATCACGGCGTAGTACGGCTGCTGAGTTCGATCGAGCATCGGCCCCTCTCAGTCGGCAGCGAGTTTCACCGCATCATCGATTCGCTGCAGCACCGTCTCTTTGCCGACGATGACCAGACAGTCGTAGACGCCGGGGCCGGTAGGGGAGCCGGTGGTGGCGATTCTCAGAGCGTGGATCAAAAGGCCGGCTCCAACTTCTTTCGACTGGACGAAGCTCTGCAACTCGGCTTCCAGATGTTCGGCGGACCAGTCGTCGACGTCGGCCAGCAAATCGCAGAACTCAGTGAGCAGTTCCGGGACGCCGGCTTTGGCGACTCGCTTTATGAAGTCCTTTTCCGAGTACTCGATTTCGTCGCGGAAGAAGTACTCGTACGTCAGGATGTCGCTGAAGACTTTGATGCGGTCGGCGAGGGCTGCGACGACGGCGGTGACGTGCTGACGGTCGGCGTCGGTCGGCTCGGCGTCAGTTGTCTCGCCGGGCAGGACGCCGGCTCGCTGGAGGACCTGCAGACAGCCGGCGGCGCGGTCTTCGAGCGACAGTTCGTTCATCCAGTGAGCCTGGTAGCTCATCAGCTTCTCGGGATCGAACGCGGCGGCACTCTTAACGACGCGGTCCAGCGAGAAGTGTTCGACCAGGAAGTCGAGTGACATGTACTCGGTCGTTTCGTCGAACGACCAGCCGGTCCGGCCCAGCGAGTTCAGCAGCCCGGCCTGCAGGAAGCCGGTCTGCTCATAGAACTCGACGGCCACCGGGTTGACCTGCTCTTCGTCGACGCCGAATCGCGGCAGCACTCGGCTGGAAATGTCGAACAGCGTCTTGAACGCCGGGCTCTTGCGGTACTTGTCGATGTCCCGCTTCGAGATCTTTTTACTGGTGCCCGGCGCCATGACGAACGGAATGTGCGCGAACGTCGGGACGGGTTCGCCCAGAGCCTCGTACAGCAGGACCTGAATCGCGGTGTTGGAGAGGTGCTCTTCAGCACGGATGACGTGTGTGATTTTGAGCTGAGCGTCGTCGACGACCGTCGCGAAGTTGTAGAGCGGACTGCCGTTCGACCGGGAAATGTTCGGGTCGAACATCAGCGACGAGTTCCATTCGACGTGCCCGCGAATTTCGTCGTCGATCGCGATTGTCTGGCTGTGCGGCACCTTGAACCTGAGCACCCACGGATCGCCGCGGTCGAGACGCTCCTGAACTTCAGCATCGGACAGTTCCAGCGAGCGACGCATTCCCGCCGGCAGTTCGTTGTGCTCGCGGAGGTGCTGCTTGTCGGACTGAACTTCTTCGGCAGTATCGAAACAGCGATACGCTTTTCCCTCGGCCAGCAGGCGATCGGCAGCGGCCTCGTAAAAGTCGCCTCGCTGTGACTGAAAGTAGGGGCCGTAGTCGGCGCCGACCTCCGGCCCTTCGTCCCAGTCGAGCCCCAGCCAGCGGAAGGCCTGCAGAATCGGAGCCAGTGCGGCGTCGATGTTCCGTTCGCGGTCGGTGTCGTCGATTCTCAGGATGAACCGGCCGCCGTGTTTGCGGGCGAACAGCCAGTTGAACAGAGCGGTGCGCATCCCGCCGATGTGCATGTAACCGGTCGGGCTGGGGGCGAATCGAGTGCGGACGGTCATGGGAAAAGCCGTGAATGTTCTATCGAAAGACGTTTCGGGAAGCCGCGAGGCGGCGGATGATAGGGAAGCAAGACAACGGAAACTATCGGCAGCCGGACGCCACCATCGAAGCGTCAGGAATGGTTCGCGGTGCTGCCTGAGCGAGGGTTGTTTTCGCGACACGGGTGTCGAGATAGACTGACCCGTTGCTGAACTCTGTCGTGAGTAACCGCTGTTTTTTAAGCGAAGCAGCGAGCCTTGATTCTGACCTCACTGGAGCTGTCCGTTGGAACTGAACCCGGAAGAACTTTCGCACTCAGAACTCTATGCCCACATGATCCGGCTGATCACGCCGCGACCGATCGCATGGGTCTCGACAGTCTCGAACGATGGTAAGCCGAATCTCGCACCGTTCAGTTACTTCAACGCGGTTGGGTCGAATCCGCCGACACTGATGTTCTGCCCGGCGAACCGGCCTGACGGGACGCCGAAGGACACGCTGGCGAACATTCAGGCGAACGGTGAATTCGTCGTCAACGTTGTCTCGTTCGATCTGGCCGAGCAGATGAACCAGTCAGCGGCAGCGTATGACACCGAGGTCAGCGAGTTTGAAGCCTGCGGGCTGACGGCAGCCGCGTCGTCGCTCGTCAAGCCGCCGCGTGTTGCTGAAGCGCGGGCTCATTTCGAGTGCCGGCTGCATTCGGTGATCAATCTCGGGACCGGGCCGGCGGGAGCGAATCTCGTCCTCGGACGCATCGTCGCCATCCGCATTGATGACGAGGTGCTCGACGATCGCGGCCGCGCCGATCCAGCAAAGCTCGATACCATTGGCCGTCTCGGCGGCATTTCCTACTCGCGTACAACTGACCGTTTTGATATCGACCGTCCCACGGTCTGACACTTCAGGGAGGAACCATGAGCGACTTTGACAACGACGAATCGGATCTCTCGCCGGTCCGGGAACTCAGTGCCGCACAGCAGCGCGTGCTCGGAGTGTTGCTCGAAAAAGCGTTTACAACGCCCGAGTACTACCCGCTGACGCTGAAGGCTGTGGCGACGGGCTGCAATCAGAAAAGCAATCGCTCGCCGGTCGTCAACTATGACGAAGACCGCGTCGAGGACATCCTGCAGGAGTTGAAGGAGCTGGGCCTCGTTGGGGAACTGCATCCGGACAGCGGTCGGGCACTGCGGTACCGACATTACATGCGGAAGCGGTTTGCGTTTACCGAACCGCAGCTCGCGATTCTGACCGAACTGCTGCTGCGCGGCCGGCAGACGCTTGGCGAGCTGCGCGGTCGGGCCAGCCGGATGGTGCCAATCGACGACCTCGGCACACTTCGCGAGGAGCTGCAGGGACTGATCGCTCAGGGATTTGCTCAAGCCAGCGGGTCACTCGAACGCCGCGGCGTTGAAGTCGACCACGGCTTCTATCGCGGTGGCGATTCAACGCCGATGGCCGCGTTGCCGGATGGCGACGACGCTCCCGTTCGTCCCTCAGCCGCGACTCAGCCTGCTGCGAGCGCGCCGCCCCCGGCTGCCTCAGTATCGGCTGCCTCAGTATCGGCTGCCTCAGTATCGGCTGCCTCAGTACCGGCTCCCAGCACCGGGCCGGCTCCCGGCACGGGCGAACTGGACGCTCTGCGGCGCGATGTCGACGCGTTGCGAACGCAGAATCAGGAACTCACCAGTGAGGTCAGTGCGCTCCGCAGCGAACTCGCCGATCTGGAACGCCGTGTCGATGATCTCTGCCGCGATCTCGGAGTGTGATGCGCGAGTGCTCAGTCGGAGGAAGTTTCGGGAGCGTCACTCGCGGAGTCGCCGGGGGGCAGTTCTCGTTCGGAGATGGATCCCGATTCCGTTTGATCGCTATCCGGCTGAGCGTCGTCGGATGGCGCGTCACTCGATTGAGTCTCGGTTGCAGCCGGTGATGTTTCAGCCGTCGAATCTCTCGGCGGCAAATTGTCGGGCGACTGATTCTCAGGCGGCGGATTCTCAGACGGCGGGGCGGGGCTGTCGAGAACGACGGGAAGCACGGGAGCTGCTGGTGCGCTGAAGTGCGAATAGAGAACGGCTCCCAGCAGCAGGACCGCTCCAGCACCGCCGACGATGGCGAGTTGGCGCGGATTGGATTGCCGCTTTGGTCGGCGGCCTGCCGGCTGGTCGTCGCCGGATGTCAAAGCCGCTTTGCGCGAGCTGCCGCGCCGAGATGAGGATTCCGGACGCGAGTCTTCCTCGTTGGACCTTCGTCGTCGGAGCATTGGAGTCGGAGTGTCTCGGCCAACGGACCCGCCTTCGTCGAGGTCGTCGGCGTCTGCAATCCTGGAATGATCGCCGCTCGACTGCCCCGAGGCGGCGAACGATTCGCCCTTCGCCTTCCGCCGCCGTCGTTCCCAGCGAGTGCCCTGCTGCGCATCTCCGCCGTCTGACGGTTGGCGATGGCGACGGCTGGCGGGCGGCTCGTTCGGTTGAGCGGCAGCGGCAGGCCGTTCGTCGAATGTGTCGGGAGCGTCGTCAAGACCGTCCGCGAGATTGGGCTGGCGGAATGACGCATCGCCGCCGGACGCCTCGTCATCCGGCAGCAGGTCGGCCTCGGTGATGTCGAAGACGGGAGGTTCGACCGGCTCGGCAGAGGCGAAGTGGATTTCGTCGCGCGCGTCGAATTCATCAGACGGCTCGACGGAGTAGATCGAAATCTCTTCGGTCACACCGGGAAGCGGAGCCGCGCGTGAACCCGTGCCGAGCGAACGGCGGTCTTCAGACGGACGTTCTGCCGACGACGACTCAGCATTGGGTTTGCGGTTTGTCGCCGGGATTCGCTCGGCGTGTCTCGGGATCTGAAACACTGCCTGACAGTTACTGCACTCGCCGTCGCGTCCGGCAAAGCGGCCGGGAATCTGAAACGACTTTCCGCATTCCGGACAGGTAACCCGAATCTGCATCGTGCGCTCCGAACGCAGAACTGTGCTTCTGAACGCCAGCGCTGAAACCGGTTGTCAGCGGCGGAGGCCCTTCAGCCGGACAACTGCTCCAGGATCTCACTGTGCGTCGGGAAACGGCCCGTCTGGTGTTTCGAGTAGATGAGCTGACCGTCGGCTTCGACATCAAAGATGCCGCCGCCGCCCTTGATCAGCTGAGCCTCGATCCCTGTCTTACTTCTGATCGCGTCCGCCAGACTGGCGGCTTGAGGGGTGTAGTTTCACTGCACGCAATAGGTGATGGAAATCTTCACGGCACTGCTCCCTGTGGAACGTCTGTTGGTGAGGAAGTTGAAGGTCTGAGGGTAGCAGCGCTGTCTCAGAGAGCAAACCCTCACCTGGTCGTCCCGGCTGCAATAAATCTGTCGAATTGCTGCGGGGATGACGACATGGAGCGTGCCGCTTCAAAGAACGAATTCCAGGTCGTTCTGAGAATGGTCGGGACGACGGTCGACTGCTGGCTGATCGCCCTGGATCTGTCGATCCCGCAGAGCGATGGATGCTGGTCGTCGTCGCACGTCGGAACGACCTCGTCATACGGTCGGCCATCCTGTCGCGCGAAGCTGTACTCGTACAGAAATCCCAGCTGCATGCGCCGCCGGAGGCCCAGCCCGGCTTCCTGGCCTGTTCTGACAAAGTAGCGCGTCACCAGCGGGCCGGTGTCCTGCCACGGGTTATCGGCGGCCTCCGACCGGGACGCCGCGCGTCGGAACTTCTTCGGAAGGCCGCGCTTCAGCGCTTCAACGGCGAACTGATCGAGCAGGTGTCGTCCGACGCCAAGAAATCGATACTGTGGCCGGACCCAGAAGCGAAGTTCCGGAGCATCGGAGTCGCACGACCGCTTCTCACAATGAGCCTCGGACGGCACCTTCGCGGGCGAGGGGCGCAGCAGGGCGACGAATCCCAGCGGGACCGTCGATTGCCAATGGTCCGCAGCCGAATCGGCACCCTCGACCGACCGCGATTCGCTGACGTCGAACACGCGAATCTCCGGGCGAACGTACCAGACCAGGCAGTGACGATCGTCGAAGAAGGAGCGTCCGACTTCCGGCCACTCGCATTCGAACTCCTGCCTGAGACACTCGCGGGCCAGCTTCAGCTGCTGATGCACGCCTTCGAGGTGTTCCAGTTCTTTCTTCTTTGCATCGCGGTCGTTTGTTCGCTTCTTGAGAGTTCGTTGCGCGTGCGGGCTCTGCGGATTGCGGACGCGCTGACGAGTCGTCGCGAGCCGTTCATTGAGTTGCTCGAGTTCGTCGCGGCACCCCAGACAGTCATCGTGCGCGCTGGAGACTGCGGACGATTGCGGAAACCGATTCAGTGGCGTGTAGCCAACGCGCAGCGCGAAACGCGACTCACAATATTCAATGAAGGCTCGGCTGAAGTCGGCGCGCAGGACGGGCCACAAGCGACGAAACGCCGGCATCATGGACCAGCGATGAAACACGGTGACCCAGCCTCGATTCAACGGGTGAGCATCGAAGTCCTCCAGCCGCGCGTTCAACCAGGCGACCTCCATCGTCTGAATGATTTGCAGCATCTCGTGCACTTCGGCGATGGTCAGTCGATCGTCGGCTGTCGCTGGGGCAGTTGATGCTCCTGCGTTGCTGGAGCTGCTGTCCGGCGAGGCGTCGCAGATCAGGCCGTCCAGATCGAAGTACATCTGGCGCGAGAGTCGATCGAGTCCGCGATCCTGACGCAGGTGGTCCTGCAGGTTGCTGAAGCCGTCCAGAGATTTCAGGAAACCTTCCTGCAGATCGGGTTCCGGCAGCCAGCGGCGGCGCAGGCCTTGAAACAGCCTGCGGGTTTCGTGGCCAAGTCTGCTCATGATCGTGTCCTCGGAAACGGATGCGGGCGCGAGGCCGGCAGATCTGTCGGATTACTCTGCCGACGAACTCTGTTCGTTCGAGCCGCGTGACCACTTGGCAGCTTCGGTAAAGACCGCCCACGCGGTGTGGTGGCCGAGTTCGCGGTAGCTTTCGAACTGCGATTCATCGAAGAACTGATCGGCGGTGGTCTGCTGCGGGAAGTCCGTGTGTTTGCCGGCGTAGTTCACCAGGTCCGGCGGTTCGTCACCGGTCATGACGGGTTTGATAAAGACCAGCGTTCCCAGTGGCGCGTTGACGTCGAGATAGTCGTAACGAATGGCTCCAATGGCACAGTGCCACTTTGCCTTTCCCGTGACCGGATCCGGTCGCACAGAATCCGAGTTGATCTGAATTTCGATCCCCAAATCGATCCGGCATTTGCGGACCAGATTGGCCAGATCCTCCAGCTCGTAGTTCGGATCGGCTCCGCAATCGGTCGCGATGATGTAACGGCAGCGGCGACGGACGAGTTCGTAGACCCCCATGTTTTCAAAGTGCCCGCCATCCGACAGATTGACGAAGCCGTGTTCGTTGTCCGTGCCGGATATCATCTCGACCAGCAGACTGCCCAGTGCCCAGATCGGCCCCGGTAGATTCCAGCGGCGGCTGTCGCGAGGATTGCCGACCCACCATCCCAGGCGGACATTGAACAGTGTCATCAGCGCGGCGAGGGCAGGTGTCGTCCGTTCGCCCATGTTGGCGTTGGCGGCCGCTCCGGAAATCGCGATGGCTCGTCCGACAGTCAGGTTGCCGGCAAATCCCGATCGACGGCCCTGATCACTGTCGGCGGTTGGCCGGAATCCCAGCCGCGGATTTCCACAGGCCAGTGGCGTCAGCGTGAAGGAGTTTGCCTTGCGGTCCTGCTGGGCCAGGCTTTTCGATCCCGCCAGATTGATCGCCGTGTTGAAGAGTTGAAATGGTCCGTCGAATCGCGGTCGGTTGCTGTCGTCGGTCAGCCGTAACTCGCTCAGATTCAGATCGTCCAGCGCATCAAAGTCCGTCCAGGGATGTGGCTGGCGGCGCGGCCGATCTCTGCTGACCGGCTTACCGAACGCTTCCGATCCGAATTCTTTAGCCCGTGTCGCGCCGAGATAGCAGCGCGCGAGCCGGCTTGCGTACATGCTGTTGAGCGAGGTTGAGTTCACATCAATCCGGCGAGACGCGTACGCCCCCACACCGACACAGACGCCGAACAGCGTCAGCAGCGACCACGGGCACGAACGGCTGAGCCGGTCCTCGTAATGTTTGAAGCGTTCGATCAGCGTGGGTGAATCGCCGAGCTGCCCGCGGTCGATTTCGGCATCAACTCCGCTGGAGACCGCCAGTGCCAGGCCGCAGATCAGGCCAGCCAGAAAGACATAGGGCACAGCTCCCAGCAGCCGCTTACGGACCGGTCCACTTTTCGATGTGCTCTGCGATCGGCCAGCGATCAGGCCGCCGGTCGTCGACGCGATCCAGCCTGCCGTCACGGCTCCGCGAAGCCAGTAGCCGCTGTGTTCAACAAGGGGCGGGCCGAAGATGATGATGGCTGTTCCGACCAGCCAGGCGAGTGCCGCGCGGGCGACGGTCGCTGCGAGGCGTCCCCACCATTCGCGTTCGTCCTCATCAATGTCGCGGGCCGCCAGTGCCAGAGCGATCATCGATGCGATGATCCACGAGAACAGGATCAGCGGAATGCCGATCACGAAGTCCAGAGACTGACTCACGGCGCCTTCATTCCAGAATTGCCATTTGATGGCGCCCCAGACCAGCAGTCCGCCGGCGGCGCCGCCAATCGCTCGAGCCACCAGCGTACTGAGCTGGAATCTCGTCATCCCGTGCGAGAGTTCCTGCAGGACATAGCAGGTCCCGATGAGAACCGCGAAGAAGCCGGAAACCTCAAGTGGATGTTCGGGCAGACTCGACAGATTCAGACACCACAGATGGCTCAGGTGGCTTGATGACGAGAGCAGCCAGACAGCGCACACGGCCGACATCATCAGCAGCAGGACGATGACGGAGTAAATCGCCGGTGACAGATGCACGCGGTGCGACGCGGGGACCTGCTCTTTTTTCTGGTGGCGCTTGATGTCCCGGATTCGGCCGATCGCGATACCCATCAGCAGCAGAGCTGCGACCATCGAGATCACGGTCAGTGTCGCGGCGATTTCAGCGCTGCACGAGATTGTCGGAATGACCTCGGTGACAAACGCTGAGTGGGCGAGCCGCACGACCGCAATGCAGCCGATCAGGGCCGGGAGCAGCACCAGCAGACTGGCCACGAGATTGCGCACGTAGGCGGCGATCAGTGACAGCGAGTCCTGCGAAAAGAGACTGACCTTCGGCGCCAGAAAATTGCTGTACGCACGCAGGTGAGCGATCGGCTCGGGTTCCCGCTCCTTCTCGGCGGCGGCAATGTCAGAACCGTCGTCGATGCCCGGTGGCTGCTGTCTGCGGATCGGATGCAGCAGCTCTTCAGTCCGCTCGAACCCGCTGTTGTCGCCGCCCTGTCGCCGGATCAACGACCCGAACCACGCACCGATGTACCCGCCGCCGGAGACCGTCGAGAGGTAGTCGACATGTTTGAGCAGCTTCTGTTCGGCAAGTCCCTGCAGGAAGCCGAGATTGAATGTGGCGCTGCGAATGCCGCCGCCGGAAAAAGCCAGACCGACCAGGTTGAGCGACAGCGCCTTTTTCGTAACGGCGTCCAGCGAGGCTCCGGAATGCTCGTGCGGCTGTTGCGGACGGTCTGCGTTCTGGTCGCTGCTCGCGGCGGCGTGATCCTCATCGCAGTGCCGCCCGGATTCGCGACGCTCCGCCAGCCGGCGGCGGACTTCGATCTGTGAGAGTTCGTCGTTCCAGACGTGCTCCCAGCTCAATGGCTCGGGCGAGACGTGAGGATCATTCGTAGGGTCAGACATGCCGAGTGGCTCCGAAGAACAGGATCTCGACTGCCGGGTAAGCGCGTATCCACTCGGGACACGCGACGGCGCACGCACCGACTCCTGTCAGTGGGCACGGCTCGGTCAGTCAGCAGCTCGGCGAGCAGGGGATGCCCGAAGACCCGGCAGGCTCGGCCTCCCCGTGATCGGTCGGTGGAGGCATTAGCCCGAAGGTGCTGCGAGAATACAGCGCACAGATTTAGACTGCGACGAGTCTCCGTCTGCGCGCTGACGCAAACCGCGACTTGCTGAGCACGGCGCAGATCGACCGGGACAGACCTCTTGAGCTGCCAGACTGGAGCGACGCGAACGATCCGAGGAACGCGACGAAAACCGCAGACAGCCGGGCTTCGTCGGCCCCCTCACCTGGAAAGCGGCTTCGTTGCCTCAGCGCAGCTTCGTCGGGCCGTACAGTTCCTCGACCGTTCGGTGCAGTTCGATTTCCCGCAGCCGTCGATCTTCGATGCCGTAATTGCGACGCGGATCGCGGACGTGCCACGGGACGGGCGGCAGCTTGCCGGGCGTCGTCCCGGTTCCCGGAAGCAGATACAGCTTCTGCATCTCTTCAAGATTCAGCGGCCGGGCTCCGACTCGACCAAAGACCGCGATCTGGTTGCCGGCTTCGTCGACGGCGCGGTCACGCTCGACCGCCTCGGCCAGCGCGAGCGCGTGACCTTCGTGCGGAATCTTGAAGCTGGCCACAAGCTGCGGCGTTGGTCGCGGTGAGAAGCCGTCGTTGCCTGGAGTGTCCGGACCAGTCAACTGCACGACGTGCATTCCGTTGTGGCCGTCCGCTAGGTACGCGAACTCGGTCACGTAAGTGATCGCCAGCTTGACGTCGTGCAGATCGTTGATGCAGCCGTCGGCGTTGTAGATCTGATCGATCTTCGGTTCCCGGGGATTCTTCACGTCGAGAATCACCAGCCCCTGATGTCCCGCTGCGACGTACGCGTAGGTTCGAGCAACGTAAATGTTGTGGACGTCTTCAATCTCGATCCCCGTGACCGGCTGCGGGTCTTCCGGATTGGTCACGTCGAGAACTTTGACGCCGTCGTGATCGCAGACGAATGCATAGCGGAACTGGAATTCGACACCGCCCGGTTCGTGCAGGAACTCGCCTTCCGGCAGCACCTTGACGACCCGCAGGTTCAAGTGATCGGAGATGTCGACGATGACGATGCCGGCGTCGCACGAGATCCAGGCGTACTTGCCGAACGTCGAAATCCGCCGGGCTCCGTTGAGGATTCCGTCCGGGTTAAACACGACATCCTTCTTGATGAAGTTGTTGTTCGGGTCGCCGTCGAGCAGTGTGCCGGCGAGGACCAGAATCAGCCCTTCGCAGGTATCCGTGACGTAGAGGAACGCGTACTGCAGCGGAACGGCGGCCTCAAAGTTGGCCGGATCGTGAGTTCGCGTCGGATCGGGAGCGATCGTCGTCGGCGAGGCGACGTCAGTGCAGATGCCTTCCGTCCGGACGTAGAACTTCTGGCCGAGTGGCGAGACCGGAGCTGTCGTGTACCGCTCGGCAAACGCTTTGCTGTCGGTGAACGCGATGTCGAAGATGCGGAAGCCCGCCTCGCCGCACGCCGCGTACAGATACTCGCCACGATGCTGCAGATTGAGAATGTTGTGGTGCATCTTCGGGTGGAAGATGTTGTCGGAGATGTCGAGCCCCGGATGCTCGTACGCGGTTTCGAGCTGCCCGCCGCGTTCAACATGCTCGGCGTACTTCTCCGGATAGGCGTCGCGGTGCAGCGTGCTGCCGATGACCGCCTGCGGTTCGCCTCGTTCCTGCACGACGGGTGACCAGACGCCGTGGTCGCCAGCGGCGATCCAGACGTAGCGGCCCATGAAGTTCGTGTACTTCGTGCCGAGCATCAGCAACTGCGACATGATCGCGTTGTTGTCTTCGTCGCCGGACAGGTGGCAGTCGGAACAGATCTTTGTTTCGCCCTTGCCGCGAACGGTGTGCGGTACGTTCGTGCTGAACGCGATGCCGCTCATGCCCTCGCCGGAGATCGTCTGCTGCTGGTAATAGATCGATTCGCGGTTGGCGTTGTACGAGCTGACATGAATTGCGCAGGCCGAGCGGACCGGGTTGATCCGGTTGCCGGTCACGTTGCCGTCTTTCGCGAGCATGTACACGTCGTCACGCAGCGTCTGGAAGCAGTACGCGGTGTAATTTTTCGTCAGGTCACCTTCGTTGTGCAGGTCCGGCATCTTCTTATCCGCCTTCTGGGGCAGATGGCAGCCGAAGCAGCTCGGGTTCCAGGACGAGTGACAGGTGATGCAGTTCATCTCCTGAATCGAGTGCGCACACTTCGTCGGATCATCCGGAACGTCGCCCCATTCCCAGTCGAATCCGTCGGCGTTCTCCTTGAAACGGATCGTCTTCGACAGCGCTGACAGCGCGTTGTAGTCGGGATGCGTCGGCGAAATCGTGTCCTTGACCTGAGTCACCTTCCACGAGAGATCGCCCTCGACCATCGAGTTCTGCACGACGGTTCCGTCCGGCAGCGTCTCGAAGCGGCGTTTGCCAAACGGAGTCCGCATGGCCGCGAGATTCCGACCGACGTCTTTGACTTCGTCGCGGCCTTCACGCTCGGTGACCATGCCCTTCCAGACGTTGCCTTTGGCGGCGGGGCCGGAAGTCAGCAGCGGCGCGTACTCGGTCACCGTGCCATGACAGTCGGTGCAGGTAATTTCGATCGCGGCTCGCACTTCTCCATACAGCTTCGTGTCGCCGTGGCTGTCCTGCACGAAGTGGCAATCGACGCAATGCATCCCCTTCTCAAGATGGATGTCGAGCATGTGCACGGGAACGTTGCCCTGCATTTCTTCGAGCGCCTTCTCCAGCTTCTGGACGCGGGCGAGTTCTTCCTCATTCGGCGAGACCCAGTCGCGGTTGCGGTACAGCTCCTTATGAACTTCCGGAACTTTGACGCCCAGCATTTTGTGCTGCGGAGTGACGTTCTGCAGCGGCTCACCTCGATGATTCAGCAGCGTGCCTTCCCGGTCTTTCTTGAACACGGCCCGGTAGGCCCAGCCGTGGCCGTGAAAGTCGGCCAGCGTGTGTTTGAGCTGCGGGTTGAGTTCGATGATGTCCGCCAGAAACTCGTAGTCGGCGGTCAGCATTTTCGTGTCGATGTCGTTCGGGTTCGACATTTGTCGGCGAACGAACTCTTCCGCCGAGGGCTTCGAAGACTCACTCGGATAAAGGAACTCGCCATCAGTTTCCTGATCCTGCCACATGTAGCCGAGGTACGAGTTCATGACGGTCGTGCCAGGGTGCATGTGGCAGATCATGCATTGGCTGGTCGGGATCGCCGTCGTAAAGCGGTGCGTGATCGGATGCCCGGATTCGTCCTTCGGAATCGTCGGGTCGAGACCTTTCACAAAGTCGTCGACCTCGGAAGCCGCTTTGCCACGGTTGCCGTACTTCGCGTACGGCCCGGAATGCACGGGCGAGCGATCGTTGGCATAGATCACATGGCACGCCGTGCAGCCGCTTTGGCGATAGTCGCCCGGATGGTCGTTCGTGCCGATGAAGTTCAGGGTCGGGTCGAGCAGTCGCGTTTTCTGCAGACCGACGAATACCGGGTCGGTGCGGTTGAGCGTCCCGAATCCGCGGTTACTCGAACGCTGTCGCGGTCGGCCAGGTTCCTCGGTGCGTTCAGGGATGCCGATCTCCGGTGCGAAGCGGCCACCTCGTTCGAACGTTCGCAGAATGTTACTCGGGTGCGTCGTCTGGAAACGCGGCAACGGTTCAAGGAACGGCAGGACGCCTTTGTAGTCACGCTCGAACTGAGTGGGCTGCGGCACAGTCTGCACGCGCTGCGGCGTGCCGTGCATCGAGTAGCTCTCGCCATAGCGCGACCACTTATGCGTGACGGCCCCGTTGTTGTACAGAGCCGCGCCCCACAACATGCAGCCGTGAGTCATCATGCTCTTCTTAACCTGTAGCGTCTCCGTCGGATGGCAACCCGCCGTGCCGCAGCTCAGGTGAGCGATCCGCAAATCGCCCGGATTGACAAAGCGAATGAACTCCGGCTTCTCGTGATTCAGCAGCGTGTAACTGCGGATCGGATTCGCCGACGAGCACCACGCGTCCGGAAACTTCGGATGCACATGCCCAATCTCCTTCATCGTCGTGTTGGCGTTCCCGCCATGACAGTCGGTGCAGCCGAGTTGCACGGTCTCCGCCATATGCGGCTCGTGCGTCTCCTTGTGACACTCCATGCAGCCCCAGCTCTTGGCATGAGCGTCTTCCGGCGTCTGCTTCGACAGGTCGACATTCAGCAACTCCGGCGGAACGGGGTACGAATCCGGGAGCAGATAACGCGTCGCCTCTGTCTCAAACGCTGCTGGCTGAATCGGTGACTCAGCCGTTCGCGACACTTCTCTGACCTCGGGCGGCGATTCAGTCTGCGGTTGCTCGGCGATTGCCTGACCGGGCTTGCGTCGCAAAGAATTCAGCAGCGCAGACAGCCGAGACCGTTTAGGCCGAACTTTGCTCTGGTCCGCCTGGGCGACGGGGGCTTCCTCGGCATGAAGCGACTGCCGCTCAGTGCCAACGAACACCAGAGCCCCACACGCAAACAGCGCGAGACCGACAATGGTTGCGGCAAATTGTGTCTGTCGAGTCATCGCTCGCTGACCTCCCTGTCAGGGCAAGCGGAAGTGTTTGTGTGGCCGATGCCGTTTATGGCTCGGCTCGTCCATCAATTCCTATGGTCAATCACGGAGTCTTTCTGCTGCCTGGACATCCGGAATCTCATCGGGGGGGACCTCAATGATCTTTCCATCCTCAACAACGACAGCGGGTACTCCAAGCTTTCGGTGTAATTGAAGCGCGTCACGAACCGCGTCTGCCGCAATTCGCTCAGTTTCCGAAAGATGTTCCAAAGTTGAAGCAGTATCAGACTTCATCGCAGTACTCGCTCACCAGTTGATTCCAGACGTTTTCCGAAGCAACACTCTGTACTGTTTCGTGGACACCGCAAGCGATCAAACGTGGACCTTCCAGACGTGAATTGTCCAGTAACTCCCACGTATTCGCGAGGGGCCGATACAGCGAGAAGAAATTTCTGAAGCACGCATCGTACCGTCGGCGAACGACGGTTTCAGGGACAAAGTGTCCCCCCAACTCAACTCGTCGCTCGACACGCTTTACAGAGACGCCAGCAGACGGCACGAAAATGACAACCAGATTGAACTGATATCCCTCTGCAATGATCGATTTCAGCCAGGGAGCGAAGGTCCGACTCGCCAGCGTCGTTTCGAAGGCGAAGCTCGCCCCGATTTCCGCCAGTTCGTGCAAGTGAGCCAGCATAACCCTGCCGGCCGCCAGCGCGGCACGATCAGGATTCAGAACCGACAACCCCCTGGCAATCAAATCAGCATTGACGAAGTCCAGTATGCCAAATCTCTCCGGGATCAACCGCTTCGCGATTGTCGTCTTGCCCGCACCATTGGGGCCACCGATCACGACGACACGCCGCGATTCATCATCGTGCTGTATGTCTTTTGCAACGACCATTTGA
>Ga0070726_10002503_pt1 | contig 16474 bp, 14 predicted proteins | sample tdAd471_FD_67275 | JGI IMG/M metagenome (GOLD analysis project Ga0070726, IMG submission 67275) | Marine sediment microbial communities from the Atlantic coast under amendment with organic carbon and nitrate - tdAd47.1 | ecosystem: Environmental > Aquatic > Marine > Coastal > Sediment | place... | reverse complement strand
CACCTGGTGAACGACCAGGTGCATCTGTTCTCGGCGCGCCACGGCGGCAAGATCCAGACCGGGGAGATCGTGCGCGGGCTCGACAACCCCCTGCTGGACGAGCAGCTGGGCGATCAAGCCGCGGAGCTCCGCGAAGAGGTGGATTTGGTGCGCGGCGCGAGCCATCCCTTCGACCCGGAACGCTACCGGCAGGCGGCGCTGACGCCGGTATTCTTCGGATCCGCCATCAATAACTTCGGCGTCGAGGAACTGCTGGACACCTTCGTCACATATGCGCTGGCGCCCTGCCCGAGGGATGCCGAGGAGCGCAGCGTCGACCCCCACGAGGACAAATTCAGCGGCTTCGTATTCAAGATCCAGGCGAACATGGATCCCCAGCACCACGATCGCATCGCATTCCTGCGCGTAACCTCGGGGAAGTACAGGCCGGGCATGAAGATCTTCCAGGTGCGCGAGCAGCGCAACGTGCAGATCGCCAATGCCATCACCTTCATGGCGCGGGATCGGGAGAAGGCGGATAACGCCTATCCCGGTGACATCCTCGGCCTGCACAACCACGGCACCATCCGTATCGGCGACTGCTTCACGGAAGGCGAGACCCTCAAGTTCACTGGCGTTCCCAACTTCGCGCCAGAGCTCTTCCGGCGCGTGGTGCTGCGCGATCCGCTGCGTATGAAGGCGCTTCACAAGGGCCTGGACCAACTGAGCGAGGAAGGCGCGACCCAGGTATTTCGTCCGCTGGCCGGCAACGACGTGATCCTGGGCGCCGTCGGCACGCTGCAGTTCGACGTGGTCGCGCACCGTCTCAAGCACGAGTACGGTGTCGAGAGCAGCTACGACGCGGTGGATGTAACCACGGCGCGCTGGGTCGCGTGCGAGGACGACAAGGAGATGGCGAAGTTTCGCACCAGGAACATGGACCGCCTGGCGTTGGACAGCGGCGGCAACCTCGCCTACCTGGCGCCGACCATGGTCAACCTCAATCTGGCCTTCCAACGATGGCCCGAGGTGAGCTTCAGCGCTACCCGCGAGCACTGATCCCGCCGCGCCGCGGGCGGCGATGGCGCAAGGCGATGCGCGGAGCGGCCGCATGTCATATCCTTACCCGCTAATGGAACATCCACGCCGCCTGGAGGCCCCATGAGCAACGCCCGGTTATTGCCCTTCTTCGCCAGCCTGCTGCTGTTTGCAGGCCTGTTCGCCGGTTGCGCCGACCTGCAGCACAAGGATCGCCACAAGAAGCTCGACCAGGCCGTCCGCTCCTACATCCACGCGGTGCGCTGGGGGGATCTGGGCGCGGCCGCGAGCTTCATCCGTCCGCGGGAGGGTAAGATGGATCCGCCGGATCTCTCCAATCTCGAGGGACTCAAGGTCACCCACTATGACTACGCCATCGACGCCGCCTCCGAGGAATCCGAGGAGGCCCTCATGACGACGAAGTTCGACTATTACTTCGAAGACACCCTGGTCGTGAAGAACGTGTATCAACAGGTGACCTGGTGGTGGGATCCGGAAGTCGAGAACTGGTTCATGGATGGCGAGCTGCCGGAATTCGAGCGCTAGAATCGCCACCGGTTGCCGCCATCGCGGAGATACGCAGTGCCCCTGGCCGACTTTCCACGCAGACCGCTCGCCCACCTGCCGACACCGCTCGAGCCGCTGCCGCGCCTGACCGAGGCCCTCGGCGGGCCACCCATCTGGGTCAAGCGCGACGACTGCACGGGCTTCGGCGGCGGCGGCAACAAGATCCGCAAGCTCGAGTTTCTCATGGCTTCCGCCGTGCAGCAGGGCGCCGACACCGTCATCACCGTAGGGGCCATACAGTCCAACCACGCCCGCCTGACGGCGGCGGCAGCTGCCAGGCTCGGCATGTCCTGCCATCTCCTGCTCCAGGACATCGGCGTGGACACGGATCGCGACTATCGCGGAAACGGCAATCTACTGCTTGACCGCATCTTCGGCGCGCAGCTGCATCAGCTACCGAACGATTCGGATCTCGAGCTGGCGACGGAGTCGCTGATGGCGGAGTTGCGCGAGACGGGGCGCCGGCCCTACATCATTCCAAGCGGTGGCTCCAACGCCCTCGGCGCGCTGGGCTACGTGGAGTGTGCTAACGAGCTCCTGGAACAGGCGAAGACCCAGAAATTGTCCATCGGACACGTGGTCCTCGCCACCGGCAGCGCCGGCACCCAGGCCGGACTACTGGCGGGCCTGCATATCCAGGAGGCGCCTGTCGCGGTGCTCGGCATCTGCACCAGCCGCTCCGCCGACGAGCAGGCCCGGAAGGTCGGCAAGCTGTGCGACGAAACCCTGGAGCTGCTCAGGCACAGACGCCCCCTGCCCCGGGAGGCGGTGCAGACCAACGGTGACTACGTGGGCCAGGGAGACGGCGTACCGACGCTCGGCATGATCAAGGCGGTGTCCCTCGCCGCCTGCAGCGAGGGCCTGCTGCTGGATCCCGTGTACACCGGTAAGGCCATGGCGGGCCTCGTGGACCTGGTGCGCCAGGGCAGATTCGGCGGCGACGAGAACGTCGTCTTCCTGCACACCGGCGGATCCCAGGCCCTGTTCGGCTACAGGAGCACCTTCGACAGCCTGTAGAGGCCCCGGATCAACCCCGCATCAGCCCCGCATCAGCCCCCGTTCAGCTCTTGATCTCTATCAGCTCGATGTCGAAGTTCAGAGTCTCGTTGGGCCCGATGGAGCCGGCACCGTCGGTGCCATAGGCGAGCGCCGCCGGAATCCAGATTTCCCACTTCGCACCGACGGGCATGAGCTGCAGGGCTTGCTGCCAGCCGGGGATGACATCACCAACGCCGAGCTCAGTGGGCTGACCACGGCCATAGGAGCTGTCGAATTCCTTGCCGCTCAACAGGCGCCCGACGTAGTGCACGACGACCGTATCGGTTTCGGTGGGTGACTCGCCGGTGCCCGGCTCGATGATGCGGTACTGCAATCCGGAGGGCAGGACCACGACGCCGTCACGTGCGCCGTTCTGCTTGAGGAACTCGTCGCCGGTGACCTTGTTCTTCTCGGCCGCGGCGAGCTTCTCCGAATTCATCTCGTTCTGATAGGCGGTGGCGGCAACTCTGAGCTCATCCATGCTGACACGCATCTCGCGCCCGTTGAGCACGTCCCCGATGGCCAGCGCGATCGCTTCTGGGTCGACGCCGGAGAGTCCCTGTCTCTGCAGCTGTTGCGCGATCTGCAGACCTACACCGTAGCTGAATTTCTGGGCGTTCGTTTCGAGCGGCTTGGAGGCTTGAGCATGCGCCGGGACTTGAACCGCCAGCAACACGGCGGCCAACAGAGTCGGTAGTTTCATGATGTTTCCTCGAGGGGGCACTGATCCTCAGCGCGACGTGATTTATCCGATCCCACTATAGTAAAGAGATCGATAGGGCACACGGAATGTGTGGATTATGACAGGGTCCATGGAGAAAAGTTGCCGCCGGAGGGCGCCGATGAAATTCTCGTATGGAAACGCTCAGCCGATCTCGCTGCCGGCGAAGTCCCACTCCAGGGATTCGCTCGGCACCTGAATGCCGTCGCCCTGGGCGAAGTGCACGCCCATGTCCCAGAGCATTGCGAGCGTCGCGGCGTCCTCGACGCCGACCGCGACGACGCGTTTTCTCAAGGAGCGCGCCATGTCCACGATGGCGCGTACGGCCGACTGGCTCTCGTGATCCGTCGCGAGCGTGTGCACGAGATCCGCGTCGATCTTCAGATAGTCCACCGGCACGTGCCTTAACGTGTTGAACGAGGTGAGCCCGGTGCCGAAGTCCTCGAGCGCCGCGCGGCAGTCGAGCTGCTTCAGTCCCTTGATGAACGCCTTCACGTTCTTCACCTGACTCATCGCCGACGCCTCGCTCACCTTCAAGACGAGGCCCTTCCCCGAGATCTGCGCGTTTCGCAGCTGCTTGCTGATGAACAACAACATGTTCTCGTCGATGATTGCCTGTTCGGACAGTTTGACGAAGAAATGGGTGTCGTGTCCGCCGCGCTGACGATCCGCCATCAATCCGATCACGTGCTCGATCACCCACTGATCCAGCTTGGTGACGACCTCGGCGTCGACCTCCGAGCTGAAGATTGAGGACTCGGCAAGGGGTCTGCCGTTTTCGCCGACGACGCGAAGGTAAACCTCGTACACCTCCATGTTGTCCTCGTGGAGATTGACGATGGGCTGGTAGAGCATGGAGAGCTGGCCGCCGGCGAGGGCCTGGGCTACCGCATCGCCCGGTGAGTCGACCTTGGCCTTCTCGGCGGCGGGCTTCGCACCGGCGGGAAACTGTATCTCGATGCGGTTGCCGCCCTGCTTGCGGGCGGTACGGCACGAATGTTGCGCCTGTGCAAGAACGGACTCGGGCGCGCGGGCACGGCTCAGCATCGGGCAGATGCCGATGCTGCAGGTGCTCGTCACGGACTTTCCGGAAACGTCGACAATGCGTTCCGCGACGGCGCTGCGCAGATCCTCCGCCACGTCCCAGGCGGCGCGTATGTGAGGCACCTGCATCATCAGTGTGAAGACGCTGTCCCCGAACCGGGAGAGTACTCCACCCTCCGGGACTCTGCCGAGGAGGGCGCGGGCGATCTCCGCGATCAACGTATCGGTCGCGCCGATACCGATGGTTTCCTTGAGCACGTTGAAGTTATCAAGCTCGAGATAGAGCAGCATCCTCCCCGAGTCGGTGCCGCCCCCCCCGATCACGGCCTTCTCCAGCGTCGACATGAAATACTGCCGGTTGTACAGGCCCGTCAGCGGATCGTGTTTTCGCAGGTACTCGAGCTGCGCACGAACCTCGTTGCTCTCGGACTGATCGCGAACGACGAGCTGCCAACACAACTCTCCCTCGAACGTCGCAGGCGACAACTCCATTCTGATATCGAGACGGTTCCCGTCGGAGCGCAGTCCGGCGACTTCGATGCTCGATTCCTCGCTCTCGCCCTTCATGTGTGCGCGCATGAAGTCCTTGAAACGACTCTGATCGTCGGCGACGACGAGGTCCAGCACGGGCAGGCCCGTGAGCTCGTCGATACTGTCGAACCCGAACATATCGAGGTATGTCGGATTCGCATGAATATGCGTGCCGTCGTGGACGTATGCGATCGGATCCCGGGATGCGTGCAACAGTGCGCGCCAGCGTTCCTCGCGTTCGGAGAGCGCGTTGCGCCAGCGGTGGACGTCACGGCGAGCCCCGAGATTGTCGATCTCCCGGCGCAGCACGAGCTTGAGGTGCTCCACATCGCTCTTCTGAACCGCGTCCTTGGCGCCGACGGCGAGCGCCTCTATCACGGCATCGCGGGACTCGCCGGCCTGGTTGTCGTGAATGACGACGACCGGGGTGTAGCTGCCCTCCCCGCTCGCGGTCTCGACGACCTCGGCGACATTCACGCCGGCGACGTCGGTCGCGCAGAGGAGCAGGTCCCACTGACCCTCGTCGAGGCAGCCCTCCAGCTCCCCGACCCCCGAAAGATGCCTGGATTCGACGGCGACGCCGTCGTTTCTGAGGGCATTGAGGAGGGCCTCGACGTCGTTGGAGGTCGACTCGATGACCAGCAGGTGCAGGGCTTCAACGGGATCCACAACCTCATAGTTTACCCCTCCGACCGGTGCTGTGAGTATAGAAATGACCGGTCCGTAACCTCACAATCACGGTGTTTCGGGCCGCTGGCGGGACTAGGACGGATGACTGAACGCGAGCCGAGAATCTACTTTCCCGACCCCCTGCGCGCCGAGGGCCGCTATACCCTCACGGGGGATCAGCACCACTACCTGACGCGGGTGCTGCGCCTGAAGGCGGGCTCCGGTCTGACGGTCTTCGACGGCAGTGGCGGCGAGTACCCAGCGGTCATCGAAGAAGTGCAACGCACGAGCTCCACCCTCAGAACCGGGGAGTTTCGGGACACCGCCAACGAGTCCCCGCTGAGCCTGCGTCTCGCCCAGGGCGTGGGCCGCGGAGAACGCACGGACATCGCGATCCAGAAGGCCGTCGAGCTCGGCGTGACGAGTATCGTGCCCCTGTTGACGCAGCGGGGTGTCGTGCGGCTGGATCCGAGCCGGGCGACGCGCAGGCTCGCACACTGGCAGGGGATCGTCGTGCACGCGTGCCAGCAGTGCGGACGCAACCGCATCCCGCCCCTGCACCCGATTGTCGCCCTCGACGACTGGCTGCGGGACTACCGCAGCGATGGCCTGGATCTGATCCTCGACCCGGATGGGGCCGGCGGCATCGGGGAACGCGACTACGACGGCGGAACGATCACCGTGCTGGTGGGTCCCGAAGGCGGATTCGACGAGGCGGAGCGGGACGCGGCCGTCGCGGCCGGGTTTCGCCGGGTAAGTCTCGGCCCGCGCATCCTGCGCACGGAGACCGCGGCGATCGCCGCGGTCACGGCGATTCAGTCCCGATGGGGTGATCTGTAGATCCGGGTGTTGGGCTTCGCTGCGCTCAGCCCAACCTACGTATGAGAATCGTCTCAGGTCGACGTCGGGTTGCGTTCGAATACCCGGGTCAGATCGATGACGGGGACGGCGAAGTTGTCGAAGGAGAAGCACGAGATGGCGAGCTCGCTGATGAGCGAGCGGGACTCCGAAAGAGCGCACGCCATGTTGTCCGCGACGGTCACGGTCTTCGGCATGACCGTCAGCTGCAGGGCGCCATGGCGCAGAGGCTCGCCGGGGACGGTCTGATACACCGCGATGGCGGTGACCGCACCGCCGCGGTCCTCTTCTTCGGAATCGCTGCGGTAGCCCTCGCCGAGATCCACCACCGGCAGAATCTGATCCCGCCACACCAGAACCTGGTGGCAGCGCGTGCTCGCCATGGGCACATGGTAGAGCTTGGGCCTGGAGAGCACTTCCACGAGCTCGTGCAATCCGACGGCGGCTACGCGGTTGCGGGCGAACTCCAGCAGCCACGCCTGTACGCTGGATTCACTCATGTCCCTTCGCCCCCAGCAGCCCGTCGAGATGGCGGATCATGCTGTCACCGCGAATCACGAGTCCGACACGCAGGGTTTCATAGAGACCCAGCGCAATGACCGGGGAGCGCCCTTCCCGCAGGCAACCGGGCACGGGATGCAGGCTGACGGCGACGGGATGATCGAAGATGCGGATCTGGTCGCAGACGATGCCGCGGGCCTGGCCATTGGCGCACACCGGCAAGACGAGCGCCGTCGGTGTCACGTCCCAGGTAACCGGCACGAGTTCCCGGTTGAGCCGATACGCGGGCCACAGCTCGTCCTGCCAGCGCAACATGCCGAGCTCGAGTCCTTCCGCGGTCGGGACGAGGTCCTCGGCGTCCACGCGCGCGCCGGCATCCTCCGTCGGGATGAGCAGGGTGACATCGTCGAAGCTGCAGGCTATCCAACCGGACACGACGCTGCCGACAACTGGTGACGCGGCGCTCATCGGGATGAGATGAGAAGACGGATCTGCTCGGCGAGCTCGTCTTCCTGGTAAGGCTTGGTGATAAAGGCATCGATGCCGGCCGTATGGGCCTGTTCACGGTGCTTCGCGGTGGAGCGCGAGGTGACCATGACGATGGGGATGTCCCGGGTCTCCTCGTCGGCACGCAGGTGGGCCGCCAGCTCGAGACCGTTCATACGCGGCATCTCCAGATCCAGCAGGATCAGATCCGGGATGCGCTCCTCGATGGCCTCGATGGCATCCAGCCCGTCGACGGCAGTGCGGGCCTCGTAGCCCGCGTCGGAGATCACGAGCGCCAGGGTGCGCCGCGCACTCAGGGAATCGTCGACCACGAGTACGTTCGGCGAGCTGATCACGATCTCTTCCGGCTCGGCAATCTCGAGGTGCGCCACCGGGGTCGCGGGCTGACGCAGTAGCTCGTGGATGTCGAGCACCGGCGCGACGCTGCCATCGGCCAGTATCGAGGCGCCGATGACGCCGCGCACCCGCGGCACGTAGGCACCGAGCCGCTTGACCACCAGATAGCGTCCATCGACCAGCTCGTCGACGACGACCCCGACCGGCCCGCCCTCAGAGCGAATCAGCAGCAGGGGGGCGACCCGCTGGGCCAGGGACGATACCGCGGGAGCCGGTATGCCCACGAGATCGCTCACGTTCCGCAACGGGTAATCGGTGTCGGCGAAGCGGAAAATCCATTCATCGTCGGCGTGCACCACGGGTCCCGCGTCGGAGAAGAGCGCCTGCTCGAGCGTGCTGCTCGGCACACCGAAGATGCGTTCACCGATGCGTACCAGCAGAACGTGCATGGAGATCATCGTCAGCGGCACGCGCAACGTAATGACGCTGCCGGAATCCGCCGACGAGTCGATGTCCATGGTGCCACGCAGATCGGTGATGCTCCGGTTGACGACGTCCATGCCGATGCCGCGCCCCGAAACTTGCGTAGTACCCCTGCGCGTCGTAAAGCCGGGGACCAACGTGAGCCGCGCGAGGTCCCGATCACTCAGATAGCTGTCTCCCGGAACCAATCCCTGGGAAGTCACGAGCTCACGGATACGCAGAAAATCGAAGCCGGCGCCGTCATCCAGGCATCGGATAACGACGCTCTCGCCTTCGCGGACGAAGGTGAGCTCGATGTTACCGTGTTCGTCCTTGCCGTTGGCGATGCGCTCGCCGGGGCTTTCGATCCCATGGTCGACCGCATTTCGCACGATGTGCATGAGCGGATCGACGATGTTGTTGAGGATCTCGCTGTCGATCATCATGTCGTCGCCGGTGACGCTCAGGCGCGCGTTCTTTCCCGTGGCGCGGCAGGTCTGCCGAACGCCGCGCTGAAGCCTCGGCACGATGGTGGACACCGGCACCAGTCGCGCGGAGAGCACCACGTGGTTGAGCTCCGAGCTGATCTGCTCGTGTTGGATCACCAGGCCGTCGAGCGAATTCAGCTCGGCACGCAGCATATCGGCGAATTCCCGCGAGTCGGTGAGGGCCTCGGCGAATGCGTTGGTGGCGCTGTGAAGCTCGCTGTACTCGTCGAGCTCCAATGGATCGAACTCGTCTTCGTCCATGCCCGCGACCGCCAGCAACGCGCGGCGCGCGGACGGAACGCCGCGCACCTGTACGAGGTCCTGCAGCGCGGACAGGCGCTGCTGCACCAACAGGTTCTGCTCGGCGAGCGCCGCCGCCTGCACCAGGCTCTGCTGCTGGCGGCCCTGAATCTGCACGATGGAGGTCGCCATCTCGCCCGCGAGACGCAGCAGATTATCGATGGTGTCGACAGTGACGCGAAGCGCTGCGGTCTCGGCGCCCGCCTGAGCGGCCGCCGACGCGGCGGGAATCGAGACGCCCGGCGGCGCCGCGGCGGGGGGCGCCGCCGCCAGCTGGGGAGCCGACGGCTTGGGCAGGGCGGATGCCGGAAGCTTCACGGTGTCCGACGTCGGCTCGCTCGGGTCCGCCATCCTCACGGTGTCGGGGTCCGGCAGGTCGGTGAGCTCGTCGCGCTGGATGCGCCCGGCCCAGTTGATTAGCCTGCGCAGCACTCCCAGGGACTGGGCCGGCGGCGCGCCCATTCCCAGCAGATGCTCGACCATCACCTCCAGGCAGTCACTGGCATCCAGGAGCGCCTCGCCGAGCCCGGGAGGCGGGAGCCGCTCGTGGCTGGCAAAGAACTCGAGGATGTCTTCCATGTAGTGGGTGAGATTCGCGATCCCGGATACGCCGGTGATGTTCGCGGATCCCTTTATCGTGTGCGCGACGCGCTGGGCCTGGCTGACGTCGTCGATGCCGGCCAGGTTGCCGGCGATGCGCTGCACACAGTGGGAAAGTCGATTGACGTGCTGCGGGGCCTCGTGCAGAAAGGCGTTTACCAGCTGGGGATTGATGTCGTCGGAGAAGTTCAAACCCACGTCGTCGTCGCCGACGTCCGATGGTTGAGGCAGCACGCTCTCGGAGTCCTCGTCGCTCTGTGATCCGTCGCTCGGCAACACCTCGCTCAGCATCCTCTCGGCGAGATCAAGCGCCTGCTCCTCATCCATGGGCAGGGGCCAGGCGGGATCCTGAGTCTGGCGCATCAAACGACCCAGGTTCGAAGGATCGTCGGGCTTGGCGAGGAAACCGGTGAGCAGCTGCGGCCATTCGGCGAACAGGCTGCGACGCTCTGCGTGTCCCCTGTCTTCCCGAGCGGATTCCGCCAGAGCGAGGGCGTTGGATTCGAAAAATCCCGCCAGCTCCATGGTCGCGGGAAGGTCGAGCATGCTGGCAGCGTTGGCGAAGCGGCGCATGTACTCGGCGTAGCGCTGAATGTTGACGCTCACGGCCGACTCGGTCGCGTCGGTCGCGACGATCCCCGCGAGGGCGTCGGCGAGCTCCGACTGCCCCTCCTGGAGTTCCGCGCAGAGCGCGTCGACTACGTCCTGATTCGCCATGGCCTCGGCGTGCTGCTAGCGGGGCGCTTACCGGTCATCGGCAGACGCCGATCAACCTCGCGCCTGGGTCGGCAGCTTGAACACTCGCACCGACTGAACCAGCATCCGTGCGTACTGCACCAGGTTCTTCGTCTGGGTGAGCTGCTCCACCAGCTCCTTCGACGTCTCCTGCGTCTGGGACAACATGCTGCTCGCCCGCTGCCGCAACTCGTTACTGATGCGCGCCTGTTGCTCGGAGCTGGCCGCGATCTCCCCGACGGAGCGCACGAGATTCGCGGTGTTCTTCTGACTCGCGATCATCTGCTGACCCGCCGACTCCGCCATGCGCGAGCCGGCGACCACCTGGCTGATGGTGCGATCCATGGTCACGATTGTGTCGTTGGTATCCACCTGGATGTTCTTCACGAGACTCGCGATCTGGGCCGTGGCCTCGCGGGAGCTCTCGGCGAGGCGCTGCACCTCGTCCGCGACCACGGCGAATCCACGCCCCGCCTCGCCGGCGGCGGCGGCCTGCATGCCGGCATTCAAGGCGAGCACGTGCGTGCGCTCGGCGATGGTGTTGATGATGTCGACGATGGCGGTGATCTCCTGGGAACGCTCGCCGAGCCGCTTGATGCGTTTTCCCGTCTCCTGAATCGCCTCACGGATCTCGTTCATGCTCTCCAGCGTCCCGGTGACCGTACTCATGGCGGTCTGCGTCGTCTCCGTCGTCAGCTGCGCGGACTCGTTGCAGCTGCGCGCGACCTTGGCGATGTTCACCAGCGTATTGGATGCGTCAGCCAGCTCGCTCGCGGTTCGTTCCACCTCGGTCTTCTGGGCGTGGGCGGTGGCGTTCACGATCTCCGCCTTCTTGTTCACGGTGGCGCAGGAGGCGCCTACCTGACTCGCGATGCGCGACACGCGCGTCAACACCCGGCCGGTCTCCTCGGCCATCTGATTGATGGCGTCCGCCACCGGCCCGGTCACGTCCGCGGACACTGGCACGGTCACGGTGAGGTCACGCTCGCTGAGCCTGGCGACCGCCTCGAGCAGCCTGAGCACGGACTCGTTGAGACGCTCGTTCTCCTCTTCGGCGTCGACCAGCGTCGTGACCTTGTCCTGCAGGAGTTCGTCGAGAGCCGTGCCGAGGCGGGCGAACTCGTCGCTGCCGCTGAGCCCGGTGCGCACGCCGTAGTCGCCCTCGGTCACGCTGTGTACCGTGTCCGAGATGCGTTCGATCGGGTCGACGATGGAACGATAGATCAGATACCCGATCAAGCCAGCCATGATCACACCGAATACAATCACGGCGAGACTCGCATAGAGGAAGGTGTTGTTGCTCTTCAAGGATTCGGCGAATGTCTCCTCGGATGCGAGCTGACGTTCAGATGAGCTCGCGAGTAACGCGTTCAGGAACGGCTGCACGAGCTCATCGAGATCGTTGATGACGAAGAGCGAGAGATTGGTGCGATTCTCGCTCCTGAGCAGTCGTTCCAACTCGACGAACGCCGATCGGACGCCGGCCAGGCCCGGAGCAAGAACGTCGTTGATGAACTCCGTTTCGTCGGGCGTCAGTGCAGCGGTGTACGTTCTCCAGTCGTCTTCGAACTGCTGATTCGCGAAGGCGAGGTTCTGCCGGCCTTCCTCCCAGATCATGGCGCCCGTGTTGACGCGGTTGACGGTCGCGAGCAGCTCGCCCTGAATAGTGTCCGCCAGGTAGCTGAGCCGGGTGCCTTCGGTGACGTTCCTGTTGAGTAGGTCCGTCGAACGCGAAGCATAGGTCAGTCCGGCAAGCGCCGTGAAGCCGATGATCAACAGGATGATGGCCTGAACGGTGATCAGGAAGATCAATCGAGGACCGATTCTGAATTTGCTGAATAACTTGTTCACGTGTTCCTACCTTGTGAGGTCTTGAATACTGCTCTCAACGCACCAGCGCATCCCATGCGCTCACGGACATGGGCTTGAACCCATCCGGACCCAGATTCGTCAGGACGACGAGGTCCGAGCCCTGGTTGTCATTGCTGTAGTCGAGCTTGAGTCCGCCGAGATCGAACTTGCGCCCGCGAACGGCATTGAGAAACTTCGCTCTCGTGATGCGGCCCTCTACGCTTCCCATGGCGGTAAGCCACAGCTTCCCGACGATGTACCCTTCGAGACTGACCCAGCCGAACTGCTCCCCGAGGTTCTTGCGCGCTTCGGCGACGATGGCAAGCCTCGAATCCAGGGGCGGCACCACTTGGGTCATGATCACCCGATCGCGAATGTTCGCGTCCGCCAGCGCCTTGGAAAAATTGTCGGCCCCCGTGAACGACACGGCGCTGACGATCCAGTCATCGCCCTTGTAGCGCGAGTAGGCGGCGAACTTGGATATCGCGTTGTAGGTGCCGACGGTCACGACCACCTTGCACGGCGCCTTGCTGACCTGTTCCCAGTTCTTCAGCGAGCGGTAGCCATCCCGGGAGACGAAGGTATTCCTCTGGTAGACCCCCACGGGCCCGAGATCGTTGCGTGCCGGATTCTCACCCTGTTGCTGCAGGATGACATCCAGAGTCTTGGTCACTACCTCGGTGCCCGGCAGAACGCTCAGCGCACGCTTGATACCGATGACGCCAGCCATTCCGTAGGCGTCGTTCTGCACGTAGGCGCAGATCTGTGCGGGATTCACGCCGGCGTCGATGGCGGCCCGGATAACGGCCGAGGTCTCCTGCACGTAGCTGGCGCGATAGTTGATGATATCGCCGACGCCGGGCCGCAGAATCCCCGCGCCGGTGAAGAACCCCACGGCCGGGACCTTCGACTGGGCGAGTATCGGCAACGACACCTTCGCGGTCGGCGTGCCGACGTTTCCGATCATCACGAAGACGCCCTGGGTAACCAGCGCGTTGGTGGCCTCGATGGTCTTCGTGGGCGTATAGGAATCGTTGAGGGTAACGAACTCGATCCGCCGGCCCTTGAGCCGCTGGTTACGCAACGCCGCCTCGATCCCCGCCTTCATTCCCAGCCCCAGGCCTCGGGACCTGCCCTCGAGATCCATGACCCCGCCGATGCGGATCAGCCGATCCGAAATCCCCTGCTGGGCCAACCCCGGCCGGCCTGGCGCGAACAGGGCCACGAACATGGCGCACGCGAGAGCGTATCGAAGCTGCCGTTGTGGACGACGGTACGGCCGGTCTCGTCTCATGATGCTTCCCCCGGACATTATTGTCGCTTCGTCTGCAGATAGTTAATCGTCACGCCGACGACCAGGACACCGATGGTATTGCCTCGGTCCAGCACCGGCGCGGAGACCTGCGCGGCCACGGCGTTGGTGCTCTCGTCGAGCTCGAGTGAGCCGATGAAGACCCGACCGTCGCCGCCGTTGAAGGATGCGCTCCACTTCTCCTCGTCGCCCTGCCAGTAGTCACTGGTGGCCGGGAACGCCGCCACGTTTGCACCCTGGTCGTCCGTAAGGAAGGCCTCGTTGAATGAATTGTTCCTCTGGATCTGATCTTTCAGAAAGCGCCCGGCCGGTGACGTCTGCAACGAGAGCTTGAACGGCGTCAGCTCCTTGGTGGCGCGCCAGGCCTTGTCCCGGCGGGCGATCTCCTCCTGGGACAGGCGCAGAGTGTTTTGCTGACGCACCGCCCGTACCAGGAGCGGATTGAGCGCCATGTGCTGAACCGTGCGGACTTTCACCCGCAGGAGCTCTTCGAGCTCCGCCTCGCCGATGTCCTGCTGGGCGTCGGCGGCGCTCCCGAGCGTTGCGAGAACTACCGTCAGGCACGCGTTACGGAGCCCGGCGGTGATGGCGCCGAATCGACTGCCTGGCCCTAAACCCAATCCGTTGAAGACGTTCATCTCGCGAGTATCCCCAGATGGTTGTGTTGTTATTCGGCGGTACGCTGCGCCAGAGACCCGAACAGACCTTCGTAGTTCGCCTGGTACCATGTTTCACCGGCAAACTCATACGCCCCCTGGAGGTGCTCATGGAGAACCTCGGGAACGCGGTCGGGCTGTTCGATTCGGCTGCCGACATCGATGTTGATGTGATCCGGCGTGCCATCGATGACAAGCCCGGCGACAGTTTCGCCGGTGCCGATGACGAGGAGCATCTGCCTGTCCCCGGCCGGGCCGGATCCCCCCAACAGGCTCTTGAGATCGAATACAGGGACGAGATTTCCGCGCAAGTTTGCCAACCCGGAAAACCACACGTTCGAGTTCGGTAGGCCGTAACAGTGCGGGAGCTCGATGAGTTCGACCGCCAACGAGAGATCGTGCACGAAACGGCAACCGCCGATTCGAAATCCGTAGCGCTGCACCTGCCCCGAGAGGCCCGCCCCATCGGTCAAGCCTTGCTCGTGATCCGGTGCTACGAAATAGCGCGTCAGCGCTACCGTCGGGCTTAGCAGTTCGGCGGTCATCTATCGAAACTTCTGTATCTGGCTCGTAATATCGTCGGTCGTATATGGCTTCGTGACATAGGCCCTTGCGCCCTGCTTCTGAGCCCAGAGCTTGTCGACCTTCTGCTTGTTCGCGCTGACGATAACCACGGGGATATCCTTTGTGGTCTCGCCGCTCGTCAGCTTTCGGCACGCCTGGTACCCGTCCATGTCCTCCATGACGATGTCCAGGAAAATCAGATCGGGTCTGTCGCTGCTGGCGAGATTGAGAGCCTCCTTTCCAGAGGCCGCGGTGATGACCTGGTAGCCGGCATCGGACAGGATCTCACGCAAGTGCATGCGATCCGTGGCAACGTCGTCCACGACGAGAATCTTATTAATGGGCATGTCTTCTTCGCTTCCTCATATTCCTGGCGAGCAGCTAGTGCGTCGTGGTTTCGGGTATGTATTCGTGCAGAACCGTTCTCAATTCCTCGGCATCCACCGGCTTGGTCAGATAGCGGTCGCAGCCGGCCATCACGCCCCGTACCTTGTTGAAAGGTGACGATTTTCCCGTCAGCATGACGATCGGGATAGTTCGTGTCGTTGCATTGGATTTGATCAGCTTACAGACCTTGTAGCCATCCATCTCCGGTAGCACGACATCAAGAAAGATTACGTCGTAGTTGCATTTCTCGATCAAATCGAGGGCCTCCTCGGCGTCCTCGGCAAGGTCGACCGACATATCGTTCAGCCGCAGACACAAATCCATCTGCGTGCGTACCGAAAGACTGTCATCGACCACCAAAACCCTTCCGTTGACGCCGTTGTCGGTGGATCCGGACTTCTCCAGGAGATTGCTGACAACGGCGTGTGCCCCCGGTTCGTCACTGCCGCCGATCACGAGCTCCGGCACGTACTTGAGCTCCCTGACCGTTATCGCATCCAGCGTCCTCAGCAAATGGGCCGAGAGCCGCGTTCTTTTCAACCGGTACTCCCGGCCGTCGACCTCTTCCACCGGCTCGGCGAACTCGGCGCCGATCAGTATCGCCGGCTTGAGCGGAACGTCACCGTGCGCACCGCTCATGTCGTACCAGCGGGCCAGCGCGTCCGTGTCATCGGCGTCAACGATGGCGATGTCCATGCTCTCGAAGTCGGCCCGCTCGATGACTCGGTAGCTGCGGTCGCGGTAGCGATACAGCTTGCACAGACTTACTACGATCGTACGCAGCGCCGGATTTACTCCGAACACCGTCAAGAGAAACTCTTTCTCCCCCCGAGCGATCTGGCCCATCTTTCTTAGAAGATTCCAGTGTGAGCAGCCAGATCAACAGCATAACTCACGAAGTACACCGACCAAAGGCCGGTTGCCCTCGCACGGCCGCACCTTCGTTGACCAAGTCAGCCAATCTCGTCTCCCCCGCCGACGTCCGAACCGGCCCGCTGCCACCGATCGACCTCACCGAGGAGCGCCTGCTCCACGGCGTCCAGGTCCGGGACGACGGCCTGCCCGCCCTCCACCTGCAGATCCGCCGCAACGAACGGGCGTGCGCCGTTTATCGGCGTTTCCGGGGTTACGGTGCTGTTGCTTGCCAGTACCTGGTGGGGGATACCCTGCACGAGAACGGCGTAATTCTTCAGGGATTCGCTCGCAGTCAAGGCGTTGATGACCACGATCTTGGAGCGCGTCCCCGCCTCGAGCCGCGTACCGCCGAGCGCGGCCTCCATGCATACCACGGGCAGCACATCGCCGCGCCAGGTCAGGCTGCCGAGCAGCC
>Ga0070726_10002501_pt1 | contig 16477 bp, 15 predicted proteins | sample tdAd471_FD_67275 | JGI IMG/M metagenome (GOLD analysis project Ga0070726, IMG submission 67275) | Marine sediment microbial communities from the Atlantic coast under amendment with organic carbon and nitrate - tdAd47.1 | ecosystem: Environmental > Aquatic > Marine > Coastal > Sediment | place... | reverse complement strand
CCGGTTCCGGTTCCGGTTCCGGTTCCGGTTCCGGTTCCGGTTCCGGTTCCGGTTCCGGTTCCGGTTCCGGTTCCGGTTCCGGTTCCGGTTCCGGTTCCGGTTCCGGTTCCAGCGACCCGAACTGCCACCGTGGAGCAGGAAGCGAAGCAGCCGAGCAGAGCAAGACGCCAAGCAGCAGCCAAGCGAGAGCGACCGCGCCCTAGCCCGCCTCCTGCCCGCCTCCCCCAACCAGCAACCACGCGCAGAGCGCCGCCAACCCCGCCGCGCCCAGGTGCCAGGGCAGCTTGGCCCCTGCCTCCCAGTGCAGCGGCAGCCGCCCGCCCCAGGCCACCGCGAACAGCAGGCAGCCCGCGACCGCGCTCGAGAGCGCGACCTCACGCGCCACCGCGCCGCTGCCTGCAGGGGACGGCGAGGCGGCGAGGGCGCAGGCGAGGTAGAGCGCAACGCAGCAGGAGAGCAACACCAGCAGCAGCCACACCCCCGTGTCCCGGGTGTCGGCGGCTCCCGCCAGGACCCCTGGCGCCGCGGCCAGGAGCGTCGCCCACCCACGCCCGCTCACTCCGCGCCTCCCCGTAGACGCGCGACCCCGCCCAGCAGCCCAGCGACTCCCAGCCCACAGGACATGGCCAGGAACGGGATCCCGGGCAGGCGATAGCGCGGGAGCGGCAGCTCGAGCATGGCCGCGACGCCCACGAAGTAAGCCGCCGAGGCCAAGCAGGCCACCGCCAGCGCCCGCGGCGCGCGCCGCACGTGCAGCAGCCCCAGGACCGCCAGCAGCAGCACCGCCCAGGACGAGGTCGGCTGGAAGCTCGTGACCCGTATCGCGCTGGGGGAGAGCGCTGCCGCGGGCAGCCCGTCCCACTCGGGGGGCGCGTCCTTCTGCACGAAGTTGTGGAACTCGGTCACGGTGTGCGGCGACTCGTGCCCGCGGAGCAGCTCCCCGCAGAAGCCGAGGGTCACCCGGGTGAAGGGGCCGGGGTGCCGCAGGATCTGCTCCACGTAGAAGCGCTGCATGGCCTGCTCGATCTGCTTGTCGCTCCAGCCCAGCTCCGCGCCCACTGCCTCGTAGACCTCGGCGTAGCCGCCGCCTCGCAACTCCCACACGATCTCGCGCGCGCGCTCGTGGGGGTCGCCGGGCGGCGCGTCGGGGTCGGTCAAGTCGGGCATGCCCGGGGTCAGGCGATACACCACCGTGCGCCCCATGCCGGCGGTCAACGACGCCCGCCCGTGGAACACGGCGTTGTGCGCGACCATGGCGGCGATGGGGACGAGCGCCCCGACGAGGAACAGGAGCAGCGCCCGCCGCCAGCGCGCGAAGCCCACGAGCAGCAGCGCGATCACCCCCGCCACGAACCACGCCTGCATCGCCTGACGGGTCAGCGTCCCCAAGGCCGATGCGGCTCCCGCCGCCACCAGCCACCACCCCGCGCGGACCCGCCGCGCCGCCGTGAACACCAGCGCCAGCGAGACCACGACGAGGAACGTCGAGAGCACCTCGGACATGATCATTTGCGCGTAGAGCGCCAGGTGCCCGCAGAGTACGACCAGCAGCCCTGCCACGGCGCCCGCGACCGCGCTCCCGCTCGTCCGCCGCACGAGCCCCTCGCACACCCAGCCGGTGGCCACGACCAACGCGTGCTGCGCGAGCACCAGCGCCCACAACCCAGCGAGGAACCAGGGCCCGCGACCGAGGATCTTGACCAACCCCGAGTAGATCGGCGTGTGGTGGTAGGGGTGCGGCCAGGGGTGCAGCAGGTCGGGCTCGGCGAGGTTGACCCAGGAGTCGATCTGGATCAACGGCCCGCTCGCGCCGAGGACCACGATCCCGTGCGCGAGCGCCCCCGCTCCGAGCACCAACCAGGCGCCCCAGCCCCAGGTCGGCGCGGTGGGTTCCTCGGCTCGCGGCCCCGAGACGTCGAGGCCCCAGGCCGCGGCCGCACGCAGCTGCGGCGCCCAGGCGAGGCCCAGCAAGCAGAGCACGCCGAGCCCTGACGCGCCGCGCGCGGGCATGCGCAGGTCCCCCGCCAGCGGGTGAGGCGAGCCGACGCCACCCCAGCCCGCGGCCGCGACGCCGATCGCCAGCGCCGCCGCCCCCGCCGCCGCGAGCAAGACCTCGCCCCGCGACGGTCGCGGTCGTGCGCGCAGGCGGCGCTGAGCGAGGGTCATGCCCCCCACGAGGCACAGCACCGCCAGGGCCTCGAGCAGGCCGGGCACCCGACCCGCCCCCGCCCACACCGCGAGGGCCACGGGCAGGGCCACCGCGACCGCCTGGTAGCGGGCCCGGGTCGGGACGCGAGCGGTCAATCCGCCCCGCTGCGTGCAGTGCTCGGCGCCGGTCGCTCCAGGCTCATGGGCAGGACTATAGGATCCGCCTCAGACCCATTCAAACGCGGACTCAGCTCCAACGCGCCAACCGCAAGGCGGCCGGCAGCGCGATCACATCGGCGATCAGGGCGGCCGCCGCGGTGGCCACTAGCAGCCCGCCCATGGCGCGGAGGGGGAGGAACACGCTGCCGAGGAGCACCGCGAAGCCCAGCCCCAGCACCAACGAGGTCAGCACCAGCCCCGGGCCCGCGCGGTGCAGGGCCGTCGCCAGACGCCCCGCGCCAGACGCTCGCCGCAGCTGGGCCACGAAGTGCAAGGTGTCGTCGACCGCGATCCCGAACACGATCGTGAGCACCAGGGCCGAGGTGTAACGCAGCTCGATCCCCAGCCAGCCCATGATCCCGGCGACCACCGCCACCGGGATCAGGTTCACCGCCACCGCGGCCAGCGCCAGCCGCAGGTCGCGGGTCACGAGCACCAGCAACAGCCCCACGGCCAGCAGGGCCCCCCAGAACGCGCCCTGGAAGCGCTCGACGAGGGTCGCGTTGGCGACCTGGGCCAGGTAGCCCTGGCCGCTGAGCTCCACCCCCTCTCCCAGCGTCGTCCGCGCCAGGGCGCGGATCCGCTCGAACAGCTCCAGCGCCTCGTCGGTGTCGAGGTCCTTGATCCGCAGCCGCACCCGCAGCACGTCGTGCTCCTCGGCCAACCAGGGTTCGATCCGGTCGGGCACGAGCAAGAGCGCCGTGGGCAGCAACCCGGGCGCCTCCTCGGGCGGCACCCGCTCGAGCACGCCCACCAGGTCGTGGAGCACGTCCACGGCGCTGGTCGCGCTGCGCACGCCGGGGTCCTCACGCAAGGCACGCGTGAAGGCGTCGAGCTTGCGCAGCCGCGCCTCGGCGTAGGCGTCGACGTTCACCCGCTCCTCGCTGGGGGGCGGCGCGAGGAGCACGTCGAGGGGGATCACCCCGCTCAGCTCCTCCTCCAGCAGGCGATTGGTCACCCGCAGCGGGTGCTGCGGGTCGAGGTCGCTGAGCAGGGGCGAGTTGACCCGCAGCTCGCGGATCCCTAGCGCGGCGACGGCCACCGCCGCCAGGCAGAGCCCGAGGGTCAGCCCCGGCCGCCGCGCGCAGCGCGCGTCGAGGCGCACCAGCCGCTGCCCGAGCCCCAGGCGAGCCAGCCCGGGCAGCCGCGCGCAGGCCGGGAACAAGAGCACGGTGCAGCCAAAGGCCAACAGCACCCCCGCCGCGACCTGAGCCCCCATGGCCGAGAGCATGGGGACCCCGGTGAAGCCCAGGGTCGCGAAGCTGATCGCGGTGGTCAGGCTCGCCCAGAAGCAAGGCCCCAGCGCGTCGCGCAGCGCCCCCTCGATCGCGGCCTCGCGCGGCGTGCCCTCACCGCGGAGCTCGGCGAAGCGGCTGAGCAGGTGCACCGAGTCGGCCACCCCGACCACGACCACGATCACGTAGGTCGCGGGCGCGAACACGTTGGGGGGCAGCTCGAGCTGCACCAGGAGCGCGGTCAACCACAGCGCCCCCCCGCTGGCGGCGCAGAGGGGCAGGATCACGGCCCCCAGCGAGCGCAGCGTCAGCGCCAGGGCCAGCACGATCAGCCCCAGCGCCCAGGGCAGGAACGTGCGCGACTCGCCGCCAGCCAGCCGCGAGAGCTCGACCCGCTGCAGGGGGTAACCGCCGAGGTGCACCCGCAGCCCCTGCGCCGCCAGGCCCTGGGTGCGCTCGCGCAGCAAGTCGAGCAGCGCCGCTCGCCCGGGGAAGTCGGTGTGCTCTGGCTTCAGCTCGCAGGCGACGAGGGTCACCCGCCGATCGAGGGAGACCAGCGACTCGCGGAACAGGGGTCGATCGAGGGCGGCGAAGACGGCGTCGAGCCGCGCCGGCTCCAGCGCCCCCGGCGGGAACCCCGCCTGGAGGGTCACCCGGCCCCCGGCCCCGCGCAGCGGGAGCTCGACGTGACTCACCGAGACCACCCGGGCGAGCAGCTCGCAGCCCTCGAGCCCGGCGGTCAGCGCGCGCACCCCCTCCCACTGGGTCAGGCTCAGCGGCGCGTCGCCCTCGAGCAGCACCACGGCCACGCGGTCGTCGCGTCCGAAGAGCTCGCTCGTCCGCTGGTAGACGTCGTACTCCGCCGTCCCCCGGGGGAAGAAGTCCTCGATCTCGTAGCGGGTGCGGGCGTCGCCGACCTGGGTCAGCGCCAGCGCGGTGAGCACGACGGCCACGGCCAGGCAGGTCCAGGGGTGTCGAGCGAGAGCGGCGTTCACCGCAGGAGCATAGCGCTTCGCCGAATCATCGCAGCTGCGAGACGATCCGCTCGACGACACGCGGGTCGTGAAAGATCCCCGCGTGGCTGGCGCCTCGCACCTTGCCGAAGCGCGCCGCGCGCGAGCGAGCAGACTCGAGGGTCACCAGCCCATCACCGCTGGGGACGTCGACGGAGTAGCCGCAGAGCACGATCGGTAACCGACGCCTCAGCCCGCCATGATCCAGCACTCGGCCTCGAGCACGAAATACTCCAGGGCGCCGAGGTCGAGGGCGACCCCGATCGGCTGCGTCGCCCGCAGGTGGGCCTGGAGCTGGAGCAAGCGCTCGAGGTGCGCGTTGAGGGTCTCGGCCGCCTGGGGGTCGCCGCTGACCTCCTCGTGGGCGTCGCGAGCGGCGCGCATCCAGCGCAGGGACCACAGCGCCAGCGAGTCGGCCATGCCGCAGCCCGCCTGGTAGTCATCGCGCAGGGTCTCGTAGGTCTCGCGAGCGGCGGCCAGCCGCTTGTCGGCGAAGGCCTTGCTCCGCGTGCGGCGCTGCGCGTTGAGCAGGCTGAAGAGGTACTCGGCCTCCCAGCGGAAGAAGGCGCCGATCTGGACCTCGAGCTGCGCCTGCGGCCCGTTGGGGGTGAGCCCGCGCGGCTCTGCCGCGTGGGCGAGGGGGCCTCGGAGAGGCCCCCTGGAACCAGGGGCCTTGCCCTCCCGGGCCCAGCGCCGGCTGCGCTGCTCGGCGGAGTGCACCCGGTCGAGGTGCTGCTGATACGCGGAGCGCTCGCTGACCTGGCCCAGGTCGAGGTCGGCCTGCAGCAACCGCACCGAGGCCAGCGCCACCTCTTCGACTCCCTTGCGCTCGACCTTGAAGCGCTCCTCCAGTCCGCGGTAGGCCTCCCGCGAGGCTCGCGTCAGTTGATGCGCGATCTCGGTCGGGTCCTCCTCGCGCGCGGACCGCAGCCAGAGCTCGGCCTCGAGCACGTAGCAGAGCGCGGTGCTCTCGACCTCGGCCTCGGCGAGCCCCGTCCGCGCGCGGTCGGCGACGGCGGCGTGCAGGGCCTTCATCCGCTGCAGGTGCGCGTTGCACGCGGTGGCGTTGTCCTGGGACTCACGCTCGGCGTCCAGCACACGGAACGACCAGAAGTAGAGCTTGGACGGCGGCGCCGTCCCGCTGACCAGCTCCATCCGCGCCGCCTCGAAGAAGCGCTCCGCCATGTCCAGACGCCCGCTCATCGCAGCGACCTCACGCGTCGTCGGCCACCGGGGGCACCGGCGGCAGCGACTTCTCCGGAGCGGGGTCGCGCTCGAGGCGCTCGAGCACCGCGCGCACGATCAGCGGCCAGGCGATGGTCGCGTCGGAGTGGACCTCCACGTGGCGCCCCCCCGACGACACCGGCTCGAACTTGCCCCAGCTCACCCCCTCGGTGTAGGTGCAGCCACTGAGCCCGCCCCAGTGGGCAGGCTCCGGGCAGATCCTCAGCGCGTAGGTATAGCGCCGCACCCGACGCCCCTCGATCAAGCCCTCGCTGGCGAGGAACTCGACGTAGGGCCCGATCTCCTGGGCCCAGTTGCGCGGCACGCCGCCGCCGATGGTGAAGATCCCCAGCTTCTCCTGGGCGCAGGCCCAGCGGGTGAAGCGGTCGAGATCGACCAGCGGGTCGAAGCGCAGCGCCTTGCGCCCGTCGAGCCGCCGGCGGCGGTTGTGCACCGCGAGGTCGATCCCCAGCTCGCTGTCGCTGAACGCGGGCACGAACAGCGGCGTGCCGGTGGCGTGACAGGCCTGCAGGATCCCCCGACCCAGCTTCCGCCGTATGAGCTCGGCGCCCAGCATGTCGTGCAGCACCGACGAACAGAGCACGGTGCCCCCGGGGAGCGGGTCGACGACCGCCTTGAGGATCGAGACCACGTCGTCGAGGTTCTTCTCCAGCTCGAGGGTGTCGTAGACGCGGTTGTAGCCGTGGCGGTAGTAGTGCTCGTCGCTCTTGCTGGGGTCGACCTTGAAGTGCACCCCGCCAGAGGCCTCGACGAACCCGTGGCACACCAGGGCCCCGGTGCTCACGATCGCGTGCACCAGCCGGCGCTCGACGAGCTCGGTGATCAGGAGCCCCATCTTGGCGATGGTCATCGCGCCGGAGAGGGTCAAGACCACCGCGCAGTCCTGGTCGCGGACCATGGCCTCGAACACGTCCGCGGCCTCGCCGGTGCGGCGGCCCCCGAAGGCGGTCTTGGACATCGCGCGCAGCAGGGCGTCCACCGAGCCGCATTGGGTCACGTCCAGCGGCTCGAGGGGGGTCAACCCGTCCTCGTAGCCATCGTGGTAGGCGTCTTCCGCGCGCGGCTCCATGGCACCTCGCCAGGGTTGGATGAACGACGCCGGGCCAGGGGCCCGGCGCGTGGTCAGCAGTTATACCCGAGGGAGCTCTAGGCCGGCGGGGGCGGCGGGGGCGGGCCACCACCGGGCAGCGGCGGCGGGCCACCGACCGGCTGGAAGACCATCGCCAGCTCGGGCACCTGAGCCGCGGCGGACCAGCCTGGCATCCCCTGGCGCCACACCTGGGTCTGCGGCGTGAACTGACCTTGAGCGGCCATGCCCCGCAGGGTGTTCACGTCGAAGGGACCCTGCTGCGCGCCGTTGAGCGCCACGTGGAACGCGGCGGCCTGGGGCAGCGGCGGCGGAGCCATGGCCTGCGGCGGCGGAGCGCCGTAGCCCCCGCCGTAGCCCGGCTGCATGGCGTTGGCCATCATGCCGGGCATCATCATGCCCATGCCCATGCCCATGCCCGCGCCCATCATGCCGCCGGGCGTCCCGGGGTTCTTGGCCGCGTCCTGCAGCGCGTTGGCGGCCATCATTTGCATGTAGCCCTGGCCGCCGGCGCCGATCCCCAGCGCGCCCATCGCGCCGCGCTGGTCGATGGCCTTCTTGACCGCCTCGGGGAGGCTGATCGAGCTGACGAGGAAGTCGTAGAGCTCGATCCCGTACTTGGCGAAGTCGTCGGCGGTGCGGGCCTTGACCGCCACGCTCAGCTCGTCGCGCTTGGCCTGGAGCTGAAGCACGCTCTTGCCCTGCATGTACTCGGCGAGCAGGTCAGCGAAGCGGGCGCAGACCACGTCCTTGAACCAGCGCTCGACGTCGCGGGTGTCCTGGCGCCCCTCGGTGCCGACCACGGTGGCGATGAACACCTGCGGGTCGACCACGCGGATCGAGAACTTGCCGAAGGCCCGCACGTTCACGAAGCCGAACTTCGTGTCCTCGAGCATGATCGGCTCTTTGGTGCCCCACTTCATGTCGCGGAAGGGCTTGAGGCTGACGTAGTAGACGGCGGCCTGGAAGGGCGCGTCGTTGTAGACCAGCTTGAACAGCTTGCTGACGACGGGGAGGTTCTCCGTGGTCAGGGTGTGGGTGCCGCCCCGGAAGGTGTCCATCGCCTTGCCGTTGCGGAAGAACACCGCCGCCTGGCTGTCCATGACGATGCAGCGCGCGCCGAGCTTGATGTCGGCCATGCCCCCCTCGGGGACGCGGTGCACGATCTCGGTGCCGCCGCTGCGGTCTTCCCACTTGATGACTTCCAGCCTGAGGCCCATTGCTTAGCCGCCCTTCCGCAGGAGGTCTTCCCGCTTGGAGAAATACGTGTCCACCCGGTCGAGGAGCGCCGCCGTCTCCTTCACCTTGCTGATCAGCTCGTCCTTGTTGCTCGGGTCGAGCTCGCTGACCTTGTGCTCGACCTCGGTCACCGCCTCAGCGAGGCTCAGGTCGTGCTCGTGCACGAGCTTGAGCGTCTCCTCGTCGATCTTGACCGTGTCGAACAGACCGCTGTAGCCGCGGTCGGCGTTTTGGATCTTCTGCGCCACGCGGTCGAGCCGGTTCAGCAGCGTCTCGAAGGGCGTGATCCCGTCGATGTCGCCGCCGGAGATCAGCTCGTCGAGGACGCGCTTGACCGGCGTCTTCTGCTTGAACAGCTTCTCGGCCGCGTAGTCGCGCGCCATTTTGTCGACGTCGCGCCGCGTCTCGCGGTCCATGTATCCCTTGAAGCCGGGAATGTGCGTGAGCAGTTCCTGCATCACGTTGCGCTGCCCAACAGCGCGATCAAAGTCGCTCACAAGCAAGCCTCCTTCGGAGAAGAGTTGGGGATCATACGGGGGGCCCGCTGGGCCGACAAGCCGAGCCCCCGGGCGGGCAAGAGCAACGCCCCGTGAAACCCGGGAGTTGGTGGGACCCAGTCGTTACTATCACGGCATGGGTTACGGAGACTTGATCGCCAACGTCCTCGAGGGTGGGCACAGCACCGAGGAGCTCCTCCGCTCCGACGCGCGCAGCATCAACCGGGCGGCCCGGTTGCTGCTGGAGACCCTCTCCGGCGGCCGCCGGATCTTCGTCGCTTCCGACGGTCGCTTCCGTCATGTGGCGGCCCACCTCGCCCAGGAACTGCTCCTCGGCAACGGGCAACGCAGGCTGCCCGTCTCGGTGCTCGACCCGCTGCCGCTGGGAGCCGAGGCCCACCTCGGCCCCGGCGACTCGCTGCTCGTGGTCGCCGCGCGCGCCGACGCGCTGGTCCGCCAGACCCTCGACATCGCGCGCGGGCGTTCGGCGCGGCTGGTGTGCATTCTCGGCGCCGACGCGGCGGGCGCGCTCTCGGGCAACGCCACCGTGGTCGTGCCCCAGACCGACCCCGCGGTCCTCGCGCTGGCCTTCCTCGGCGTCGGCGAGGCCCTGGGCTCCATCGTCCGCGACGGACTCGGCGCCGTCCCCGCTCCCACCGAGTCGGGTCCGGTGACCCCACGCGTGATCGACCGCGACGCGGGCGAGTCGGCGGACGGAGGCGAGGGCGAGGCCGAGCTCCTGCGCCAGGCCGTCAACGACATGCCGGCGCCCGAGACCAACGCCCACGGGGTCAAGCGCCGCCGGAGCAGCACCGGATTCGCCCGCCGCCCCTCGGGCCGGCGCGAGCGACGCCGCGCCAACCGCGTGCACGTGCTCGACGCCGTCGTGCGCTGGTCCAAGGAGGGGTTCCCCGACGCGAGCCCGGCTCACGAGCCCCACCACCTGGAGGACATGTCCCTCACCGGCCTCTCGTTCGTGGCCACGCTGGGCCAGTTCAAGATCGGGGACGTGCTCTTCCTGACCCTCGACATGCCCGCCTTCCCCTCCCCGGTCCTGGTCAAGGGCCAGGTGCGCCGGATCTCCCTGCAGAAGGTCGGCGACGGCGCGACCATCGGGATCCGCTTCGTGCAGTGGGTGGGGGAAGCCGAGGACAACCTGCGGCGGCTCGTAGAAGACGAAGCCCTGCGCACGGTGCGCCGGCGGTAGATCCGTCTCAGCCTGGGGGTCGTTTCCATGCCCTCAGGGTGGGCTGAGCCCGCCGCTTTGGCTGTTACAAAGCCCAGGTGGGTGTGGAACCTGGCCTTCCAGCAACGCCCTCGGCGCCGACCCGACCGACCCCCGACAGGGTCGACCGACGGCTACCCGGCAGGGGCAGAGAGCGCCGCGGCCCCTTGGGGTGAGCCCGAGCAGCTTGGCTGCGAGGGCGAGGGGGCTCGGGACGAGCCCCCCAGAGATAAAGAGCCTGAGCGAGGGGCTTCCACCCCTGTAGGGGCGGGGTTTATCCCCGCCCGGGCCATCAGATAACCGTCCTCGAGCTGGTCGAGTGGGTCCCCAAGACTTCGGGGAAGTCTTGTCAGCTTGGTCGAGTGGGTCCCCAAGACTTCGGGGAAGTCTCGTCAGCTTGGTCGAGTGGGTCCACAAGACTTCAGGGAAGTCTTGTCACCTTGATCGAGTGGGTCCACGAGACTTCAGGGAAGTCCTTTCACCTTGATCGAGTGGGTCGACGAGACTTCGAGGAAGTCCCTTCAGCTTGGTCGAGTAGGGGTCGGGACTTCTTAAGTCCAATAGCTGCGGTCGAGAGGAGCCCGAGCTACTCGGAGGAGGTGGGGGAGGTGGCCGAATCCACGATCGCGATCTCCGCCTCGAGCCAATCCACCGGCATCCCCGCCTCGCCCACCGGGAACTGCCCCGACTCCTCGGCGAACCCAACCCCGAGGCCGTAGGCGACCCGCCGGGTGCTCACCAGGGGCTCGTCGCCCTTGCCTTCCGGGAGCAGGGTCGTGACCTGCTCGACCTCGATCCGGGTCGGGCGCTCCGGGTCGCCCGGGAGCACGCGGAACTCGGCGCGAGCCCGGTGCACCCCGACCCGACCCTCCCAGCTCCAGCTGCTGCCCGGAGTCAGCGGCAGCTTGAGGATCGGCTGCGGGGGGTCGAGCTCGAAGGTGGTGCTGCCCACGACCCGCCGGCTGCAGGCGATCGCGTCGGGCTGCAGCCGCAGCAGCTCCTCGCAGAACACGTCGTGCCGACGCTCGTGGTCCCGGCGGTAGATCAGCCGCGCGTGGGGCACGCCGTCGAGCTCGACCCAACCGGCCAGCTCCCGGCGGAGGCTGAGCGGCACGCCGTGGCCCTTGTTCCAGGCCGCGACCAGCGGGCGGGAGCTCGCGCTGGAGACCCCCGCCAGCTCGGCCAGGCGGGTGAGCTCCGGCGGAATCGAGGGCGCGTCGACGGCCGAGAGGCTGCCCCCGCCGCCCACCAACGCCAGGGTGACCCCCAGCGCCCCGGTCACGACGAGCGCAGCCAACACCAGCCGGGTCCGGCTCAGAACACGATCCCGACCCCGAACTCGATGGCCCAGGTCCCGTCGTCGTCGAAGTGCCGGTCGAAGATCCCCTGCCCGCGGAGCGCGGCCTTGGCCGAGTCGTCGAGGAAGTTCCCGTCGAGCAGGCGCACACTGGTCCCCAGCTCGACGCTGAGGAACCCGAACAGGATCGCCTGCGCGCCGAAGTCGAGGTCGATGTCCGAGTCGGCCCGCCCCTCGAACTCGATCCCGTTGCCGTAGCCGTAGACGCGAAGCAGGAGGGTGTCGAAGTCCAGGATCACGAAGCTGACCCCGACCCGGTAACGCAGCGCGGTCAGGCCCTTCTCGACCTGCAGCCCCGCCAGGTTGCCGTGAGCGGCGAGGTGATGGTTGAAGATCGTGAAGCTCGCGGCGACGCCGTATTCGAGCTCGGCCAGGTCGCGGACCGCCGGCTCACCCGTCGGCAGCCTGCCGAGGGCGTAGGCCGCCACGTCGAAGGGCCCGAGCTCGAGGGAGATCTTGCCCGCGAGGTCGACGTCGCCCCAACCCTCGTCGTTGTCGTCGCGGGGATCGGGCAGTCCGCTGAGGCTCGTGCTCTGCCGATCGAAGACGAACGGGATCTTCGCCGCGACGTCGATCAGGCCCAACAGCGACCCGCCGGCGTAGAGCGTCAGGTCGTGCCGTTGCTGTTCGCGCGTCCCGTTGATCGCTCCCCGGAAGTCGTTCTCGACGACGTTCACCAGGTAACGCACGCCACCGCGGACCGAGAGCGTCCCCGGGGTCCGCGCGTCGACCATGTTGCGGAACCCGGTGAGCCCCGTGCTCCCGCTGAGCTTGAGCGCACGCTTGGCGTCGTCGTCGTCGTCCTCGGCATGGGCTACGGCCGCGAAGGCGATCAGGCACGCAGCGAGCCACGGGGTGAGCTTGAGCATCTCTCGCTCCTAGGGGGCTAAGGGGTCTTGGGGTCACCCAGACCGAGGTCCAGGTCGGCGAGGTTCATTTGGACCGTGCCGAAGGAATCGGAGGGCAGCCCAGCGTGGAACACGAACGCGCTCCCACCGAGCTGGAGCTGGTCTTCGTCGCGCAGCCAGCGCCGGTCGTCGAGGGGCGCCTGATTCACGCTCACGGCGGCGGGGTCCGCGCTGGCGTTGATCAGCTGGAAGCCGCCGTAGCCGCGCACGAGGAGCGCGAGCACAGGGGGGCCCGCGGGCAAGCGCACGTCACACCGCGCGGCCGAGCCCAGGACCAGGGCGTCCTGCTGCACGAGCACCGGGGGCTCACCGTCCGTGGCGGGCGCCAGGTGCGCCTTGCGGGTCGCCGAGCGCTCGGCGGACTCGGGGGTCAGGTTCCAGCCGACGGCCTGGCTCTCCCTCACGCGCTTGTCGCCGGTGGTGACCACGAGGGTGAACTTCCCCACCTGGATCACGTCGTCGTCGTAGACGGGCTGGGGCGCGCTCAGCCGGCTGCGGTTGAGGTGGGTCCCGTTGCTGCTCCCCAGGTCCTCGAGCATCCAGCCCCGCCCCGCCTGGTGACTCAGCTGACAGTGCTCGCGGGAGACGCCGAGGTCGTTGATGTGCAGCGCGCAGCCCGGCTGACGCCCGATCACGACCTTCTTCCCGGGCTCGAACTCGTAGCGCCCGATCGCGGTCTGGTCGAGGTTCAGCTGCAGGCGGATCACCGCGGCTCCTCGGCGTCCCCTCGCTCGAGAGGACCCAGGTCGCCGAGATCCGGCGCGGGCTCGTCCGGAGTGAACGGCCACCCCAGCGGATACGTCGGGAGCGAGAGCACGCTCCCCGTCAAGCTGCCCAGGGTCAGCGCCGGCGAGATCGCGCTCAAGCCGAAGTAGCGCTCGTCGTCGACTCCGCCGTGGGACCACAGCGCCAGGGGCCAACTGATCAGGCACAGCGGCAGCCCAGCGGCGAAGCCGAGGCCCAGCCCCGTGAAGTAGGTCACGACCGAAGCGGGGTTCGAGGTGAACACCGCCGAGCTCCCCACGTAGAGGTCGCTCGACCACTGCCCCGCACCCTGGCACCCGCTCGCGACCACGAGCCAGCACCCGAGGGCCAGCGCGCCGCGGCGGGAGGCCCTCACTGCCCCTCCAGCGTCCTGCGCAGGGCCTCGATCTCACCCTGGTCGTAGCCGAGGGCCTCGGCCTCCTCGAGGGCGCCCTGCGCGCCGAAGGTGTCGCCGGTGGCCAGCAGGACCTTGGCCTTGAGGAAGTTCGCCTCAGCGTCCTGGTATTCGGTGCGCTCGAGGATCCGCTCGATGGCCTGCAGCGCCTCGTCGGTCCGCCCGGCGCCGGCCATCATCCGCGCGTCCTCCCGGGCCTCGGTCAGCTCAGCGTCCTCCCCGACGGTGGCGGCCTTCTTCAGCTCCTCGATCCGCTTCTTCAGGTTCGGGGCGTTGGGGTACTCGACGAGGTATTGGTTCTCGGCCACGCTGAGCGCGCTCTCCGCGCCCTCCTGGCTCTGGATCCAATCCAAGCGGTCGAACACCGATTGCGGGGCGGGATCGGCAGGGCCGGCCTCGACCACCACGTCCGAGCCCTCCTTCTCGTCGGCCTCGTCGCCTCCGCCGCCCATGAACAGGAAGCCCAGGACCCCGAAGGCCACGAGGCCGATCAGGACCAGCAAGAACCAGAACCCGCTGTTGTCCTCCTGGGCTCGAGCGGGCCCAGAGTGCCGGTAGACCTCGAAGTTTTGCACGCGTTCGGATTCAGCCACGACGAAGTCCTTCCTGCTCCGCATCCTACCGTGGCCATTCGTCCCGTGCAGCGGCCGGGGGGCCCGGGAACGCAGGCAGCGGGACTACCTGCGCCGGGCCCCCAGCAAGGCGGACAGGCCGCGCGGGGAGGCGACCCCGACCCCGTGGGCCGCCATGGCGCACGCGGCGTCGAGCTCCTTCAGCCGAAGCAGGGTCGGGCACGAGGCCACCAGGCGCGCGGTGTTGAGCTGGGAGCGGGTGGCCGCGGTCTCCTCCCGCCGCCGCACGCGCTCCACCCGGGCTGCCTGCTCGGCCTCCAGGACCTCGACCCCCGCGCGGGTCAAGACCTCCGGCAAGCCGACCACGCACCCGCGGAGCCCGATCAGCCGCCACCCCAGCCGCTCGGCGGCGCCCTCCAGCGGCTGACGCAGCGCGGCTTCCAGCTCGCCCAGGCTGGCCAGGAGGGCCTCCACCCGCAGCCGCCCGACCGCGGCGCGGAGCGCGACCTCGGCCTGGCGAGCCAGGCTCCGGGACGAGTCCACCGCGGCCTCCGCGGCCCAACGCGGGTCCTCGACGACGAGGTCCAGGTCCAGGTCCAGGGTCACCTCCACCCGGTCGGCGCACGTCACCAGGAGCCCTCGCACGGCCGGGAGGGTGTGCGGGCGAACTTCGATCCTGCGCAGGCGGCACCGCCCGAGGTCCCTCCACACCGCGTAGTCCCCGGGGGAGAGCTCCGCGCACAGGGCGCCGTCGCGGTAGAGGTAGCCGCGCTGACCGAGCTCGACCTCGAACCGCTCCAGCTGCCCCGGGCGGGCGACGGCCAACAGGGCGGGGGCCTGCGGGTGGCGGAGCACTCCGTCCGAGCCGACCTCGAGCCGCTCGACCTGGACCTCGAGCCCCGCCCACAGCGCGTGGCGGCCGGGGTCGAGCAACGCCACGGCCCGACCCTCGAACCACAAAGCGGCGCGCGCTCCGCAGGGGACCTCGATCACGTCCAGCGCGTCCGCCGCGGCGGGGTCGGCGAGCAGGCTCCGGGCCAACTCCGCTTCGACGCGCGGCTGGACGAGGGGCAGCCGCCGCAGCTGGCGACCGGCCCGCACCCAGTGCGCGCCCGGACGGAGCAGGCGCTCGTAGCGCCCCTCCCAGGTGATCACGGCATGCTCCAGGCGAGCCACGCGCACCCTGCGCGGAATCCACGCGCCGCCGCGCACGATCACCCACACCCCAACGAAGCCACACACGAGGGTCAACACGACGGTCATCGATCGCTCCTTGGACGGGGGGAGAGGGAAGGGAAGAGAGAGGACGGGCGCCGCGTGGAGCGGCGCCCGCCCGTCAGGCGGAGGGTTCGACCAAGGGGACCCCGGTCACGGTCGGGGGCAAGAGCTGAGTCAGCAGCTCTTCGACCCCACCGATCAGGTGCAGCGAGTCGACCGAGGCCACCATTCGCTCGACGGCCTCGAGCTCCTTGAGCCGCATCAGGGTCGGCGACTGCTCGACGAGCCGAGCGGTGCTCAGCAGCGAGCGGGTGGCCTGGGTCTCTTCGCGGCGCTCGATGACCCCGGCCCGCGCGCGGACCTCGGCCTCGATCACGCGGTTCAACAGCGCGCGCATCTCGCCGGGGAGGATCACGTCGCGCAGCCCCACGTCGTGGAGTCGCACGCCGAGCTCGAGCGCGTGAGGCGCCACGGACTCGTGGACCTCGACCGCGATCTGCTCCTTGGCCTGCAGCACGTCGTCCAGTCGACGCACGCCGATCGCGCGCCGCAGCCCGAGCTGCAGCTGGCGGTAGATCACCGCCGAGCTGTCGTCGGCGGCCTCCACCCACTGGCGCGGGTCGGCGACCCGCGTGGTCGCGCTGAGGTTCACGCGGAGCGTGACCTTGTCGGCGGTCAGGACCTCCTGACCGGTGAGGTCCACGGTCTGCGTGCGCTGGTCGACCAGGCGCACCGCGCTCTGCCCCACACCTCGCCAGAAGGCGTAGCGTCCGGGCTCCAGCTCGGCGCGCAGGGCGTGGTCGACGTAGTGCAGGCCGCGGTGCCCGGCGGGCACCGTGACCTGCTCGAGCTCCCGCGCCCCGCTCTGCGAGGCGAGGATCGCGTTCAGCCGGCGGTGGCGGAACTCGAGCTGGCTGGCGTCGCAGCGCTCGATCTCGAGCTCGCCGCAGTCCTGCCAGTAGGCCACGGGGCCGCCGTGGGAGGGGCCCCACACGGCGTGCAGCCGGCCGTCGAGCCACACCACGGCGCGCTGGTCCTGGGCGAGGTCGAGCACCTCGAGCTCGCTGCGCACCTGCGGGTCACGGATCAACGTGCGCAGGTGGTCGCTCTCGAGGATCGGCACGTCCAGCGAGGCCCGCTCCAGGGCGTAGCAGCTGCGGATCCAGTGCACACCGGGGCGCAGGTAGCGAATCAGGTCGCCGCCGTGGAGGGCGAAGCCCCGCTCCCGACGGCCGATACGAATACGAACGAACATGTCGTCCTCCAGAGGGGGCCTCGGAGAGGCCCCCCGAAAACTGAGAAGCACGAGCCTTCAGCCCGTTGGGGGTGAGCCCGAGCAATTCACTTGCGAGGGC